>JAEEGL015130939.1_pt1 | contig 25337 bp, 21 predicted proteins | sample 9134231 | NCBI WGS metagenome assembly JAEEGL01 (sample SAMN16246548, study PRJNA631951) | gut metagenome | biome: gut microbiome; feature: rumen; material: fiber-attached | host: Bos | place: Iran: Karaj | collected 2018-10
AGACCTACACGGTCAGGGTCGAGCGCACCGACGTTAACGGCGTCACGCGCACCGGCACCGGCCGGAAGGTCGCCGTGGTCGCGGGCGCCGTTCCTCCCGGTCCGGAGCCGGAGCCCATCGCCGAGAGCGATGACGGCACGGTGAAGGTCATGACGCTCACCGACGGCGGGCAGAGCGAGACGTTCACCGCCGGGCACACGTGGACCATGACGGGCGAAGGGCTGTTCACCGAGGCGGTCGAGGGCCGCAGGTGGAGACTGGGCATGGCGGGAATCACGACCCCCGGCGCCGAGTCTGCGATGCTGGCCGGGGTGACGCCTGCGGCCGACGGCAGGAGCGCGACGCTCGCGCTCGAGTCCTTCTCCGAGCTGCCGCCTGCGGGCACGTACGCGAACGCGACGCTGACGATACCGCTCGTGAGCGAAAGCGATCCCGGCGCAGAAGACACGCTCGAAATCCCGATCACGTTCGTGGTGGAAGAGTAGCGGCGCGGCGGTCACGCGGCCCTCCTTCGCTAAAGCTACGGAGGGCAGGGACGCGTGACCCTACCGGACGCGACGGGGCGCGTCCCTCCCGGCGGGCGGGCTTCGGCCCGCCCGCCTTTCCGGTTCCGGCGGCTCGCGGGGGACGGTTACTTCTCGTTGCGGAGGGCAGGATCGAGAATGTCGCGGAGCTCGTCCGCAAGGTGGTTGAACACGAGCACGAGCACGAAGATGGCCGCGGTGACGAAGGTCATCTCCCACCAGACGCCCTGCCACAGCCTTAGCCGCGCGTTGTTGATCATCACGCCCCAGCTGGGCTCGCCCTGCACGCCGATGCCGAGGAACGAGATGAACACTTCTGTGCCGACGGCCGAGGGGAAGCGTATGGAGAACTGGATCAGTATCACGTGCGCGACGTTGGGCAGGATGTGCCGCAGCATTATGCGGGCATGGGAATAGCCCAGGACTCGGGCAGCCTGCACGTAGGCGCGGTCCTTGTGCTTCATGACCTCCGCGCGTATCGTGCGGCACACCCCCACCCACGTGGTGAGGCCTATGCCGAGATATATCCCCAGCAGCCCCTGCCCCACGACCATGGAGATCGCAAGTATGAACAAGAGCCCCGGCATCGAGGCGACCGTCGCACATATCCACACGACGAACGAATCCACCTTGCCGCCCAGATACCCGCCGAGAAGCCCGAGCAGCACGCCGAGCGGAATCGCTATGAGCGACGTCATTATGCCCACGTGGAACGCGATGCGCGAACCCTGCACGAGACGCAGCATCACGTCGCGGCCGAGGTTGTCCGTACCCATCGGATGCGCCAGCGACGGCGGCATGTAGCGTTCGTTCTCGTGTACGACATTGTAGGACGCCGTGACGTCGCGCGCCTGGGCGATGCGATACTGCACCTCGCCGAAGACCGCCAACGCGAAATACGCCGCGATCACCACCAGGCAAAGCCTGCCGCCAAGACTCAATCTGCGCCAGACTTCCTTCATTACCCCAACCTCACTCTCGGGTCGAGCCAGGCGTATGCGAGGTCCGTTACAAGATTGACGATCTGATACAGCAACGCGCCCAGCACGACGACCGCGCGGACGACGGCCATATCCGCCGAATGCATGGCGTTCAGCGAGACGTTGCCGAGGCCGGGGATGCCGAAGAACGATTCAAGCATCAGCGAGCCGGTGAACAGGTACGGTATCGCCAGCGACACGTACGTGACGATCGGTATGAGCGAATTGCGCAGCACGTGCTTGACAAGGACGGCGGTCCTGGAAAGCCCCTTGGCCATCGCCGTGCGCACGTACGGCTTGTAGATCTCGTCCAGGATCGCGGTGCGGAAGAACCGGACGTCCACGCCAAGCGACGAGAATACGCCTATGATCACCGGCAACACGAGGTAGAACGCGCTCTTGTAGCCCCATATCGGGAAGAGCCCGCATTTGTAGGCCAGCACGAACTGCCCCGCGAGCACCCACACGACGTAGTTGACGCTCATCAATATGGTTGACAGCACAAGCACCGCCTTGTCGGGTGTCCGTCCCCTGAACGCCGCGCACAGCAACGCGAGCCCCAAGGCGACTATGGTGCCCGCTATGAGGATCGGCACCGTCAGCGAGAGCGACGGCCCGACGCCGCGCTTCAAGATGTCGGCCACGGGTTCGTCGTACTCCGTGGAGACGCCCAGATCCCCTTTCGCCAGCTGACGCACGAAGTTCAGGAACTGCGAATCCCAGAACGGCCGTTCATCCCGGAAGTTGACGAGCAGAGGCCTGTCGTATCCGTACTTGTGGTTGAACGCGGCGATCGATTCCTTCGTGGCGTTCTTACCGAGGATCACTTCCGCCGGGGACCCGCCGACGACGTGGAACAGTATGAATGTAAGCACCAATATCCCGATCGTGGTCGGGATGAGTTCAAGAAGTCGTTTGACGGCGTATCTCAGCATATGGACTACCCGTCGATCTCCTTTGCGAGCCTGTCCGCGACGGCACGCGGGTCGCATGATGCAAGACGTTTGAGCGTGCAGTGCCAGCGATAGGCCATCGATCCGCCGACGTCAAACGGCCGCTGGACGAAAAGTTCGTCGAAGGCGACCGGATTGGCGCGGTAGTCGGCCTGCAGCCCGGCGAGCTTGCGCGCGAATGCGTCGATGTACGCCTTGGCGAACGCCGCATAGTCGCCCACGAATTCCCTGCGCCGGCGGACTACTCGCGCGTAGGGCGCTATCATCGCCTCGAACGGCTCCTTGTACAGCACGAACGATCCCGCATGGTCGGTGACCACGATCTTCTCGGGCAGACCGTCGTCACCCGGCTGGAAGACCTCGTAGTTCGTGTCGAACACGCATTCGTTCGTGCCCGTGGCCGCACGGCCTACGGCTATGTCGAGCGCGGCGGCCTCGCCCATGAGCTCGGCGAAGCGCTTTGCGAACGCGGGGTTGGCGAAACGCGCGGGCGGCAGCTTGTCGGACGCGGTGCCCGGCACGTACGACCGCACGAAATAGTTGGCCATGACGGTCGTGCCGTCGTACTGGTTCATGCCGTGGTAGGTCTCCGCGAACTGCCCGAAGCCCACGTGGTTGGGGAGGTTCATGCCAAGCTGGCGGCATGCAAGGCGGCGGTCGAGGATGTAGTCGGCATACTGGGCAGCCTCTATTCCGGCGCACAACCGGTCCTTGCCCTCGTCGAGATGCTCGGCTATGCCCCACTTCTGGAAACGTATGATGTAGAGGCGCGGGGACGCCTGGTCGATCTCCTTGTACTGGACGATATACACGCCGCCACGCCGCGTACCTGCAAGCGGACACCTCACGAGCGGACGCGCGATCCTGCCCACGTTGATGAAATCCACCTTGCCGAACAGACGCATCAGGTTGAAGATGATGCTGCGCACGCGGCTGTCGCACAGTTCCAGAAGCTCCGGCTCCTGCGTGCGCCTGGCCTCGTCGAAGACGGGATCGAACACGACGCGTCCGTTTTCGACACGCGCGCCCGGCAGCCATTCTATCTGACGATAGAACTCGGGGCTTATGCCCTGCACAAGATCCTGATCCTGGGCGGCGGTCTCGTTCGGGCCACGCGTGAGCGCATGGCACATCGCGTTGCGCCAGTCGAGGTTCGACAAGGATTCGACCCGCAGCTTCGCGGGCAGTTCCGCACGATACTCGCGCGCAAGCGCATCCGCGGCCGCCTTGAGCGAAGCGTCGTCCAGACCATCTACGTCCAGCGCGCGGAAACGGGCCTTCAGGGACGGTGGAAGCGTCTGCGGAAAGATGTCGATCTCGCACTGTCCAAGCCTGTTGAACGAATTGAGGCCCTTGACGATCTCGGACATCTGCGCGCGGAAGCGATCGGGCGGCAGATTCTCGAGCGCGGTGTAGCCGCCGGCCGTGAAGAAGCGCGTGCCTGTATGGCTGTTGTAGTAGAATATGGATTCGCAGCGTATCGAGCAGCGAGAGGACTCCACGAGACGGTCCATCTCCTCGGGCGAAAGCGGCGCACGCGTCATCCGCCAGTTCTCGCCACGCGACTGGAGCGCGGCGCGGACCTTTGCGGCATGGGTGTTGAGGAAGCGTATGCGGCGCTTGGAGACGAGCTTCTGCAGGACTTCGTCGGCACGGAACGCGAGATCCATGCGGTTGGGGTCGGGACGTATCAGCACCTCCTCGTCCGTGAAGATCAAGTCCGCGGATTCGGCCATTTCGTCCGCCGCCTCCATCTCGGACATCGGCGGACGTCCCGCGGCCTCGCGCTGGCGGTTCACCTCGGCGACCCACGACAGCCGCTGCAGGGCGTGCACCCCTTTCTGGGTAACGAGCCCGGGCGTGCGGAAAAACACCGTACCGATACGGCTTTTCAGCGTACCGTCGGGATTTCTGGTGAATATTGGATCGCCTAGAATCTGCATTGCGCACATATTCTACCATATCCTACCGCCTCATGTCCATGTACATAACACTTAATCGGGCGGGTTGGAGACGGGTTGTAGGTTCCCCTCTTTTTTCTCGGCTGGCGCCATCCGCGCCGCCGGGGCGGGGGGAGGTCATGCGCGGCGCAGTATGAGCGAAGTGTTGACGCCGCCAAAGGCGAAGTTGTCGCTCATCACGTATTCGGCGTCTATCATGCGGCCTTCGCCCATGATGTAGTCGAGTTCGCCGCACGACGGGTCGGGATCGCGCAGATTGAGGGTGGGCGGATACCAGCCGGTCTCAAGCGACTTGACGAGCATGGCCGCCTCGAGCGCGCCGCAGGCGCCAAGCGTATGGCCGACGTAGCTCTTGATCGACGAGATGGGCACCGCACGCCCGAACACAGAGCGCGTGGCGACGGTTTCCGCGATATCGCCCGCCCGCGTCGCGGTGCCGTGTCCGCTCACATACGCTATCTGCGCCGCGTCTATACCGGCATCGGCCAGCGCCCCCGAAAGCGCGCCTGCCATAGTTTCCGCATTCGGGTTGGTGACATGCGTGCCGTCGGTCGTCTCGGCGAATCCCGCGATCTCCGCCAATATGCGCGCGCCGCGGGCGCGGGCATGCTCATATTCCTCAAGCACGAACGTGGCCGCGCCGTCGCCGATCACAAGTCCGTCGCGCTCAACATCGTATGGCGAGGGCGTCGATGATGGCGCGTCGTTCTTCAGCGAAGTGGCGTAGAGCGTGTCGAATACCGCCACCTGCGCGGCGTTGAACTCCTCGGCGCCGCCGGCTATCATCACATCCTGCACGCCCCAGCGGATAAGCTCGGCCGCGTTGCCGATGGCAAGCGAACCGCTCGTGCATGCCGTGCCCGTGGGCACGAGCCTTCCATGCGTCTTGAAATGGACGCTCAGGTTCACCGCGGTGGTCTGCGGCATCAGCTTCAGATACGTGCCGGAGTTGACGTTCTGGACCTTCCTGGTGGTTATCATCGAGTAGAAATCCAGCATGGGCGAGATGGATCCGGAGCACGACCCATACGCGACGCCGCAACGTCCGCCCTGGAGCACCTCCGCCGGGAGCCCCGCCTGCGCTATGGCCTGCTCCGTGGCGTTGAGCGCCAGTATGCTGACTTCGCCCATCGTACGGATCACCTTGCGCGTATAGGATGCCGGCCTTTCGAAACGGCTCAAGGCGGCAAGATGCGAATTGAGCCCTTCGTACGCCGAGAGTTCGGGGAGTCTCTCGACGCAGTTGCGAAACTCGTGCAACCGGGCGAATGCCGTTTCCACGTCATTCCCGAGAGGGCTCACAACGCCCATGCCGGTCACTGCCACACGTCTTCCTGGATTGTTCCCTTGCATATTATCGGCATGTCCAGCCGCGCGTTTTCCGCCTTCATCTATACGAGGATGCCATTCATGAACGGTGCAGGCTACTTGCCCAGAACCGGCGCCAGGGCCTCCATCCAGATGTCGTATCCGGCATCGGAAGGATGAATCTCATCGGCCATTATCGACTTCGGCACCCAGCCGGTCTCGTCGACAAGCTTGGAGTTGAAGTCGATCCAGATCAGGCGTCCATCCGCATCCGCGAACTTCTTCAACAGCTCGTTTGTGCGGTCGTTGCGCGCGCGTGCGCTGGCGTGCCTGGCCGACTGCGCCGAATTTCCGCGCGGGAAGATGGGGTGAAGAACTATCTTCGCGCCCGGCTGGCGTTCGCGGATCATGGAGATTATCTTCTCGACGCCGAGGGCCACGTTGTCAGGATTTGTATTGTTCCCGCTGTTGTTGTTCGTCCCGATCATCAGGACGACGCATTTCGCCGTATAGCCGTCAAGCTCGCCGTGGTTGATGCGCCAGATCACCTGTTCGGTCCTGTCGCCGCCATAACCCAGGTTGAGCGCCGTGCGGCCTGCCGTGAACTTCGCCCAGCTTTGGGGATGCTTCCATTCCCAGAAGTGTATGATGGAATCGCCGAGCATCACCACGTCGACCGTCTTGCCCTTCACTTTCTCGATCTCGCGGCTGCGGCTCAGGAAACGGTTCGCCCACCAGTAGTCGCCGAAGAGCCCGGGGTCGCGCGTCTTGTCCTTGGTGCGGCTTTCCATGTGCGAGACGGAAGTCGTCTCCACCGGCGGCTTGGCGCTCTTGTCACTGCCGGCGGCGGCATCCTTCGCGAAGGCCGGGCATGCGCACAATGCAAACACGGCGGCGGCCATCGCCGCGATCCTTCCGCGTCGCGACGCCACGGCAGTTTCCCAAAACATCTTATTCATATCATGTTTCATAGTTCCTGATTCTCCTGTGGCCGATTATTATACCTAATTTCCCCATCCAGTCAACACTCAACCGACATACAAGTAATTCGTCAAGCAGAATGTACACCCGACAGTTGATTGCCGGCCGGCCGCTTGACACGGCGTACGGCAACTGCTAGAATTATCGGGCGGACAGGGGGAAAAGCCGTCCTGTCGGCACGGAAAGGAATAGAATGAGCACAAAATACATCTGGTCGTACCTGGCGCACCTGAGCACGAACATGTGGTACGACCGTCCGCCCGAGCGCTATGAGACGATCTACCGGAAGATTCGCGGTCTGTCGCCAAAGCTGCTTTTCAGCGAGCACGTCTGGCAGGAGTGGACCAACCGGATGCAGGAGCTTGGCATGAACCAGGTGGTGATCGACGTCGGCGACGGCGTGCAGTACCCCAGCCATCCCGAACTCGCCATAAAGGGATCGTGGACGCCGCAGAAGATGCGCGACGAGGTGAACCGCCTCAAGTCCATGGGCATCGAGGCGATACCCAAACTCAACTTCTCCACTACGCACGATTCCTGGCTCAAGGACTACCACCGCATCGTATCCACGCCCGACTACTACCGTATCTGCGAAGACCTGATAGGCGACATCGCCGAGATCTTCGGACATCCGCGCTTCCTGCACCTGGGCTACGACGAGGAGTCCATGGGCCAGATTTATGCAGACTGCTCCGTGGCGCGCCAAGGAGAGCTCTGGTGGCACGATTTCCTTTGGTTCCTGAAGACTACGGAGAAGAAAGGCATGAGGCCCTGGTGCTGGGCTGACGCAGGGTGGAACCATCCGGACGAGTTCCTCTCCCGCTGCCCGAAATCGACCTTGCTCAGCAACTGGTACTACGGCCGCACCTTCGGCGAAAACGAAAAGAAGGTGAAGTGGTATGTCACGCTCGACAAGGCGGGCTTCGACCAGATGCCCTGCGGATCGAACTGGTCTTGCCCCGAGAACTTCGGCGGCACCGTGGATTTCTGCCGCAAGAACCTTTCCGCCGGGCATCTCAAGGGATTCCTGATGGCGAACTGGGCGCGCACGCTGCCGCGCTACCGCGACATGGGCGCACGTTCCTTCGACGTGATAGGCGAGGCGATGTCGATCGCGGAGAAAGGCGTCTTTCCGCCGCTGCCGCCGGCCCAGATGTGGGTGCTGCGCGATGGCCAGATAGCCCGCTGGTACAGGGATGTGGATAGGATAACGATTGGCAAGGGCGAGACGCTTGTGGTCGATTTCGGCCGCACGGCGAAGCTCAAGCCGGTCTTCGAGATCGAAGGCGGGGCGGCGCTGAACGGACAGACGCTTTCAGTCCTGCCTGCGACCAGCATGGAAGGCGCTGGCGTGGCGCAGGCGGCAGGCGTGGAACCGTTCAAGATGGCATTGCGCGCCGGCGAGCATGTCTATGATTGCGGCAAATCCGCCGAATGCCGCTTCCTGGGTGTCACGCCGTCCGGCGGCGCCTCCATCACGCTCGTTCGTGGCATGCCAGAATGAAACCAATCTCACTGGAAGAGAAGTCGTCCGCATGTACGTTGTCGGACATGGAGATATTCGTCTTCCCCGAGTTGATGTACGCGCTGGTGCTGGCGAACATCCTTTCGCCGCGCATCTGGGCGTGGCGCGATCTCGAATGGTTCCATGGCATCCGCGAAATGCGTCCGAAGAAGCGTCTGCAGCGCCTTCGGCAGCATATAATGGACAACTACACGTTCAACCTAGACCTCGACACCTGGGGCCTGACGCGGCAGACGCGCGAAATGGAGAGGTTCGCTTCCTTCCTTTCTCCAGAAGACATCTCCCGTTCGAACGCGCTTTTCGGATACCAGGGCGACGCATACTACTACGACATCGACATCCGGCGGCATTTCGGGCTGGACAAATACACTTCCGACACGATTCCATACTGGAAGACGGAAACGGTCGAGGCCATGGACGCATTCCGGTACAAGTCCGGACATTCCGTAGGCGCCGGAGAATGCGTGTCTTTGGCAGGTCTCTATGCGGCGGCGGCGTTCGTCGTGTGCGGACTGCCCCTCGAATCCATCTACCTGATGGCCACGCCTCTGCATTCCCAGAACTTCATAGATGCCGATAGCGGCATACTTACGAACAACCGCCGCCTCGTGACCAGGGCGATGTGGTCGAACGGAACCGTCATCTCCAAGCAGGCCCGGCGCGCACTGGAGCACGAGCGCGTGACGATCGTATCGCATGTATCGGGCTTCATCCATCTGTTGTATCCGGAAGCCACGATAGATCCTGCGGCCTATTCCCGTTTCGCGGGCAGGCTCAAGGCGTTCCTCGTACCGCCGCAGGATGCAGCAGACAAGAACCTGGTGGAGCCGCGTCTGCCGGATGCGGGCCGCGTCCGCTTCGCCCGCGAGGACGAGCCGCTCGGCATCACTCCGGATATGGGACGGGAAGAGATAGTCTCCCGCCTGGACTCCTTGCGGGATTCCAACCGCGCGGCCGCGCTGGCGCCGTACGCTGGACACGAGCTTGGACAGGTGGAGGCGGCGCCTTTCATCAAGGCCGCGCTCGAACGCTCGCCCGTGTCCCTGGCGGCTCTCAAGGACATGTCGGAAAAGGAGGTTGTCGCCCGCCTGGAGGCGATGGAGAGCGAATCCATCTACGACGGTCCCTCGCGCCTCGCGCAACCAGATGAAGCGTGGAACTTCGGACGGGGCGACGGACTTGAGAAATGCCTCATCGCGGCCAACGTGCTTGGCGGCGACGTGATATCCGTGCAGGACGGCATGGCCGGATTGCGCAAATCCGGCCGCACCGTCTGCGCGTTCGCAACGCGCAAATCGCCACGCGAACGGACATGGCCGATCGCCCGCCAAGACATCAGTTGCGCATAGGGCGCCCTGCGCGGCCACGATCGCCGATGGCGTTCCCGTTACGCCAAGACCAGTTTTCCATCCTTTGCAGTAACCTTCATGGTTGAACCGGGCGGATACTTGCCGGCGACTAGCGCACGGGCGACTGGTGTTTCCAGTCCGCGCTGGATTGCGCGTTTCACGGGACGCGCCCCGTACGCCGGGTCGTAACCGTCCTTGGCAAGGACGTCAACGCCCGAATCGTCGATCTCGAAACCGATCTCCTGCTCCGCGAGACGCTTCTCGAAATCCTTGAGCTGCAGGCGCACTATCGCGCGAATCTGGTCTTTCGCCAGCGGCTTGAACTCCAGGATGTTGTCCAGACGGTTCAGGAACTCGGGACGGAATATCTGCTTCAACGCGTCACGCGGCGCGTTGGACGTCATTATTATGACCGCATTGCGGAAAGAGACCGTCCGCCCGTGCGAATCGGTCAGCCGCCCGTCGTCCAGCACCTGCAGAAGCAGGTTGAACACGTCTGGATGCGCCTTCTCGATTTCATCGAGCAGGACGACCGAATACGGTTTGCGGCGAACGGCCTCGGTGAGCTGCCCGCCTTCGTCGTATCCCACGTATCCGGGCGGCGCGCCCACAAGACGCGACACCGCGAACTTCTCCATGTATTCCGACATGTCTATGCGCACCATCGAAGCTTCGTCATCGAAAAGCTCCGCCGCCAACGCCTTTGCGAGTTCCGTCTTGCCGACACCCGTCGGACCGAGGAACAGGAACGCGCCGACGGGACGCGCCCGGTTCTTGATTCCGGCGCGGCTGCGCAGAACGGCATCCGCAACGGCCTCCACGGCTTCGTCCTGCCCAATCACACGCTCATGCAGGATGTCGCCCAGGCGCAGCAGCTTCTCGCGCTCGCCTTCGAGCAGTTTCGTCACTGGAACACCAGCCCAGCGGGAGACGACTTCGGCGATCTCCTCCGCGGTCACCTCCTCGCGCAGGAGCGTCTCACCGCCTTGTTTCGATATGTCGGTCTCATGCTGCTTGAGCTTCTTCTCGAGTTCCGGTATGACGCCATACTTGATTTGCGACGCTTTCGCGATATCGCCGGCGGCCACCGCCGAATCGTACGTCAACCGGGCGTCGTCGAGACGCGAACGTACGCGCTTTATGTCCTCGAGCGACTCCTTCTCGTTCTTCCAGCGCACGGTCATGGCGTCGGCCTTGGCCTTCGCCTCGGCAAGTTCCTTGCGCAATTCCTCAAGTCGTTTCTTCGATGCCTCGTCGGTTTCCTTCGAGAGGGCGACCTCCTCTATTTCCAGCCGGCGCACCTGGCGGGAGAGCTGGTCGAGCTCGGCGGGGCAGGAATCCATATCCGTGCGGATCGAGGCGCATGCCTCGTCAAGAAGATCTATCGCCTTGTCCGGCAGGAACCGGTCCTGGATGTAGCGCGAGGAAAGCGTCACCGCAGAGACGAGCGCTTCGTCGCGGATATGCACGTTGTGGTACTTCTCAAAGCGCTCTTTGAGCCCGCGAAGGATGGAAAGCGCATCCTCTTCGGAAGGTGGATCAACCTGCACGGGCTGGAAGCGACGTTCCAGCGCGGCGTCTTTTTCCATGTACTTGCGGTATTCATCCAGCGTCGTGGCGCCTACGCAATGAAGTTCGCCGCGCGCGAGCATGGGCTTTAGCATGTTGCCCGCATCGGTCGAACCTTCCGTCTTGCCGGCCCCGACTATGGTGTGTATCTCGTCTATGAAGAGGATAATGCGTCCGTTCGCCGCCTTGACTTCGTTCAATACGGCCTTCAGACGTTCCTCGAACTGTCCGCGATACTGCGCGCCCGCCATTAGGGCCGTCATGTCGAGCGAGAATATCGTGCGGTCCTTGAGCCCGTCCGGCACGTCGCCGCGCACGATGCGCTGCGCAAGCCCCTCGACGATTGCGGTCTTGCCCACGCCGGGTTCGCCGATCAGGACGGGGTTGTTCTTGGTCTTGCGCGAAAGTATGCGCACGACGTTCCGTATTTCGGAATCGCGGCCGATCACAGGATCGAGCTTGCCGCTGCGCGCCATCTCTACAAGGTCGCTGCCGTATTTCTTCAAGGCCTCGTACTGCCCTTCCGGATTGTCCGTCGTGACGCGCTGGTTGCCGCGCACCTCGCGCAACGCGGCCAGGAACCTGCCCTCTTCGACACCGACCTTCTTCATGATGGCCGCGCAGGCGGAATCCCGGTTGCGCAGGATGCCAAGCACGATGTGCTCGACGGATACATAATCGTCCTTCATCTCCTTCGCGGCGTCTTCGGCTCGCATCAGGACATTGGCCAGATCATTTGAAATGTAGTATTTGTCGGCCTCCAGCTGCCCGGTAATCCGCGGCTTGCGGTTTATCGACTCCTCAAGCTGGGCTGTCAGGGTAGGTACCGCCACGCCAATCTTGGTGAAAAGATTGGGTATGAGACCTTGACTGTCCTGCAAAAGGGCAAAAAGCACATGATCCACGTCAGACTGCTGCTGACCATGGTGCATTGCGACGTTACGGGCACATTCCAGCGCCTCACGTACCTTTGTTGTATATTTCTCAGCGTTCATGTTTTTCTCCTCGGGGATATTTTAGCACAATTTGTGCCAAAAGGGACATGGATGGCAAAAAGCACGGTAAATGAAGCGTAAAATGGTGTAAAAGTAAAAGTCAACGGACAAACCGACGGCGCATTTTGTCACACCGTGCCTTAATGCCCCACTTCACACCATCAGCGTCCGGAGAACATCTTGGCGACATGCGAACGCAATCTGGCCCACATGAGTCCAAGCGTAGACGAGGTCCCGTACTTATCCATTTTTCTTTTTCGCGCAGCTGCGCGCTTGCGCTTAGCGGTATCCTGTTCGACTTTGAGGGCGTAGGCGGCCTTCTCCTTGTCAGTACGGTAATCTGTCACAATGATGCCAAGGTCCATAAGGGCCTGGGCCGTTTTTTGCGGATTGACGTCACTGACGGGATGCCTGTAGTCGAAGACTATCTCGGTTATATGCGGAGCGGGAGAATCGACGATACGGTCGGCAAAGTCAAGCCCTTGCCTGTGTATGAATCGTATCAAGTCGAAAGTCGAGTCTGGAAACGCCTCGGCGAGGATATTTCTTGCCTTTACGACGTCGTCGAGTTGGGCGGGGATCTCGTCGGGGCGCGTGACATACACTACCAAGACACGGCGGGAGCGGGTCATCATATCCAGAAACCGTGCCTCCCGGCGTCTATATTTCTCCCGGGCCTCGCCGTATGAGGCTTCAATCGGTCCATCCGAGAAATCGTGCGGATGGCGAAGCCCCGTACGGGTGTTCGTGAACATCCCCATTCCGTTCTTCGGATTCCGGCCCTTGTACTCGAAATCATCCTTCTCGAGCCAGCCGGCGAAACGGGAAGCGACCAGTCCGGCACGTGACAGGATCGTACCTTCGGCCACCCAGTCGAGCGGGAATGACGCAAACTGGAGATTTGCGGCGCGAAGCGTAAGGGAGCAGGTACAGGCCTGTCCCAGGCTGAACGCAAAATCATATTGTCCATTAGCCATGTTACCCCCTTATCTCCGTGAGTGTCTGCACATCAAATCCACCTTAACGGGCGTCAACCTTAAAGAGCTGCGTCATGATCACGGCCGCAAACACCAGCACGCAACCCGCGATCTGATGCATAGTGAACGAATCGCCAAGGAACAGCACGCCGAATATCGTGGCGAAAACGGACTCCTGCGCCAGCACGATCGCCGCCACGGCAGGGGCCACGAACTTCAACCCGACATTCTGCAAGGTGCACGCCAGCCCCGAGGACAGGAACCCGCAGAATGCGATCGCACCCATCGCGCCGCATATGTTGGAGCATGTAAGCAGCGGCCTTTCCGTTGAAAGCGGCAGGAACGGGACGCAAAGGACCGCCCCAACGACAAACGACACGCATGTGAGCTGCAAGGCGTCCGCGTCGGGCCTGGACATGAAACGCTCGGCCACGCAGATCTGCGCGCCGAACACGATGGCGCACGCGATCGAGAGCAGTTCGCCAAGCGGCAGGCCCGAAGATGAAGCGCCGGCCGCACCGGCGGACGGATTGCACAGGAACCATGAGCCAAGAAGCGCGATCGCCACGCAAGGCCAGATGAACGCCTTCGGCCGGCGCCCCGTGAAAAACCCCAGTATCGGAACGACGAGAATGTAGTTGGCCGTCAGAAACGCGCACACTCCGGGCGAAGTCCACTGTATGCCGATCTGCTGCAGCATCATGCCGCCCCACAAGCCCAATCCGCTGATCGCCCCGCCGATGATATCGGTCCTGGACCACGAAGGCATGCCCCTTCTCGCCAACGCGCGCAACAGCACCAGCGAAAAAAGGAATGCCCCTGCGAGGAGATCGCTGAAGAAAGTGAACGCGAACGGACCTATGTGGTCCATGCCAAGTTTCTGCGCGACGAACGACCCGCCCCAAATAAGGGCCGTGGCGAGGAGAATGAACACCCCATACATGTTGTTTCGCCGCAGCATCCGACAGTCCCGGAATCAAATATCCAATCAAACGTCCAAGCCCGATCGGCTACTTCTTCCAGTTTATGTAGCCGCTGACGGGGCTCAGGTATGCGGCATTGTCGTTGGCCGGACGGTAGCGCGTGCCGTGGTACCAGTCCGTAAATCCGTTTTCGGCCCGGTAGTATTCGCCTGTCTGCGTATCCTGCACGCGTTCGTATCCGAGCGTCGCATCGCTGCGTTTCTGCGACAGCACGTCATACGTCGCGTTGCGGCGCTGGTACGAATCCATTATCATGCCGCGTATCGCGTCAGCCGTCTGCATGATGTATCTGGATGTTCCCATCACCCGTTCCCAGGCCTGTCTGCGGAGCTGATGGAACGACGGCGTGAACGCAATGGAAGAGAGGCAACGGTCAAGGACCGGCTGCCAGTCGATGAACTCCTCCTTCGGCGCGGTCTCCGAAATGATCGAGTATTCGGTGTATATGCCGACATCCAGCATTCCCGCTCTCGGATTGAACACGTTCCGCTGCACCATGTTCTTCATTCCGGCCACTACCGCGTGGTACAGTCCCTGCGTGCGGCGTCCGCTGGCGGCGGATGTGGCTTCGGCCACGATCACCTCGCCGCCCAACGCGCTCTTGCCGATTCTCTCCAGGACGGTAAACTGGCGATACCCCCAAAGCGGCCCCATCGCCGCAAAGAATCCCGCCGTCGTTGGTTCGGGGAGGACGGGCATCTTGGCGAAATGGTGTTGCGGACCGTAATTGCCGGCATGCCAGCTGCGCGCCGCCTGCGACTTGAGCCCTATGGCGGCGTTCAGGCAGAAATAGAGCTCGCGCTCCGGACACTTGGGATCAAACGCCGTGATCGCATAGCTGATGAGGTCAACATCCCCGCTGCCCTTCAAGCCCGTGCGCACTCTCCAGCCCTGCGGAACGTCCATCGTGAAGAACCCGCTCGGATCGCGGTACTTGACGAACTTCACGCGGGCGGCTTCCGTGCGCTTGATGCGGAACTGCCCTTGGGCAAGCGGCACCGCCTTGGCCGGCGGCATGCTTCTGGGAACCACGCTGCCATATCCTGCCACGTACGCCATCGCCCCTGCGGCAAGGGCGGACAGAAACATTCTTTTAGTTTTCATCTTGAATCCTCTTAACTCTTTAACCCTTTAAACTTTTAAACTTTTAACTCTTTAACCTTTTATGTCATGCTTCATCTCAGGCGCCATGCGGACATTCTAGCACATTCCATCGTCACATATCAACCCGTACCGTTGAAATATCGTTTGCGCCGCAGACGAGCATTACAAGCCGGTCCACGCCAAGGGCGACTCCGCCGGATGGCGGCATGCGCGAGAGCATGTCCAGGAATTCATCGTCGATCGGATAGTCCGCCTCGCCGATATGCCGCCTTTCTTCGCGGGCACGCTCGAATCGTCGCCGCTGCTCGCCGGCGTCGACCAGTTCCGAGAACGCATTGGCGAGTTCCATGCCTTCGACATACAGTTCCCAACGCTCGGCGACATCGCCGCGCACGCGCGAAAGCGATGCGGCGGCGGGTGGATAGTCCATCAGGAACACCGGGGATTCCGGTAGGTTCGGCTCGATCTTCGTGGCCATGTCGATGTCAAAACGGTCTGCGTCCCAGTCGGTGAATGGATCCCACCCCGCCCATTTGCGGTAGGCGTCGCGCACGGTAATGCGTTCAAACCGACCTTTAAGGCCGTCAAGGATTTCTGACACGAGCGATTCCATGTCGGCGAGGATGTCGAGGTAGTCCGCGTTGGCGCGATACCATTCGAGCATCGTGAACTCGGGGTTGTGGCGGCGGCCTCGCTCGCCTTCGCGGAAGCACGGGCCTATCTGGTATATCCGCTCCATGCCGGAAGCAAGCAGCTTCTTCATCTGCAGCTCCGGTGAGGCGCGCAGGAATGTGGGACTGCCAGCCGGCGCGACGGCGGGACAATCTATGTGCGGCTCCGGCGCGGGGGCGGCGATGCGCACAGGGGTTTCGACCTCGATGAAACCGCGGGAGTCGAAGAACTCCCGTATCTGACGCATGACGCGCGCACGTATCTTGAGCGCATCGACGTTCACCGGGGCTTTCTCCCTGCGGACCGGTCAGTAGAGCTTCTCGTATTCACCCTTCTGCACCTTCTTGTAGCTGTGGAATCCGGCACGCTTGGCGCGATAGTTCAGATCGGTTCTGGAATGGCCGAGCGCCGGCGCGCAGATCACCCTGAAGATCGGCGATCCGCAGTCCGGACAAACCGTCAGGCGCTCGTCGTTGATGGATTGCGCGATTTCAAAGCCGTCCTTGCACTTGGGGCAGGACTTCTTCGGATCGCTTGCTTCGTATTCGTATATCGGCATAGGGATATTATAGCATATTATTGCCCGGTAGATCATCTGCCGGATCGGCGGAGGCGTAGTTGGCCGCAGGCGGCGTTTGCGTCCTTGCCGCGACTGCGGCGGAGCATGGTCTGTATGTGCGCCTTCATGAGCACGTCGAGAAACGCAAGCTGCGTCTCCTCGTCTGGCGTGCCGAGGTCCGGACGGTGCGACACGGGAGAAAGCGGTATCAGATTCACCTTGCATCCGGGCAGACGCCTGAGTTTGCGCGCAAGTTCCTCCGCGCATGCGCGTGAATCGTTCAGCCCTTTGACGAGCGTGTATTCGAACGTTATCACGCGCCCGGTTTCTCTGGTGTAGTCCGCACAGGCGGCGAGCAGTTCGTCCACTGGCCAGCGGCGGTTCACCGGCATCAACTGCGACCGCAACTCGTCATTGGGCGCATGCAACGATACGGAAAGCTCGAACTGCAGCCCCTCCGCCGCCAACTTGGCGAACCCCGGCACTATCCCGCACGTCGAGAGCGTTATGTGGCGCGCGCCGAGGTTCGGGCCGCGTCCGGCGTTCAGTATCTTCAGCGCCCGCATCGTCTCTTCATAGTTGGCGAATGGCTCGCCCATCCCCATGACGACGAGATTCGTTAGGCACAGCCCGGATCCCTGACGCCTGTTCTCCGGCGTGGCGAAGAGCCATTGCGCGGACAGCACTTCGGCGACGATCTCCTCTGCCTTGAGCGAACGCACAAGCCCTGCGCTTCCGCTCGCGCAGAAGACGCAACCCATGGCGCATCCTACCTGCGAGGAGACGCACTGCGTGAGACGTCCCTTCGCCGGTATCACCACGGTCTCGACGCTTTCGCCGTCCTCAAACCCCAAAAGCAGCTTCACGGTGCCATCCGCCGCCTCGGAACGGTCCAGCACGGTCGGCGGCACGAGCGGAAACTCGGCCTTGAGCGTCTCGCGGAGCTCCTTCGGCAGCGTGGTGGCCTGATCCCAGTCGCGGATGTAGTCGCGGTAGAGGCATTGCAATATCTGGTCGGCGCGGAATGGCCGCAATCCCCTTTCGGACAGCACACCCTTCCATTCGTCGGGGTGGACGCGCCATGCGGGCATGCTCATTTCTTTATGCCCTTCAGCACGAAATCTATACGGTCGAGAACGTCCGTCTGCACGGCGTCCTCGGTTATGGTGAGACGTAGCACTGCCGATTCGAATATCGCATAAAGCGTCTCCGTGACGACGGAGCTGTCGATGTCGGGGCGGAATTCCCCGCGCCTCATCCCCCATACTATAAGCGTATGCAACGTGCGTTTGAGACCCAGCGTGAAGCGCATGATGCGGCGCGTCATGTCGTATCCGGCGCGTTTCTGCGTCATGACGAAGTCGATGATCACCGCAAGGAATTCGCGGTTGTCGAAAAGCGTCGCCGTTACCGCAGAACATATGCGCGAAAGCCGCATGGAAGCCGTATTCTCCGTGCGCACGATCTCGGAATGCTTTGTGGCGACGCGCCCCACCAGCGCCGACACCGCGCTCGCGAATATCTGGCGCTTATCTCGGAAATAGCGGTACAGGACTGTACGCGCGATGCCGCAATGCGCGGCGAGCGTCTGGAATGTGACGTCCTTGTAGCCCTCCTGCGCGAAGAGCTTGATCGCCTTCGCCACTATCGCGCGTTTTCGGGCGTTATGGTCTATCATCGGCTTCGCCATTGAAACGTCTCTTGTCCTTTTCGTTACTGCCGTCGATCACGACATATGCGGGCAGACCCTTGATGTCAAGTCCGTCAAGTTCCCGGTACCTTGCGAGATCTGTGAAGGATTCTATCTCGATCCTGCGTACGTCATATCCGGAAAGTTCGCGTACGACCTTGGGGTCGCGGAACGTCGTGCGCTCCATGGAAGCGCAGTTGCGGCACCATGGCGCACCTACCTTGATGAAAACAGGCTTCATGCCTGCATCACTGGCCGTGCCACTACCATCGACATGAAATTTCTGCGCTTCATTTTCCATTTTCCATTCTACGTTTCCCATTTTCCCCACGACCTGCCAGCCATACCATGCGGCCATGGCCAGGAACACCAGCGCGAATGCCCGCTTCACCCACACCATCCATGCGCCCGGTTTCGGCAGGACGGAAAGTCCGGCGGCGGCAAACGGGTACGGAAGCCCCATTCCCGCGCCAAGGACGAAAGGAAGGATGACGGCCCACACGCGACCTGCGGCGAACCATTTCGCCGTCAAAAGCAGCGTTGCGATCAGGATAGGCTCGACGCACGCGCCCGCGAGCGTGGCGGCGCCGACCCCCAGCATATAGGCCTTAAAGCCATTAAAGCCATTAGAACTGCCGGCGCCGTTGGAACTGCCAGAACCGCTGGAACCTGAACTGCGCCGGCCCTTAAAGAAGCCCTTAAGGCCCTTCAACTCGGGAAGATGTACAAGGTCCAGCATCGCCAGCGCCAGCACGATGAACACGATGGCGACGCCGCCGTTGAACCATGGACTGGACTGCAGCGTTCCGAAAGCGAGCCCGCCGAAAGCGGCGGCAAGGCCCAGCACTCCATAAGTCGTGGTTATGCCTGCTGCATAAGCCATGCCGCGCCGCCATCCCTTCCCGATCAGTATGAGGTTGACTGGCACGAGCGGCAGTACGCACGGGGTGAGGTTTGCGGCAAGGCCCCCGGCGAGGACGAGCAGCAGGATGATCCACAGCGCATGGTCCTCAAGCCCCTTTGCAGGCGATTCGTCCCTGATGAACGCGATGAGCTCGTCGGCCGACATGTACCCCATGGCAAGCCGCCGCCCATCTTTGGCTGCGGCGTTCGCACTGGCGGTCGGCAGCACGATCGCGCCCGCGGCGCGTGCCGCCTCCTCGGACGGATAGCACACACCGTCGATACAGACCGGCGCACCCGGCCCCGACGACGGCATGATGTCATCTGCGCCGGACGACACGACCGGCGTGAAGACAAACCAGATCGACAGTAATGTTGCGACGGTTTTCATCGTGCGCATGGACGGCGGCGCAAACGCGCCGCCGTTCGTTGCCGTTGCATGGGCGGGCGTATCAGACGCCCGAGTAGCAGACGAATCCGCCATCGACCGGCAGAGTGACGCCGGTGATGAAGGACGCTTCGTCCGAAAGCAGGAAGCGGGCCGCGCCGTGCAGGTCGCTGGGCTGGCCGAACTTGCGCATCGGCGTCTTGGCGATCACCTTGTTGCCGCGCGCGGTGAGCGTCTTGCCGTCCTTCTCCAGCATCAGGAAGCGGTTCTGGTTCGTGATGAAGAATCCGGGCGCGAGAGCGTTCACGCGGATGCCCATGGGCGCGAGGTGCGTCGCGAGGAAGCGCGTGAAGTTCATGATGCCGGCCTTCGCCGCGCCGTAGGCCGCGACCTTGGTGAGGGGCTGGTAGGCCGCCATCGAGCAGAAGTTGAGCACCGCGCCGCCCTTCTTGAGCATCTCCTTGCAGAAGACCTGGCAGGGAAGGATCGTGCCGACGAGGTTGAGCTTGTTAACGAACTCGAACCCTTCGGGCGTCAGGCCGAAGAACGTATCCTCGAGCTTCGTGCCCTTCGTCATCTGTTCGGCGGGGGTGGTGCCCTTCGGGTGGTTGCCGCCCGCGCCGTTGATGAGGATGTCGATCTTCTTCCACTTCTTGAGAATGGCCTTGCACGCCACCTCGAGCGAAGCCTTGTCGAGAACGTTCGCCTCGACGGCCATCGTCTGGGTGAGACCCTTCTTCGCGAGTTTCTTGCAGAAGTCCCGCGCCACGTCGCCGCGGAGATCGAGCACCGCCACCTTTGCGCCGTGCTTGAGCAGGTCTTCCGTCATGGACGAGCAGAGAACGCCCGCCGCACCAGTGCACACGATGACCTTTCCGGCCACACTCTTGTCCTGAATCGCTTTCATTTTGTCTTTGTTCCTTTCGTTGTTTGACAGAGATTTTCAGGCAACGCGCCTAGTATACCATAATTCGGACGGCTTGTGGAATCCGGTGACGCCGGCCCCCGCCGCTCAAGTACGGTAGTTGGGCGCCTCCTTGGTGATGGTGATGTCGTGCGGACGCGCCTCGCGCTGGCCCGCGGCGGTCACGCGATAGAACTTTCCGCGGGCCTGGAGCTCCGCTATCGTACGCGTGCCGCAGTAGCCCAGCGATGCGCGCAGGCCGCCGCAGAACTGCGTCATTATGGACTGCACGCGGCCGGAGTACGGCACCATTCCCTCGATGCCCTGCGGGACGAGATTGTCGTCCGACTCGTTGTCCTGGAAATACCGCGCGCGGGAACCCTTGCCGTTCTTGAGCGCCGCCATGGAGCCCATGCCGCGATACACGACGTACTGCCTGCCGTTGGCGTAGATCTTCTCGCCCGGGCTTTCCTCCGTGCCCGCGAGCACGCTGCCGAGCATCACGCTCGATGCGCCGGCCGCGAGCGCCTTCGGGACGTCGCCGGAAAGCTTGATGCCGCCATCCGCTATAACCGCGACATCCGTGCCGCGAAGCGCCTTGGCCGCAGAGTATACCGCCGTAAGCTGCGGGATGCCCACGCCGCACACGACGCGCGTCGTGCAGATTGAGCCGGGGCCGATGCCGACCTTGACGGCATGCGCGCCCGCCTTGGCGAGCGCCACTGCGGCTTCACCGGTCGCGATGTTGCCCGCGATGACGTCCACCTTGGGGAAATGGCGCACGATGTACTTCGTCATGTCGATGATGCCCTTGGAATGTCCGTGCGCCGAATCGACCACCACGACGTCGACCCCCGCGTCGGCAAGCTTCTCCATGCGCGCGAGATCCCCCTTCCCGCCCGAGACCGAGGCCGACACCCGCAGACGGAACTTGTCGTCGCAGTTGTATGTGGGGTTCTGGTTCTCGACGAGACGCTGGACGTCCGTGAACGAGTATAGCCCGACCACGCGGCCGGCGCGGTCGACGAGCGGCAGCTTGCCGATCTTGTTCGCGCGCATGATCTCGTACGCCTTCTTGAGGGACGTGCCGGGCTTGGCCGTAATAGGATCCTTCTGCATCACGTCGGAGAGCTTCGCCGCGTTCTTTGGCGCGAAACGCATGTCGGAGCCGGTGATCATGCCGACCAGCATATCCTGGTCGTCGAGTACGGGAAAGCCGTTGAACTTGTATCCGCGCTGGCGCTTCTCGGCACGGAGATAGGAGATGTCATCGTTCGCGTGGAAGCATATGGGTTTTGCTATAAGCCCGTTCAGATAGCTCTTGACCTTTGCGACCTGCTTTGCCTGGTCGTCCTCCTCCAGATTCTTGTGGATCACGCCGATGCCGCCGGCCAGGGCCATCGCTATGGCCATGGGCGCCTCGGTCACGGTATCCATGGCCGCGGAGATGAATGGTATCTTCATCGTCTGGCGCGAGGTAAGGCGCGTCTCCAGCGAAGCGTCGTCCGGCAGGAAATCGGCATATTGCGTGACGAGCGTGACGTCGTCGTAGGTCAACCCCTCGAAAGGGAACTGGTCCATGAAGGCGTCTAGATATCTGTTCTTGGCCATTGTCTTTTCCTTATCATTGCGTTTGCCTTGTATAATATACACCTTTTCAGCGGGAATGCAAGCGGAAAACGCAACCGGAGGCCGCAGGATGCACATTGTCCTTTCCCGTCCCGCCCATCTATGCTATAATACCGGCATATGCCAAAGCGAAGAAATTTGACGCGAATGGATGAAACCGCTGTTCCGGAGAGTGCCAATTGACGTTGGCTCTCGCCATATTGCCTTTTCTTTTTCTGCTGTCGGCGTTCTTTTCCGGATCCGAAACCGTCCTTTTCTCCCTGACCGGATCTCAACGCGCGCGCATAAAGTCCCGTAGCGCCAAGGCCGATGTGCTCATCGGCCGGTGCCTTTCCGACCAGGCGGTGCTCTTTTCCACGCTGCTCGTCGGCAACACGCTCGTGAACTTCCTGATATCGACCATCGGCTACCGGCTCTTCGCCGGTTCGATCGACGGCGGCGGTTGGCTGGCAGTCCCCGTGATGACGGTCGCTCTTCTCATCTTCGGCGAAATCACGCCGAAACGCCTTGCACTCAAATACGCGGAGGAGGTCGCGCCTACATGCGCTCGCATTCTGCTTGGATGGCGCGTGCTTCTCTCTCCCTTCAACGTGGCGCTGCGCTTCACGTCGCGCGCTTTCGCGCCAGCCCTCGCGCGTGAGAGACGCGCCCTTTCCGACAGCGAACTCGTCTCCGTCATGGAATCCGCCGCCGAACACGGCGAGGTGTCAATGGCCGATGCCGAGATGGTCGAGGGCGTCCTGCGGCTTTCCGAACTCTGCGCCAACGACGAAATGACGCCGCGCGTGGACATCGAAGGCTATGACATCGACCGCGATGAAGAGTTCTGCGCGACGGTCTTGAAATCGGCCAGGCATCGCTATCTGCCGGTATACAAACGCACGCCGGACGCGATCGAAGGCATTGTCGACATCACGACCGGCAAGATAGACGATGCGCTTTTCGTCCCGGAAACCGTGACTCTGGACGATCTTCTGGTTACGTTCGCGAAAAGCGGGAAGCCCTTGGCCGTCGTCCTTGACGAATACGGCGGCACGGCCGGCATAATCTCGCCCAGCGACGTGCTTGAATTGATAGTGGGACCGGGCATATTCTCCAATCCGAACCAGGAACCGGCAATCGTCCGCAAAGGCGGCAACGTGTGGGAGATCGATGCGCGCGCGAGCCTGGACGAGATCAACCGCGAACTCGATATCGAGCTCGAGGCGGAGGATGCGGACCGTCTCTCCGGCTGGGTCCAGTTCCATGCCGAGCGCCTGCCGCACGTGGGACAGGAGATCGAGGCCGACGGCTGCCGCGCGACGGTCCTGAAGCGCCGCAAGCGCCGTGTCACGCTGGTGCGGCTGGAAGTGCTGGAACGTCCTGCCGCCGACACCGACGAAGAACTGATCGCGGAGACCGACGATGCCGTCGAGAAGACAGAGGAGGACGACGCATGAGCATAGTCCTTCTGTTCTTCGGCGCGATCACCGCGCTCGCCGCGGCGGCATTCTGCGCCGGGACCGAGACCGCATTCCTTTCCGTTGGCCGCGAACGCATACTGCACCTCGCCCGCGAAGGTGGCAAGAAGGCGAAGACCGTCCAGAAGGCCCTATCGGCCATGCCGTACACCATGACAACGCTTCTTATCGGAAACAACCTCTCGAGCGTCGCCTATTCCTCCGCCACGGCGGCGCTTGCGGGCGCGCTTTTCAGCGACAGCGCCACCGCCGGCGCGGCTTGGAGCTTCTGCGCGGCGGTCACGCTGCTGTACGCGTCGGAGTTCCTTCCCAAGATGCTCTGCGCGGCACGACCGCTCAGACGCAGTCTCATGCTTGCGCCGGCATACCATGTGTTCGAGGCCGTGCTGCGTCCGCTAACGGTACCGTGCATGAAACTTACGGACCTCTTCATCCCCAGGCGAGACTCAAGATACAAGCTGACGTCTGCGGACATCCTGCACATCCTCCAGGACCGCAAGGACGGCGTGTGCCTGTCGGATATCGAAAGCGCGCTCGTCACGCGCATAATCGTCCTGCGGGTGAAAGGAAAGCCGATCACGCCCGAGGCGATCCTCTCCGCCCTGCGCGACACCCCTTGACAGGTCGCGGCGTGCGGGAAGATCATCGGTCTGCCGCAATCTTGTGGACTGATACGGGCATATGCGGACAGGCTACTGGACAAGGTCCTTCGGGAAGCGTCCGGGAATCTGGGCGACGAGCCAGCAGCAGAGCCACGACGCCGCCCATATCCACAGACAGCCGCCGAACGTCTCATGTCCCACGCCGATGTACGGGAACAGCCAGGCGTGCAGTACCCAGCCGATCGCCAGATGGCAGCAGTAGATTCCCATGCAGTAGCGCGACACGAGATCTATTCCCTTCACCAGCCAGCCAGGCGCGCGCTCCAGCGGCAGGTAATGGAAGAACGTCACCGTCCCCAGCGCCATCAGAATCAGGTTGATGCCCTGATACCCCAGGCCCTTCGGACGCGGCATGGCGTTCGAATAGAACACGAAGAACAGGAGAAACAACCCCGACAGCGCGAGGAAGGTACGCATCGAGCACTTGATCTCCGCGAGCCGCCGCCGGTTGAAGCCGATCATCAGCCCGATCGCCGCATAGGGCAATGTGGCCACAAGCCGCCCGAACGAATACTTCACCTCGAAGTCGAACCGCCCGAACAGCCACATGTTGAGCGGCGAATACTGCAGGGCGAAACCCGCCATCGCGAGCGCCGTCAGCGTATAGATGCGCCAACGCTGGTCCTTGACGAACTTCAACAGCGCGAACATCGCCGCCGTCAGGATGATGAGGTTGTGGTGGAACCAGAACTGGTGCACCAGGCGCCGGTCGATGCCGCACAGCCACTGCCGCACGAGATCCCATCCGTCAACCACCACGTTGAACCCGTAGTGCTTGAACTCCGTGAGCGACTCCGTCGAGGTCACGAACGCCGGCGACAGCGCCGCCGCCACCCAAATCAGCACGAAGTAGACGACCGGCCAGATGAAATAGGGAATGCACAGCCGTCCGAACCGCGTCTTCAGCCATGTCCCGTCGCTCCCGGAATAGCGGTTGGCCGTGAGATAGAAGCTCATCAGCAGGAAACACGGCACCGCTAGCGACCGCGTGGCCGACAGGAAATACATCACACCCGTCAACCCTTTCGCGTGCCAATAGTGATCAATCACCACCTCGAAGCTCAGCCACACCCGCAGCAGGCAAAGCCCGAGATTCATCTGTTTCTTCTGCGCTTCCATTGATATTTCCTCTCTTTCCCTTTCAGTCGTCAATCCGCGAAATCTCGATTTGGTCGAGCAGCACGGCCTCCACATTGGGGTTGGCGTCGTGTTTCGCCTTGTCGAACGTTCCGGAGGCGAACCAGAACAACTGATTCTCGCC
>JAEEGL010902328.1_pt1 | contig 25336 bp, 15 predicted proteins | sample 9134231 | NCBI WGS metagenome assembly JAEEGL01 (sample SAMN16246548, study PRJNA631951) | gut metagenome | biome: gut microbiome; feature: rumen; material: fiber-attached | host: Bos | place: Iran: Karaj | collected 2018-10
ACCACAAAGGTAAACGGCAACAAGCAGTACACATGGGGCGGTCCTGATGCAGAGCTTGGCTACTATCAGGATACCACGGGAGAACTTGACGTTTCTATCAGCGGAAGCGGCAGCTTCACTATCTGGGGCATGGGTCTTATAAAGTAAAACTTAACAATAAAAGCTCCGGCAGTGAGTCGGAGCTTTTTGTGTCAAAAGATATTAATAAGCACAAAAAACTATTGATTTTTTGGAGAAAATAGGTTAAAATGTTCTTGGAATAATTTGAAACGAAATGTGTTCGTATACACAGAAATTGCTCAGAATGAAAAGAGGTTTTGAAATGAACAGACTGAAAAAAGTGCTTGCAGCTGCAAGCACGGCAGCATTGATCATAGCTGCCTGTCCTGTGAATGTCCGTGCTGTGGTCACAGCCGACTTTGCCGACAGCTACGGCGAGGTCATAAGCGGAGCCGATTATACTATCATGGTGCGGCTCAGCGGCAAGTACATTACGGCTGCAAGTGACGGAAATGTACAGCAGTGGGAGAAAAAGGGCGACAGCTCACAGATATGGCACATAGAGAGCGCAGGAAACGAAAAATGCTGCATACTCTCGGGAAGTGACAGAAGAATGGCTCTTACCGTTGAAAATGGGGACAATACCAACGGAAACAACATATATCTCTCGGAGTACAGGGACACAGCGGCTCAGCACTTCATACTCCACCGAACCGATGATGCATACTATATCACCGGGGAGTGCTCGGGAAATGCCGCACTTGACGTTTACGATATAAGCTACGAGAACGGTGCCAATATCGACCAGTGGGACTACTGGGCAGGCGAGGGACAGAAGTTCTATATCCGTCCCGTCGGCGGCGATTTCAAGTTTGTACGCGGCGATCTTAATTTTGACGGAAATACCGATGTTTTTGATCGCAGCATCATGCAGCGCGGAGTGATAAGCGGTTTTGATGATACCATGACAGCTGTTGCGGACATGAACGGCGACGGAACAGTGAATGCCTCAGACCTTGTGCTGCTCACGGGATTTCTTGCAGGAAAAGGCGTGAATATCGAGACCTACAGCACTATTTCCACTGAAAAGCCGTATGTAGCATATCTTTTCGCCTACTTTCTCGGCAATTCTCCCGAGCAGGAGCGTCTTTCCTATGCTGTCAGCACCGACGGCTACAACTTCAGGGCGCTGAACGGCGGCAAGGCGGTATGGAAGTCGGGAGTAGGCACGGAATGTCTCCGAGACCCATATATTTTCAAGGGCGAGGACGATTTCTACTATATGCTTGCTACGGATATGAAGTCCTCACTCGGCTGGAACAGCAATCGCAATCTTCTCAGTGCGAAATCAACCGACCTTGTACACTGGTTCGATGAGACAAGCATAGAAATCTCCAACAAGTACCCGCTCATGCAGGGTGCTGACCGCGCATGGGCTCCGCAGGCAATATACGATCCCGAAAAGCAGTCCTACATGATATACTATGCGGCGAGAGTGCCCGGACGTGATGACAGGACTATCATGTACTACGCATACAGCAGAGACATGAAGAAGCTCGACACCGAGCCGAAGCTGCTCTTTGCCCCTGCAAACGGCAATGATGCTATAGATTCCGATATTATTTTCCGGAACGGCAAGTATTATATGTACTATAAGAACGAGACAAATAAGCGTATTTATCTTGCCACCTCCGACCATGCAAGCGGTCCCTACACGGAAGTAAAGCAGGTCTCCGAGGGAGATATCGGTGTTGAGGGTCCGAATATCTACAATCTCATCGGCACAGACAAGTGGCTTATGATGTCTGATGCATACGGTGACGGCTACTATGTAATGCAGGAGACAACGGACCTGGTAAACTTCAGAACAGTCAGCAGGAGCAACTACAGCTTCAACTTCACGCCGCGTCACGGCTATGTTATACCCATTAATGGCGACCAGTACACAGCTCTTATAAACGCCTATCCTTCAGACGGCCTTTCGCCTGTAAACACAAGAATGAGAGCTCCCGCAGTGAATATTGTTACCGGCTGCGAAAAGGATATGCCGGATACGGTTATTGCCGAGTATACAGGCGGCGGTGTATGCGAGATGAGCGTGGACTGGGACAGCTCTGATGTGGCCCGCATAGATACCTCAAAGGCAGGAGTTTACAGCGTGAGCGGTACGGTAAGGTCAAGTTCAGAGCTCTATGCTGACCCTTTCATAAAGGAAAGAGCCGACCCATATATAGTTGACGGCTGCAACGGCTACTACTATTTTACAGCCTCCTATCCCGCTTACGGAAGCGTTGACAAGGGCTATGACCGCATAATCCTCAGGCGTAGCAATACCGTAGGAGGACTTGCTTCCGCGGAGGAAAAAACAATATGGAAGGCTCATTCAAGCGGCATACTTGCAAAGCACATATGGGCTCCCGAAATGCACTGTATAGGCGGCTCGTGGTATATATTCTTTGCGGCGGGAGCAAGCGATGATATCTGGGCTATACGCCCATATGTGCTGAAATGCGACGGAGACCCGTACACAGGCAGCTGGACGGAGTGCGGACAGATGCAGGCTTCGGCAGGGGACAGCGAGTCATTTCAAAGCTTTTCACTGGATATGACCTATTTCGAGAATAAAGGCAGACATTATGTGATATGGGCTGAGATTAAGGGAGATTCCTCACTTTTTATGGCTGAGATAGACCCTGCGCAGCCGTGGAAGCTCATTTCGCAGCCGATAATGCTTACAAAGCCGGAATACAGCTGGGAGATGGTAAATAACCGCGTAAATGAAGGGGCGGCAGTACTCAAAACAGGCAGCAAGGTCTATGTTTTCTTCTCGGCTTCGGGAACAGGCTCGGAGTACTGCGTAGGCAGAATAGAGGCAGATATCGATTCTGACCTTATGGATATAAAGAACTGGAAAAAAATCAGCAGCCCTGTGCTTTCAACAGCAGATGTCAAGGGCTGTGCGGGACCGGGGCATAACTGCTTTGTACGAGACGAGCTGGGGAACCTGCTTATAGTATACCATGCCCGTCCCGCTTCTCATTCTTCGGGAAACTGCGGCACCTACAACAAGGACCCGCTGTATGACCCGTGCAGGCATACACGCATAAGGCGCGTGGCTTTTGACGGTAACGGCGATCCTGTCATAAATCTTGCCGGCGAAGCAGAGCTTGCCGAAAAGAACAAAAAAATAACGGCCAGGGTAACGGTCGGCTGATATAAAGAAAAAAGCTTCATCCTTTGTGTGGTACTCGTAATGAAGTATATATGGGACTTATCGGGGGAACCCTTTTTCAAAAGGGTTTTCCTCAATAAATCTCACAAATACTTCTCTATGCGTATCACAAATACGGTGAAGCTTTTTTCAATTAATTGTATATGAGAAGTTTCCTGATAGCGATAACATCGAAGATATCGATAACTTTATCCTCGCACAAATCTGCGGCTTCCCACGCCTCCAGCTGTCCATTTCCGAGAATGAACTGCTGGAGGGCTACAAGGTCAGCAACGTTAAGAGAGCCGTCCTTGTTTAAATCTCCCCTGAGAGGCTGTTTTTCCGTTGTCATAGCTGTAGTTTGTGGTGAAGCTGTTGTTGTATCTGGAATAGTAGTTGTTGTAGTAACGGTTTGCTTTGGTTCAAAGCCTGATATCTCATTCAGAAGCTTTTTCAGCTCCTGATCTGCCATCTGACATTTTTCGCGGTCATAGTGTCCGCCTGGAGTTGACCATAATACGGGACATAATCCTCTTTCGTAAGCAGCCTTGCATACGGAGCTGATGAAAAGTCTGACAGAATCGGGTTCCTTTCCCTTTGAAGGACAGCCGTATTCACCAACGATGACCGGGATACCTTTATCGATATATCCCTTTTTCATCATGTCCATATTATCGTAAAGCTCCTTATAGTCTGCGTCGGTGCCCCATGTGGGACGAGCCTTTGCCCAGTCTGCGTCCTCGTCCTCAAGTATGGCAAATCCTGCGGGAGTGTAGTAATGGACAGATACTGCCATTCTGTCTGCGGGATCGGAAGGCATTTTGAACAGGGGATCGCAGGTGCGGTCAAAGCCTGTGTTGTAGCCTGATATGAGCAGATGACGTTTAGGATTGTTTCCGCCGGAACTGCGGACAACGTCAACGAATTTCTGATTTATCTCGTTTACAAGAGCATATGATTCAGCCTTGCCGTCTGTGCTGCCCCACGGATTCCAGAGCTTTTCCCAGCCGAGCTCCTCGTTCTGAGACTCGAACATGAGTCTGTCGCCGTACTCCTTGAAGCTGTCGGCTATCTGCGTCCACATGGTTTGATATCTGAGCATACATTCGTCCTTGTTGTCAGGAAAGGTATTTACCCAGCCGTTATCCCAGTGGATATTGATGATAGCATACATATCGCACTCGATTATCCAGTCAACGACCTCGTGGACTCTTGCGTCGAGGTCCTTGTTTATCTTGTAGCCGTCCTCCATAAGGTTGGACCATGCAACGGGAACTCTGACAACTCCGAATCCCTCGTCTGCCATACCCTTTATCATTTCCTTTGTGATAACAGGGCTGCCCCAGGCGGTCTCGTATTCTTCCACTGTGAGTATGCCGTCGCCCCACTGCCTGTCCACATCGGCTATCCAGTCGCCGCAGGCTTCAAGCGTGTTTCCGAGGTTTATGCCCACTCCCATGTCTCTGACTATTTCCATAGTTGTCATATCACGCATTTCCGAGTCGGCGGCAGACGTGCAGGTGAAGCTGTTACCGGCAGCCGGAATTACTGACGCGAGCATGACAGCAGACAGACTGATGCTTATGAATTGTTTTTTCATAACGATTCCTCCATAGTATTTTAATATCCCAAGAAACAAAATAATTTTCTATAGTTATTATACCATAAGTAGCATGAAAGTGCAACATAATTTTGCTATAATATAATATTTTAGGTATTAATAATACTATTTAGGTCGAAAACAGTGCTTTTTGTACACTTAAAGTGCAAAAAACGGTGCAGCCTTGGCTGCACCGTACAATAATTATCAGCTTTTATATTCGTCGCATATGGTAAGTTCGCCTTTTGCTATCCTTTCTCTCAGCGTTTCAATCGGAACGGGCTTGCTGAAAAGATAGCCCTGAACACGGTCACAGCCGATGGAAGTAAGAAATTCGCATTGCTCATTTGTTTCCACGCCCTCGGTAAGAGACAGCATATCAAGCTGCTTGGAAAGGCTCACAATATTTTCAAGGATTGGCCGTGTTTTGTTGTTATTGCTGAATCCCGAAAGGAACTTCATATCTATCTTCAGCACGTCAAAATGATAATCCTTAAGAACATTGAGTGAGGAATAGCCGCTTCCGAAGTCGTCCAGCCATACCCTGTAACCGAATTCACGCAGATTCTTTATAGCATTCGGCAGAAATTCATGCTGGTCGGTAAGAGCGCTTTCAGTGATCTCAACGTCGATGAATTCCTTTGGAACGTTGTATTTCTTAACAGCTTCACATAGGAAACCGACTATATCGCAGAGCTCAAAATCGAGTCTTGAAAAGTTAAGTGATACGGGGGCAAACGGCTTATTGCTGTCCACTGCTTCACGGTAATCCCTGCAAACAGATTCGATTATGCACTGATCAAGCTTGTAGATCTGCCGGTATTCCTCCAGTATTTCTATGAAGATACCCGGAGAGAGCAGACCATATTTCGGATCCTGCCATCTTGCAAGGGCTTCAAGTCCGCATATCTCTTTATTCTTTGTAAGTAGAATAGGCTGATAATATACCTTTATATATCCGTTTGCAATAGCGTTGTCGATGTTGTTTACAATGTACTGCTTTAGCTGGAACTTGTCCTCCAGTGTTTTGTCGTAAAGCCTGAGAGTACGGTCGAAGTGCTTTTTTATGCTGTTGCAGGCAAATCGTGCACGGTCACAGGCAAGGCTTATGTCAGCTTCGTTGCCAATTGGCTTGTATGCACCGCATTTGAGCTCAAGGTGTACTTCTTTCTGGAGCTTCTTTATCTCTCCCGAAAGCTTTCCTATTATGTTCTTGGCTCCGTCTATGCTTGTCAGCACTACGAAATGGTCATCCGAAAACCTTGAAACAAGAGAGTTGTTAAAGGCATCATCTATCATGTGAGCGATCTTGATGAGCAGATCGTTTCCTGCATGAAATCCGTATTTTTCGTTGTAGGATTTGAAGTTTTCAATATCAAAGAAGAGGAAAACTATATTATCCCTGTCAGTAGTGACGTAATTGAGCACCTTTTCGGCTTCATTGCGGAAGTATACCATGTTGTGTATGCCCGTGAGCTCATCTTCAACAGAGAGCTTTGAAAGGTAGTTGTTGACCTCCTGCAAATTCTCGGCTTTCAGGGCCTGAGCCCTTATGCCGTTGTAATTTGCTATGCATACCATTATAGTGGATATCCACATGAAGAAAAAGTTGATCTTTGTCGCTTCCGTAACGCCTGTATCGCTTATGTTTGCAATCGAGAGCGTATTGCGGTTTATCATGGTGCTTACGGCGATCATCTGATTCATTTTGTAGTAAAAGTACATGAATGACGCTCCCGAAATGATAAACGCCGAAAACGGCCTCCACGTCAGGAGACACAGGGCAAAGAGCTCCATAGTAATGAAGGTGAGTATCTGTTCACCCTTGTGATAGTCGTTAAGTGATACTTTTATGCCAAAATAGATGCATACTACCATGAATACGATCTTTGTAAGGATTATCATTGCACGGTTCCTGCATTTTCCGCGGATAAACCTTATTGAGTATATGAGCATTATCAGTCCCATGAACAGCAGGATAAGATAGTTAGAGTAGTATTTCTCAAATAAATGCATGAACTGACTGTGCAGATTATCTTTAAAAATTTTCCTGGTAAGACGGATTATCATCCATAATTCAAGAACTATTATAACAGTCGACATATATATGCATTTACGCATATTGACGTTGTCAAAGTAATCACGGACATAATCGCTGTGTTTTTCCAAACCAAGCGCATTCAGAATAGCTCTCATATCATACCCCCCCCTGAAATGAATTAAAAATAATTACATTTCACATCAATTCTAACATAATAACCTTTTTTTGTCAATGGATATAATATGAATATAGTATTTTTTACTATAAAATAAAACCATATGTGACCGTCATAGTTTAGTGAATATTTTATCATTCGGCGTTGCAGTATGGTGATCGTGAGTTTTTCGCTGCAAATATTGCTCTTTTCGCAGCTTTATGTTATAATATTAATAATAATTCGGAAGGGAGGGAGCTTTATAAAGAAAACGGCAATAAAAAACCTCGCATTGTCCATAAGAGAAAGGCTCACGTCATTATTTTGCGGAGATGACAGAGAGGAGCTTTTATTTGAAGCCTTTCTGCGTGGGGCAGTTTCTGTCTATATGTCCGAAAATGCGCTGACAGAGGAGTATACCGGGGCGGAGCTGACACGTCTTATGTCCTGTGTGTTCCGTGAACATGAGGCGGAGCAGGATATAGCTGCGGGTGCTGCTGTGGTAAAGGAACTTCTTTCGGAAATACCCTCCGGAATGTGGAAAAGCAATGTCAGGTTTATCGGGCAGCTGTATCAGTACTGCAACAGCGTGAAAAAAGACAGTATACTCGGCGGTCTCAGGAACAGTTCAAGAGTTGGTAACGAGAATATGGCTACGACAACTCAGATATTCACCCCCGACTGGATAGCACGTTATATGACAGAAAATACACTCGGGCGGCTGTTTTCAGCTCACTGCGGCTTTGATATTTCAAAGCTTGAGTACTATATCCCGCGAAAAACGGATAAAAGCAAGCTCTCGCCAGAAAAAATAACTCTCCTTGATCCATGTGTCGGCAGCGGAAATATACTGGTCTGCGCCTTTGATATGTTCATGGAGCTTTACAGGGCGCAGGGGAGATCTGAAGAGGAAGCGGCGGTGCTGATACTCGAAAACAATCTTTTCGGCATAGATATCGACAGTAAGGTTTGCAGGATAGCCCGCGCTGCCCTGCTGCTCAAGGCAGCTGATTACAGCCGGAATATACTCGGCAGCGCTGTCGTTCCGCAGGTATATGATACGGAAAGGCTTGACGGCTGTTCGGAGAGTTTCAGTGGTGCGGAGCTATTTGGAAGTCTGATACGTCCAGGTCTGCCGCTCAGTAAAAATGAAGCTGCAAATGGGGCTTGCAGGATCCTTTCAAGGAAATACAGCGCTGTGGTCACCAATCCGCCCTATATGTCGTGCAGTAACATGAATAAGGAGCTTCTCGGCTACTTGAAGAGAGAATATGCGGATTATCATGCTGATCTGTTCTCGGCGTTTATCGTCCGCTGCTGCGAGCTGGCGGAGGAGGGCGGCTATCTCGGCTTTCTTACTCCTTATGTATGGATGTTCATACGCAGCTATGAGAAGCTGCGCAGAATGATGTTCAATGAAAAAACTATCGAAACACTGGTGCATTTTGAGTATTCTTCCTTTGAGGACGCCACTGTCCCTGTCTGCGCATTTACATTGAGGAACTGTCGAACGGACGTCATGGGCGTTTATATCCGCCTGACGGATTTCAGAGGTGGACTTGCCTTGCAGCGTGAAAAGTTTCTTGCAGCTATAACTGACAAAGATTCCGCAAATGTTTATGAGACCTCATCGAAGGAATTTGAGAAGATACCAAATGCTCCCGCAGCCTACTGGATAAGCGACAGAGTGAGGGAGCTCTACAGCAAGTATCCGCCCCTCGGCAGCATTTCAGCTCCGCGAAAGGGCAATTCCACCTCCGACAACGACCGTTTCCTGCGCCTGTGGCATGAAGTTGACAAGCATAAGATGAACCTCGGCAGCAGTTCAATTGACAGGGAGGATACTCTCACAAGGCGGTGGTTCCCCTATAATAAGGGAGGAGGCTATCAGAAGTGGTATGGTTTCAATGACTATCTCATAGACTGGTACGATGACGCAGCTGAGATACGCAGAATACCGACTGCGGTAATAGCCAACTATCAGTACTTTACAAAAGCGGGGCTCACATGGTCTACGGTCACAAGCGGAAAATTCAGCATAAGGCAGTTCGGTGAGGGATATATATTTGATAACGGCGGCTGCTGCATATTCGGGCTCGGTGAAAAGAAAAACTTTATCTGCGCCCTGCTCAATTCAAAGGTGTTTGAGTATATTTTTGGCCAGCTTAATCCCACACTGAATTTTCAGTCGGGAGAGGTTGCCAAGTTTCCCGTGATATATGAAAAGTCGGAGAAAGTTGAACGACTTGCGGAGGAATGCACGGCAATAGCTAAAGAGGAATACGATTCATACGAAACGAGCCGTGATTTTAAAAGGCACCCGCTGATATAAAAACGACAAAAGCTCCGATATCCGGAGCTTTTGTCGTTTGAAAGGAATAAAGATAATAACTGAATGGTCAGATAAGCAGTTTTCTCATGAATATCACATCGAAAACGTCGTCTGTTCCATCGTTGTTTGCGTCACAGGAATACTCGGGCCTGATTTTGCCGAGAAGAGAGCCCTGACAGTATACAAGGTCGGCAACGTTTACGTTTCCGTCGCGGTTAAGGTCGCCTACAAGCGGCTTAGGCGGCTGAGTTGTTGTAGTGGCAGTAGTAGTTTTGGTAGTCGTTTTAACGGTCGTAGTGGTAGTAGTAGTTGTTGTTGTTGTTGTTGCCGTTGTACCTGCGGATGCTCCTAAAACGTAGTCGTATTCGGGGATCTCGGGATATACCAGCTGAGTTATCTTGTAATCACTTTCCGGTGTATGCTTTATGTAGAAGCTCTTGGAGCCTTTCAGGAAGTACTCATACTTCACTTCCTTACCTCCCGAGCCGTCAAGATCGTCCCATGTAACGTCCATGCCGTACCATTTTCCGTCCTCCATCTTGACATAATTCCACATATGACCTGCGTTGTCCTCCTCAATGAGGTTTCCGAACACGCAGACGCAGGGGATATTAAGCCTGTCGCATATGAGCTTGAAGGCTTCGGAATAGCCCTCGCAGACAACGCCCGGCTCAACAAGAGCTCCGAGAGCGGAACTGCTGAACTTTGCATTGAGGTCGTAATATGTTGTTTTTGATATGTAATCATGTATATTTTTCAGTATCTCATACCTGTTAGCGCCGGTAACGGGCACCTTTTCCAGTGCCTCATCAAGCAGCCTGCCATAGTTTTCGGCATCCGCAACGGATTTAAAGCCGTCGAGCAGCTTTGGAACTATAAGCAGAGAACGTATCTTTACCGTATATCCATCAGAGAACATATTGCGGGTAACAGTTGTGTCTCTGCCTACGGAAATGGCCATACCCGTGGGCTCGATCCAGTATAGCTCGGGGCGGTCGAAAAGAGCGCAGTCTATACCAGGTTTGCAGTTTTCAAACAGAGCGTTCTGATAGGCTTCGCCGTCGCTGCTGCTGAAATCCGAGGAGTTTGGCAGAGTTTTGAGAGAAAGCGTAACAGATTCGGGGAGCTTTATGGTCAGCTGATCTGTAGTAGGACCGTCAAGCTTCATTATAGCGTTGTACACGGCAAGGTTGTTGCCGGTGAGTGTGTCGCCGTAGTTGTAGGAGCCCTCATTGAAATTTGACAGTATTTTCGGGCTGCCTGCCATAGAGAGATCGAGCGCATCTATGTCGCTCAGGTATATCTCTGCCGATTCGGGATCAAAGTATACAGGCTCTTCTGCTGCCGCGAAAGCCGTGCAGAGACAGGAACACATAAGTACAGCGGCTGATGTCACAGCTGAAATTGTCGATGAGATCAATTTTTTCATACATAGCCCTCCTATGAAGCGGTTTATACCAATTCCCGATTAATATCTATATATTTATTATACACAAAATGACCTAAAAAGTCAATCCTTTTCGCTTTTTATTCATCTAAAATTAACAAGAGTATTTTAGTGAAAATAACTATTCCAAAAGAGAATATCGCTATATATAGGCGTTAGTGCTGAAAGCACTAAAAAAGGGAGTTTTCCTGATATATAATTTGTTATATTGTCTCTTGAAAATGTCGTAACGCTGTGTTATACTTTTATTTGGAGATTTTGTGCTGTTTTTCAGCACTTAATAATTTTTGAAAGGTGAGATCCGGAGAATGAATTTATCTCAGATGACAAAAGAGGAAATCAGCGCGTTCAAGAGCGAAAACGAAAAGCTTTACAGCGATTTCAAGGGTAAAGGTCTCTGCCTCAATATGGCAAGAGGAAACCCCTGCAAGGAGCAGCTCCAGCTTAGTGTGGATATGCTCAGAGTTTTCGACAACGGGGATTTTATGAGCGAATGCGGTGCAGATGTCCGTAACTATGGTGTGCCAGACGGTATACCCGAGGCCAAGAAGCTCTTTTCGGATATGATCGGAGTAAACACCGATGAGATAATCATTTTTGGAAATTCAAGCCTCAGTGCCATGTTCTTTGCAGTTCAGTGCGCATACAACAAGGGCGTGCTCGGCAGCAAGCCGTGGTCACAGTGCGGTAGGGTAAAGTTCCTTTGCCCTGTTCCGGGATATGACAGACATTTCAAGGTAACTCTGTTCTTCGGTATCGAAATGATAAATATACCAATGTCTCCCACAGGTCCCGATATTTACATGATCTATGAGCTTGTAAAGAATGATGATTCTATAAAGGGTATATGGTGCGTACCGCAGTATTCAAATCCTGACGGTATATGCTACAGCGACGATACAGTCAGGCGATTTGCAGCTCTTAAGCCTGCGGCTGAGGACTTCCGTATCTTCTGGGACAATGCTTACTGCATACACCATCTCACAGATGAGCCTAAGTATGTACTCAACATACTTGATGAAGCAAAAAAGGCAGGCAATGAGGATATAGTATACGTATTCGGTTCGACCTCAAAGATCACATTCCCGGGTGCCGGCGTAGCCGTAATGGGCGGAAGCAAAAAGAATATCGATGAGCTCAGGCAGTTTCTCGGCATCAGTATTATCAGTTATGATAAGATGAATCAGCTCCGTCACGTAAAATTCTTCGGCAACTTTGACAATATGCTGGCACACATGAAGAAGCATATGGCTATCATTGCTCCTAAGTTCAGACTTGTCATCGATAAGCTTGATAAGGAAATAGCTCCTCTCGGTATCGGCAGCTGGACCGATCCAAAGGGCGGTTACTTCATATCGTTCAATGCGCCTGACGGCTGTGCAAAGAGGATCGTTCAGCTTTGCAGCGAGGCAGGAGTAACTCTTACAGGTGCAGGAGCGACCTTCCCCTACGGAAAGGATCCCTACGATAAAAATATAAGAATAGCTCCTACATATCCTCCAATAGAGGATCTCGAAAAGGCAATGGAGCTCTTCACTATCTGCGTTAAAATAGCAGCTGCTGAAAAGCTGCTCGCTGAATAAAAGGTTAAGCCCTCTCAATATGAGAGGGCTTTTCTGTCAGCCTTGTGAGAATACTTCTCTTTCAATTAAATCGCTGTTTGCGTCTCTGTCGACCTGCAGAACGTTTCCTACGTCCACATAGTCTCCGTAGTAGGTACCCTCTGCGGGTATCTGTATCTGCTTTGTATCATATCTCAGCGCGAAAGGAACTCTCAGGGAGAGAAGGTACATTTTCAGGTCGGTCATATTTGTGCTTACATCGGGTATTACGTCTGAGGCAAGATTCTTGAACATTGAGGGTTTGAATGACTTGAGCTTTGCGAATATAAGGGACATTACCCTGCGCTGGCGCTCTGTGCGCTCGAAGTCGTTGTTTCCCACGTTGCGTATACGTGAATAGGAGAGTGCCTGCTTTCCGTTCAGGTGGAGCTTTCCGCCTCCGCTGAGAAGATCGGCGTTCCTGTCGTCGCCCATGAGTTCATTTACTTCTGATATGAGGATAATATTTATCTGCTCTGCTTCAGGATCGGAAACCTCGATATCTATACCTCCGACAGCGTCTACAACCGATACGAACGAGGCGAAGTCAACTGATACGTAATCGTCTATGCGCACATCGAAATTGTACTCCAGCGTTTCCATAAGCAGGTCCGGACCGCCGTATGCGTATGCGGCATTTAGCTTGTCCCAGCCGTTGTCGGGTATCTCAACATAGCAGTCGCGCATGAACGAGGTCATTATTATCTCATTGGTCTTACTGTTCATTGAAACAAGTATCATAGAGTCGGAGCGTCCGCGGTCATCGGCGGTTCTGCCGTCGGTGCCTATGACGAGCACGCTTCTTACATGTCCTCGGCCCACGGAATCCGCATAGTGAGTCCTGTTATCGGAGGGAACGTGATTGACCTTTCTTATAAGACACACTGAGGTGCATGAGTATATACCGAAAACTAACAGGAAAAGTACAAGCACTATTCTGAATATCCTGCCGGTTATCCTCCTGAGCAGCGACTTATGGTGCTTCTTTTTTTTCTTTTGCGGCTGCTCGGGCTCTGCTGCGGGAGGGGGAGCAGTTTTTTTCTTCGGCTCCGTTTTTCGGTGCGGTGCTTCTGGAGCGGGGGGCGGGGGATAGCAGTCTCCGCTGTTCTGAGGTGGCTGCTGAGCGTAATCGTAGTAGTTCACGTCGTTATGATCATACCGGTGAGGCGGCGGTGGCGGAGTTGTATGCGGGAACTGCGGGAGCTCCTCCGGCTGAGACTGATCGTTGCGGTAAAAGTCCTCATTGCTCTGCTGAGTGGTGCGTCGGTTGACGCGTTTGAGGGGCGGCAGCTCATGTCTGTACTGAGCTTCTTCATCGGGGATACCCGATATCAGCATAGTTTCCTCATTGTCAGTGTTTGGTATCTCGTTTTCATCTCTGCCGTTATATCTGTGTGGCATTATGATCTCCTTTCTATGCTTTAAGAACCTGTACCGTTACGGGTACAGGTTCTTTTGCTTATGTCATGTTTTTTTCAGCTTTACTGCGATATATGTGAGCAAGGTCCATGCGAGATTATAAACTGTCAGGGCAGTTGCCGACATATAGACGTAATTGTATCTGAATGCCTTTGAGAGTATCAGAAGCATACATAGCACAAAGCCGAGAAGGATCGAGGCTGTTTGCAGTATAAGTCCGATTATAGCTGAGATATGGACTACCTTTGTGCCGATAAGAAGCTCTGCAAGTGATGAGAACTTACCTGTTGTAGCCATTGATGCGCTGAGACGCACTGCTTTTTTAGTCTCCTCGTAGAAGTCCTCGTGGTGCTTCTTGGGGATTATCCTTGCCATTTCCTCGGGTATACCGAAGAGCTTGTTGAGCTTTTTCACGGTTATGCAGGGGTCTATGCACTTTATGAACATGCATATCTTGTTTTTGCACAGCTTTTTAGCCCAGCGCTTGACATATCTGTCAGCTACGATATCGACAACGAACATAGCAGCAAGATTTCCCGAAATTGAAAGGTAAAGAGCCTCCTTGCCGCTGTCAACGGACTCAGCCTCCTGAGCCTTTGTGGGAACTCCCTCGATATTATGGCTGGTCATGAGCTCACGGTTGCCGAAAAGAACTCGTTTGTTGTTTATCCAGCCGCACATGCCCATGCCTTCCTCATAGGAGTAGTTCTCGATAGGATAAAGGGCGCCGTTTCTGCCTGCTATGACATCGGCAAAAAGCTGGGACATGATACTTCCCGCAGTAGATGTAAGACTTGCAGCTTCAAGGAATGCTTCGTCAAGCTTTGTATTGGAAAATACCTTTATACCGTCAAGTCGGACCGTTCCGTCGGGAAACAATGTATTGGCGTCGATAAGTATGGAATTTGTGTCGTAGAAGTCGTCAACGCTCTGATATCCAAGCATTATTCCCTTATTCCTGATAGCACTCTTTGAAACTTTTTCAAGGGGGATATTTACCACGAAAGGCATTGCAATACATGAGGTTGCGCATATTATCATGCTGAATATTGAAAAGCCGAAGGCTGCCGAGTCAAGGGTTAAGAGATTGCCCTTACAGAAGAGAGTAAGGAACAGCGATACGACTATTGAAGCAATAAGACAGAGCGGAGAAGCCTTGCGGCAGAAATCGTCGGTCATATCCGAGGAATATGTATACCTCAGGAAGTCAGTAAGGAAGTCGGTCCTGCGCATTGAAGCAAGAATGGGGAAATCCCCGAGAGTACCTCTTGTAATGCGCTCGGCGCGGTCCTCGTCAGTGACGTAGGTAACGCCGTGACGGTCGAAGTTCTTGGAAACGAATCTGAAATTACGTGCCGCTCTCCTGATTATGAGAAGCTTTCCGAGAGCATTGATGAACAGCGCAAGTATTCCCACAGGTATATATATATGGATATTTTCCGTTCTGACAAGCTGCGGGCTCAGAAACGCAGGGATTATGGCGATTAGGCAGGAAAGCGCGGTAACAGCGGTCATAGAGTCGCTGTCTGCTTTCATTGTAAACAGCTTTCGCACGCCCTTTGTTATTACTGCCATAGACGAGAGTATTGAAAGAGCTCCGAGTATAAGGTGTACTGAAAGGTATGTCTTGATATGCGACATACTGAAAGCGTCTATGATCGGGATATTGAACTGGTTAGCCAGTGTAATGAACAGGCTGAGGAATGAGGTCATTGCAAGAATGACCACTCTTGCCGCAATAGTGCTTTTCAGCTCATAGATATCTCTGCCAACATCCTCGACGTCGCCGTAATAGTTGAAATCGACTATCCTTTTGGTACGCTTGTTTTTTGAGTGTACAGACATATATTCGTCAGCTTCCTGAGTGATATGTACGTCAAGCTGGCCGGCGTCGATATCAGGCTTTTCACTTAGATTTATGCTTGTGAGCTCTGCTCTCGGAGCCGGCTCAACAGGCTTTGCGGCTTCAACAGCTGCAGGCGAGGGGACGATATCGGTTATCTGTTTCTTGCCCTCGGGACTTTCAGCTTCGTTGATTATCTGTATACGGCTGCGCTTTTTCTTCTTGAACTCGGGAGGTGTATACATATACTCTCCGTCGGGAGTTTCCTTTGCGTAGGTATAGTCATTGTCTTTCCCGCGGCGTTTTTTCTTGTTCTTTTTGCTTTCCATCTCCTTGGCCCGGGTAGACTCGCTCATACGCCTTATCTTCGGCGCTTCGTCGGGAGTCATCTGAACGGGAGTGATGGTGCCTGACGGTACGGCCTTCCTCTGCGGATTGGCACGTATCTCGCTCATTGCGTCGGAGCTTACCACGGCTATTTTATGCCGCGATATATCGGCAGGCTTGAATTCGTCTGCGGGTTTGTCGTTTCGCAGCGCATTGTCGAAGAGCGCTGATTTCTCATGTGATATTGGAGGTCTGGACTTTGCTTTCTGCACGATATCAGGGGTATCAACGGTCGAATTGAGCACCTTCTGTGTATCGACCCTGCCTGCCGCCCTGGTATGGCTGCTGTTCGGAGAATACTCGTCCAGAATATCCTCAAGCGATGGTTTCTGATCCGACATGATTATCTCCTTATTTACATGCTTCTGCGCTGACGGAGTACTTCGTACATGAAGATGCCTGCCGCAACGGAAGCGTTGAGTGAATTAATTTTTCCAAGCATTGGAAGCTTTATCATAAAATCGCATTTTTTCTGAATGATCTGGCTCATTCCGAAGCCCTCGGAGCCAATAACGAGACCGACACCGTCTGTAAAGTCAGTGGAGCTGTAATCGCTGCCGGAGGCGTCGGTGCCATATATCCATACGCCGTTTTCCTTGAGTGTATCGATACAAGCGGCAAGATTGGAGACCCTTGCAACCGGCACATAGCTTGCTGCGCCTGCAGAGGTCTTGAATACTGTTGAGTTCAGTGAGGCGCTCCTGCGTTTTGGGATAATAACTCCGTCAGCACCGGAGGTTTCGGCAGTACGGATAATAGCGCCCAGGTTGTGAGGATCCTCGATCTCATCGCAGATGATTATAAAAGGCTTTGTACCCTTTCTGCGGGATACCTCAATTATATCCTCCACAGACACATATTCGCCGCAGGCACCTTCTGCCACTACGCCCTGATGCGAAGCGCCGTCGGAAAGCCTTGAAAGCTTCTTGTCGTCTGCGTCCTTGACAACGATGCCGTTATCCTTTGCAAGCCGTCGGATAAGCCCGAGACTGCCGCCGTTGCCGTTTATATATATCGTATCGATGTTGGCGCCTGATTTCAGCGCCTCGATGACGGGGTTGCGTCCGCAGATGATATTGGCGGACTTTTCGGCTGAAATTTTCTCTTTTTCCATATTTTACAGTGGGCGCAAGGTGCCCAAGCTCCTTTTGTTCTGTATTTTTTAGTGTTTTTCCGTCGGGGAAACGATATTTTTATTATACCATTATTGATATGAAATTACAAGTATTTTTTATCCGTGGACTTTTCCGTCACTTTTCTATATTGATTACAGACAGCTCGGGACGGTTGAAAATACGGGGAATGAATATCATTCTCAGCGGTCTTGCAAGTCCGCGGCTGATTATATGGGCTGTTCTGCCGTAAGTGTACATACCTGTTGTATAGTCGGGAAGTATTCCCTGATCGGGAGCATACAGTCCCTGATCCAGTATCTTCGGCAGTCTCCACTGTCCTCCGTGAGCATGTCCGGAGAGTATGAGGTCGAAGTACTTATCATCATCGCCGAGAAAGCTGTTTATCTGTTCCGGCTGATGTGCGAGAAGTATATTGAAGCATCTGCTGTCGAGGGTATCGAAGCATTCTTCAATCTGTGCCTTGCTTTTCCCCCAGGCAGTATCGTCGAGGACTCCGTAAATGCGGACAGCCTGCCCTTTTATGTTTATCTCACAGTACTCTCCGAGAAGCATTGGGCAGTATTTCTGAACCTCACTGTAGAACTCCTCCTTGTCGTCACGCATTTCCTCATGGTTTCCCGGAGCGTAGAAGCATGGATACTCCATGCTGAGCTTCGAGATAAGGCGGAGAGCATATTTAGTACCGCCCCATGCGTCGATGACGTCTCCGCCGAATATGACGATATCGGGGGAGCTGTTCTCAACTTCCTGTATGAGCTTGGACTGTGAACTGTCTCCGTAGAAGCAGTTATGCAGGTCTGAGATGAACGCTATCCTTATATTGCTGTCAGACTTGTCTGACTTTACTGTATATCTTACAGTTTTCATGGCAAAGCCCCATGCTGACAGAGCCGACAGTACAATTATAACAGCGGCAGCAATGAGCAGCTTTCGTTTCTTTTTTGACATCAGGTGCCTCTTTCGGCAATAATGTTTATCATATCCCCTACATTTTTCATTGAGGAGACCTCTCTCATCCTGAAGCGCAGTCCGAACTCATGTTCAACAGCTTCAACGAGGGTTATATGTGCAAGACTGTCCCAGTCATCGATGTCATCGGCTGTAGTCTTTGCGGAAACGGAAATGCTGGCATCTCCGAAAACATCTCTGAAAACCGAATTAAGACGCGGGATTATTTCATTTGCATTCATTTTGTATCTCCTTATCAAGTATTTTTATGACTTTATTTTTGTTTTTATAGTTTTTTATATCAAGGTACCATACGGAATCGCCGTTTTCAAGCTTTTCTTTGAGTTCAAAGCCAAGTGAGCCGTAAAACTCCGAGACCATGCTGTTTTTCAGCGATTTATAGTAATAGCCGTTTATTCCTGCAAGTCCCTTTTCGGCTGCGTGTCTTACAAGCTCGTCGAGCATGGCGAGCTCCATGTCTCTTTTGAGAACGCGGCAGCTCATGAGCCACAGCTCCATATCAAGGACTTTTCCGTTTATCCTGCCGATAACTACGGAAACAATGCCGTTATCGCCGAATTTGTCAACCAAGCGTCCGCAAAGGCAGATATGGTCTGCACTTGTACTTACGTCTGTTATCTCGTTTTCGTTATAGCGGCGTGTAGTGAGGTTGAACTGGTTGCTCTTGTTGGTGAGCTGGGTTATACGCTGGATATATACAGGTTTAAAGCCGCAGATTACAGCCTTCATTTCAAGGCTGACAAGGTAGTCCTCATAGCTGTCGAAGCTCTTTCGCTGAGCGGCTCTCTGAGCGTTTGCAGCGTACATTTCCGAGCGGTGCATATCGTCGTCGGAAACAGTAGTCACCTCAAAATAGCCTCCGCGTGTGAGTTTGTACATAGCATCATGTACATTGCTGAGGTTCACGGTCTGCACCATGGGGAGCTGTCCCTCAACGATAGCGCATTCTGCTGGATTATCGTCAATGAAAACAAAGCTGTCGAGACCGAGGCTGAGGTCCTGAGAGGACTCGATGATATTGCGGTCCTTGGGCTCCCAGTTGGCCTTTATGGAGACAAAATCCGACTTTTTCAGTACGCTGCTTGGGTGTTCGAGACCAAGCAGGGCGTTTTCTTCATCATTTTTCGAGCATACCGCAAGGACCACGCCGTAGTCCTTATAGCCCTTGATAAAGCTCTGGAATTCGCTGAATGACTGACCGATAGCCGTTTCCGGACCTATCTCTATGCCGTCCTGACCGTCATCACCGATAACTCCGCCCCAAAGGGTGTTGTCGAGGTCAAGGTCAATGACTTTATGGTTCTTGCCGTAGAGAGATTTTATTATACATGCGAGACTGTAGGCAAGATCAGGGATAACAGATGTGCTCATGGCGTACTTGTAAAGATACCATGCCTCAGCGTCATGCCAGTTGGAAAGGCCGCATACGGCCGAAAGGTAATTGATATCGTGTATGTAAAGTCCATGTACGGAGCGCGCGTAGTCCGAGAACATCACGTTCAGCCTTTCAATAAAAGCCGCATGTCCGGTAACGCTCCAGCCGTCGTAGCTTCCCGTGCGACGGAAAAGGGGAAGCTCAAAATTGTTCTGTATTACGGGACAGCTGAATCTCTGCATGAGGCTCTCCCATACCTGCTTGAAGCAGGCAAACTGTTCATTCAGGTCGTTCTGAACCTGCTCGGCCCTTACTGCAGGACCTGCGGGGAGCTTGGTAATATTTCGCGAAGTGGTATGTATATATATCACATCGGGATCGAAGCTGTCAAGCTCCGGATTGCCGAAAACCGCATCCTCATAGAATTTATTGTACTCTGACTGATAGAAAACCGGCTCTATGCCGAAATTCAGCAGGAAAAGCTCCAGTGCCGATATAACATGATTGGTGGTGGAGCCGCCGAGAACGGCTATCCTCTTTTTTACGCGGGCAGTACCGTCGGAAAGGAGCTCCTTTTTTATAGCCAGCCGCCTGCGTATTATATCTTTGCTGTCAAAAGGAAAATTGAGTTCTTTCATATGCTCTCCTTATCTTATGAGATTATTGTAAATGCTGTATTTGTTCCCGCCAACAGCAGAGAACGAACACATGGCGAACAGGAGATCGGTCGCCTGAACACTTCTTATGAACTCGGGAGCGTTGAGTTCAAAGTATCTTATGTCGCAAAGATAGATATTCTCGAATGAGCTTGTAAGCATTGGCAGGAGAGCGTTTCCGTAGCTGTCCTTGAATATGACAAGGGTCCTGCCGTTCTTGCACTCCGTATTTACATGGACTATCCTTTCATCCGCGCCGAATACCATATAATATCCCGAATTTGGCATCTGAGACGTGTCAAACAGAAGACTGGCCGCCACAGGATTGGCGAAGCGGGTATCGTACTGCGTAACGGTAACATTGGTCTTCGGCTTGTAGTAAACGAAGTCCTCGGGATTGTTCAGAAGCGTGGCGCTCTGAGTGTACATATAGAGAGTTCCGACATAGTTGGGCAGAGTGACCTTTTCGTATTCCGAAAGCTCGGGGAAGGGAACTCCCGCTGTCAGCGCGAACTGCTTAGCCGCATAGTAAGCTCCCAGGGGCTGCCAGTGGTGGTCGGTGCGGGAGTAGATAGGCTCGTCCTTGTGAGCTTCAAGAATATTGTATGCGTCAACCGGAAGAACGTTCCTGAGCGAGGCTTCAAGGCTGTCAAAGTCCGCCTTTTCACTCTGGGAAAGGTCCTTATACTTGTCGGGCAGATAGAATGAGCTCGCTGTAGGCAGCACCATTGAGTATACATTTATATCGGGGAGAGCCTCCTTGTAGGCATTGACGTATGAAGCGTACTCCTGTTCGCCGCCCCATGCTCCGCCGTAAAGGTTTATACCGCGCTTGTTTACGATGAGGATATTGTTTGTGAGTTCTCCGTCTCCTGCGTTATCCTCCTCGGGGGCAGCAGTAGTGACCTCCTGAGGTTCTGTGGTTACAGCTGTAGTCGTTACTCTTGATGTAGTAACAGCAGTGACAACAGGAGAAGTATTCTTTTCAAAGCCGCTGCCGAAAAGCTCTGCTTTGTCTCCGCCGTACTTCATACCCTTGAGCGGCATGATCATATCAGAAATGAACTGCTTGATATCGGTACGATTATGCACCGTATCGTCAAAGTAATCAGCAACTCCCTCAGTGAATTCGCCGCTTGCATAGGCTTTTGCACTGAACCTCGGGAACTTTGCAAGGTAGCGGTTCTCGTCGTCGGCTCTTGTTTCATGGGGGAGCAGGGTGACATATACGAACCCGCCGGCGAATACAGCTCCGAGGAGCAGGATATTGGCAAGGGCGATACTGTTCATGGTCTTTTTTCTGCGCTGCTTTTTGGTCTTTTTGTTCTTTATGGGAATATCTATAGCCGTACCCTTGCGATCGGAGGCCTCTATGGAAATCGCGGGCCCGGGACGGCAGGTATCTGCGGTATTGTTTTTATCCTTTTCGGCAGCGCCGCTTAATTTATTAGTATTCATTTTGCATGCCTCGTATCAGAATCTGAAATAAAGAAAGGGATTGGTCGTAGAGTCAACAAGCATTATACTTGTTATCAGCAGCAGGAGAGCCGAAGCTACAGCTGCGGCAGACGACATGGTCGCCTTTGTTACAAAGTGCTTGTCCGTAACGTCCTTTATAGTCTTTATAATCGGGAAACAGCATATCACGGCAGCTGCCAGCAGAAAAACGTTGTTCACAAGAGATATCTTGTCCTGCACGGCAATAAAGCCGTTTCTGCCTAATCCAAAAGCTGTTTTGAAGAATGTGCCCAGCTTTCCCATATCCTCGAAATAGAAAATGGCAAAGCCGGTGATAATCACGAATTTGCTGTAGATATGGCGTATTGCCACAGGGACTTTCTTCATTCTCTTTTTGCCTATGAGCATCTCGATAAAGATGAAAAGTCCGTAGTAAAGGCCCCATATTACAAAGTTCCAGCTTGCTCCGTGCCAGATTCCCGTACAAAGCCATACGAGGAGGAGTCCGCCGTATTTTCTGCGCTTGCCGAATATGGGGATATAGAGGACGTAGTCGCGGAAAAAGGTTCCGAGTGAGATATGCCAGCGCTGCCAGAATTCAGTGATATCCCTGCACATAAACGGATGGTCAAAGTTCTCGTCAAAGTGAAAGCCGAATATCCTGCCGAGACCGATAGCGATATCGGAGTATCCCGAAAAGTCAAAATAGAGCTGCAAGCCGTAAGCGATAGCTCCGTACCATGCTCCCAGCATTGTTGAGCTGCCGATATTGCCAAGGAATTTATCGGAAATAAGGCTTATCTGATTGGCAAGGAGCACCTTTTTGGCAAGACCCAGCGCTACTCTGTTAAGACCGTAGGAAACATCGCTGAGCTGCACAGTGCGCTCGTTTATCTCTTTTTCTATGGTGCTGTATCTTACGATAGGACCTGCAACGAGCTGCGGGAATAAAGAAATGTACAGCAGAAAGTTCCTGAAGCTCCTCTGTGGCTCCACCTTTTCCCAGTGGCAGTCGATTATGTAGGATATTGTCTGGAAGGTATAGAAGCTGATACCGATAGGCAGTCTTATGTCGGGAACTGGTATGGACGACGAAAAAACGGCGTTGATATTTTCCACGATAAAGCCGCTGTACTTGAATACGCCAAGCATGAGAAGATCATACACGACAGCAGTGACCGTCGCGGCGGTATCTCCTCCTTTGCCTCTATACTTCCTGATGAACAGCGCCGCGGCATAGTTCACCGCAGCTGTAGCCAGCATAAGGAAGATATAGACAGGTTCGCCCCAAGCGTAAAAAATCAGCGAGAAAAATATCAGCACCGTATTTTTATGTTTGGTCCCTCTTGCCAGCCCATAGCACAACAGGCAGACAGGGAGAAAAATATATATGAAGAAAAGTCTCGAAAACACCATTTGTTCTACCGCCTTGCTGCAAATTTTATATATGTATACCGCGTAAAAGCAGTCGCAGCAAAAAATATTATATTTATATGATCTTATTTCTGTAAAAGCATACAATAATGCCTATATAATTAATTATACAACAATATCCTTACAATTGCAAGAGGGAAAGACAGGTATTTTAGTTTTTTTCCTGTTATTTTTTTACAATAGCATGAAAAAGCTCCCCTTTCCGCAGGGGAAAGGGGAGCAGCAGTTGTATGACCTGTTCTTTATGGATCATATATATGGATGATATATTATGCCGTTTCCGGCTACGTCGGTATACCATTCTGCAATATGATAATTGAACAGGGTATAACCGTAGCCTTTCCATTCATCTTTAACATATGATTCGAAATTCAGTATGATATATTCGATCGTCCACGTGATCGAGCATATATCGCTGAATTTATAAACAGGGAAATTATATTCGTCGTATGTAAGTTCATATTCTGAATCAAACTCGTCGTGACCTGACATACCATAATATGTACCCAGAATGTCGTATGTACCGTCATCGTTGATAAAGTAGAATGTATAAGCAAAGATATTGCTCGTAATAGAGTCTTGTGACACAGCGATATAAAGCCTGTGCTTGTAATCGGGAGAATAGAATGTGTGTGAGCTGTAATTGCGGGCAAAAAGTTCACAGTCAATTACGGAGCTCAGTACGTCTGATGATTCCCTGATATCCTTAGGTACGTTTGTATGGAAAAGGAGGATATTTGTTTTTTCGGGATAAAATATAGGTGGATATTCGTATTCCTGACGAGTCAGAAGAAAATAAAGCTGATAAATTTTATCAGTGTCGGGTTCAATGCCAAAGTATTCCCTGAAACGCTCCTGTTCTGCAAAGTCCAGTATTTTCCCCGAGAAAAAACCGCAGCCGGCAGGGGCTAAATGTATTCCGTTGCCGTGTTCCTGAACGAGCGTTCCGAAGACAACGTTGTTATCCTTGAAAAATTCATCGTCGTAAATTTTTAGGTATTTTAGTATTTCTTCATCGTCTGTACCTATCTCGGAGAGGTAAGACCTTATTCCCTCAGCGGAACTTATGATCTTCGATCTCTTTGCGCTTTTTTCAGCAGAGGCAAGTATATCGGTGCTGTAGATCTGTTTGTAAGCTTTTTCGGGGTTCAGTACAAGATCTCTCATTCTTACAAGGTCAAAAACATCAGCTTCACCGTCACAATTGATATCAAAATAGCCGAAATTGTCACGGCGGTAATAATAGTTATCTTCATCATAACTGTATCTGTAATCTTTAATATTATAAAATTGCCCATGCAGGTATTTTTTTAAAATAACAAGATCAGATACATTTAATTCTCCGTCACCGTTTAAGTCACCGAAAATATGGGTACTGCTTTTGTGAGTCTCGGAATCGTCGGGAAAAACAAGGGTGTCTCCATGAACCGGCGCAGGGGTAAGTAATAAGAGTGTCAAAACCATAGCTGCAAGTGAAAAAGCTTTTTCATATACATTCACCTCACTTGTTAAGATAAAAAGGGGATAAACTTCTCCTTCTAACATTATACCACTCTATCAGCTTAAAATATAGATTCTATATTTTAAGCCCCAATGAATTTTCTTTTAAGATAAATAGCTTTTTAATAAAATAACAGGCATAAAGAAGAAATCGCTTCTTTATGCCTGTTTTGCTTGTTTAGTATCTTAGATCAAAGATCAGTTTTTGCTGTCATTCTCAACGAGGGCTTTCAGACCTGTTGCAAGACCAGCAAGTCCCTGTATCTCACTGGGGATAATGATCTTTGTTGCCTGACCGTCAGCAGCCTTTGCAAAGGATTCAAGAGATTTGAGCTGTATAACTCTTTCGTTAGGATTAGCGTCATTGAGCTTTACGATACTCTCGGCAAGAGCCTGCTGTACCATTTCGATAGCCTTTGCTTCACCGGTAGCCTCCAGTATCTTCTGCTCTCTTACGGCGTCGGCTCTGAGGACCATAGCCTGCTTCTGAGCCTCTGCCTCGAGGATCTGAGCTTCCTTCTTAGCCTGAGCACGTAGTATCTGAGATTCCTTTTCACCTTCTGCAACGAGGATCTGAGACTTCTTGTCACCCTCTGCCTGAAGTATCTTTTCACGGCGCTCACGCTCAGCCTTCATCTGCTTCTCCATAGCGTCCTGTATCTCACGGGGTGGGAGAATGTTCTTGAGCTCAACGCGGTTTACCTTGATACCCCAGCGGTCAGTAGCCTGATCGAGGATAGAAGTGATCTTTGTATTGATTACGTCTCTTGAAG
>JAEEGL011187026.1_pt1 | contig 25336 bp, 19 predicted proteins | sample 9134231 | NCBI WGS metagenome assembly JAEEGL01 (sample SAMN16246548, study PRJNA631951) | gut metagenome | biome: gut microbiome; feature: rumen; material: fiber-attached | host: Bos | place: Iran: Karaj | collected 2018-10
CGTCTGAGTTGATTGATGCTTCGCATCAATCAACCCGCGGCATTCGCCGCATGTAATCTAAAAGAAGCGTGTATCGACGAGTAAACTCGTCATACACGCTTCTTTTCGATTACGCGCTTCTCATTGCTTCGCGAGAGCTGCTGACGAGACTTGAACTCGTGACCTCTTCCTTACCAAGGAAACGCTCTACCGCCTGAGCTACAGCAGCATTCGATGGGCATTTCTACGATTTCTCGCTTGTCCAACGTTGATATGTTACCAAATCTCACTCCTTTTGTCAACATGTTTTTCATTTTTCCGGCGGGGAATCTTTCCCCATCACCTTCTTAACGCAAAGTACCGCCGGCTGCTTACCAAACAGCCGGCGGTACGATTCTTTCTCTTAGTCTTATGCTTCTGCTTCGCCTCGGCGGAAGAAGAGATAGGTTCCTTTCTTTCCGTCGTTGTAGGACCAGCCATTCTCACCATCTGCGAAGGTCAGGTTCTGCGGAGTGTTCGGTGCACCGAACATATGGAGTGCAGTGTAGCCTTCCGTCTTCGGTACGTTTGCCGATCCGTACTGTACGATGATTCCGAAGTTCTCACCGTTCTCCGGTGCAAGTATGGGATCTCCGGCATCCTTATCGTGTGTCTGGAAGAGAGCCAGCCACTGCTTGCCTCCGCCTCCGTTAATATCACCGTATCCACCGTTCTGATCGGGAACACTCTTGTAGTTTACGAAAGTTGTCTCATCCTTGTCGTCGTATGACAGATCCACCATACTGGAAGGGATCGAAAGATGATCTCTATGATAATACCGGATGAGCGCCGCTGTTGTCATCACGATGTCTGCGACAGCGAGGACGATACATGCGATTGTGAATCCCATCTTAAGTCCTTTCAATACGTTGTATTTGGTTATCATGCCGCTTCCGCCCTCTGTCATCGCTTTGTTGAAGATTCCCTCCTTCTCCTTAGCGGTATACTGCCAATATTGCTGTTCGAAGTTTATTTGCGTTTCTCCCCACTGCGTAATCAAATCCCCTTGTCCATCGATTGCCGTCTGAGCATTCATTTCGTAGAACTCCTGTGCAATGGCCTCCCTTACTTTCGGAATATATCTTGAGCAAATGATTGCTCCCGACATGAAGAGCACCGACCCTGCCGCCATACCGATGGCAACTGATTTTCCGGTCCAGCCGTTTACAAGAGCATCCGCCCAGGTTAATCCGTCTCCGTTATTAAAGCTATGTGCCGTTGATGTTACTGCCACACCGCCGTCAAACACTTCTCTGTCTACGCCTTCATAGATTGAGATCGGTTCTTTTTCCTGCCACTCATTCAGTACCTTTTCAACGCTTTCCTTAACCTCGTCGACTTCCGCTTTATCTTCGGACTCCATCTCGTCCATAATCTCTTTCGTCTCGCCGGTTTTGTAATCGTTGAAAGCACTTGCTCCCAGCGCATTTACGACAAGTGTGAACATACTGACTGTCTGATTGACTCCGGAAATCTGTCCGGGACTCAGCGATGCCACCAACGGATAGAGCATCCGGATGCCGTCTCCCTTAAAGGTTTCTACCGGCTGTTCAAAGTAATCGAAGAGGCTTTTTCCTTCGTAGGAGTAGCTTGCAAGAGCACTTGTAAGCTGATAGTTATCGATAAATGTACTCACTTCTTTATCGTCCGCGTTGTTCTCGAAAAATGCCTTCACCTCGTCTTCCTCCATGTTATCGAGGCCCCATTTTTGCTCCTTCTCACGAACCGCGGTCATATGCTGTCTGATATCTTCCCAGTTTTCTGCCAGTGTAAGCGCTGCTTCCTTGTACTTATTATCCAGGACCTGCTTGGCCTTCCTGGCATCGTTATTGCAAGACTTCATCGCCTTAGCGAAAAGTTTATCGTAGCCTCCGAGCTTAACCATACGGTCGATCCAGGTCGTTTTTCCCGTATCACAGGCATAGGAGAGACGATCCTCGATCATCATGACTACCTGTCCGTTGGCCTGCATCAGAAGTTTTCCCAACTCATCATCCGTGATTGTCATTAGCCGGTCCCCGAGTTTTTTGTTGGAATCCGGATCAACAAATCCGTTCATAAAATCTCTGGCCTGAATAGCTGTCGGCACGCCGTTATTTACATTGGTGCGGTATTCCTCGAGCATATCCTTAACATCCGTTACCATATCCGCATACATCTGTTTCTGCTCTTCGATGATTCTGTCGTACTCACCCACCGAGTAGTTACCACGCTCATTCATTACTGCCAGATCCGTGATCGCCTCATTCGGATCTGTCGTCGTGGAATATCCAAGATAGACACCGACTTCCTTTTTGAGTGCTCCGCCGGCATCAGCATTGACGTTGCCTTCAACCATCTTGTAATCATTTTTTTCAAACCAGTCTTTTGCTTTTTTAGCTTCCGCTTTCTCATCGTAGGTTCCAATTGATTTGGAATTCTCCGCAATATAGATTTTTACGTCCTTGATATAGGTCGTCTGTTTCTCTGCCGCTCTCACATGGATACCCGGCAGTGCAACTGCCATGACCATGACCATCATTCCCGCTACCATACGTTTAAAAGAATTTGAATTTCTCATAATAATTACCTCCTGACATTTGATTTGTACATTACAAATCTTGCGTCAGCTGTCCGTTTGATTTGCAATGTTGCTTCGGTTTTTTACCCTTTCACTTAAATAATCGATAAACCTGAAACAACGTTACAAAGAAATTCAAATTTTTTAAAAAAAATATCCCGATCGCTGCTAAACCGGGATCCCGGCCGCTTGTAGCTGCTCCTTCAGTTTTGCTCTCAGCCGGAACATCTCAACCTTTACCTTATTCTCGGAGCTGTCATAAAAATCCGCGATATCCTTGATGGAATCCATAAACCAGTATCGTCTCACAAACATATCACGCTTTTTCTTGTCAAGTCCCGCCAAAAAGTCGTTCAGAGTTTTTTTCAGAATCATCTTATCAACCAGCTGATCCTCCATGCTGATTTCTCCGACGCAATCCTTCAGCTCATCCATATACGGAACCGTTACAGCATTTCGCTTCTTGGTCGTGCTCCTTCTGACCGCGTCAACCGACAACGCTCTGGTGATCTTAGCCAAAAAGGCAAACAGCCAGGTTCTCGGTTCATGGGGCGGTATACTCTCCCAGGATTTCATCCAGGTATCGTTAACACATTCCTCTACCGTGGATTCATCCGGAATAACCTTCCATGAGATACTCCTAAGCTGTTTGCCGTATTTGTCCGACGATTCTTTGATCGCCCTCTCATCTCTGTTTAAGTACAAATCTACGATTTCGCTATCTTCCATCATCATTATCTTCCATTTCCTAAATGTTTACTGTTTCTTATTCCGCTTTGCTCTGACGATCAGGAATACAAACGCCGCCGCAAGAGCCAACCCCAGGATCAGGATTCCCACCAGGATACTTCCATTTTGGTTAGCCGCGGTTCCCAGATTGGCCGTGTTATTTACATCAGCTCCTCCGGCCCCTCCGCCGATCACCAAAAATCCTCCGGAAAGAATCGATACAGCCAGGCACGCCGCGAGCCCCGCATAGTACCACCATTTTACTTTGATAATATTTCTCCCCGTCTGTTCTTTCGAGTGAAGCTCATACGACTCCTGAATAAACTCCGCGTCGATCATATCCGTCCATTCCAGAATATCCATATCATTCATAGTAATCACCTTGCCTTTCGTAACTGTTATCTTTCGTCAATGGTTCCCAAATATGGTTCTCTCACCAATATAATCGTTTTTTATGGTTGATCGTTACGAAAAGGAAGATAAAATTTTTCCTTAGGAAATCTTTCCTTCATCCGCACCTCATATCCCCCTTATGCAACTGTCAGCTGTACACCGCGCGCCACATCCCCAAACTCAAACGTCAGATTGTACTCCCCGGCAGCCAACGTCTTAAGATAGTCCCCACGTATAAGGATGCCGTCATCCTTCACTTCATAATCCCCATGATCCAAGGTCACCGGTTTGCCATCCTCTTCACCCTTTTCATGCAGAAAAATATCCTCAAGCTTACCCTTGGCGCTGTTATACTCAATCTCTACAAAAACATCTGATTTCTCTCCCGCGCGGGCAAAAGCTCCCTTTTTCTTTATAATCGGCATGATATAGGGCTTCTCACGAACACAGACGGTGATCGATGTCGGCCCTTTGTACTTGGTAGGCGTCGAAAGGAGAGTTTTCTTCGTTTCCTCAAACTCACTTTCGATATTTACATATTCACCATCGTTGAATTTTTCAAAAAATGATTGCGAGATAACAACCGTTCCCTTTGCCTCATCGTAGCGATAATCATCACTTTTCAGCTTTTTTCCGTCATCCATATTCTTCAGCGACTTCAGCCGCTTCCCAAAGGTGTTCGCCAGATGAAAAACAAGGTCATGTGCGTCACTCCGGATAAACTCCGTATACCCCGGATTCAGAACAGGCATCCCGAGTTTCGCCATCTTCGGATCGTCAATACTCATCAAATCAAAAATCAACCGAACGTCGGTAAAAGCAACCGTGACCGTATAGGTTACATTTCGATCGAGGGTTGACAAAAAATCGTCGTCGATCGAAACAAATCCGTCTTCATCCTCATGCCACGATGACGCAGGGACTGCCTTTCCGTAGGGATCACCCTCTGTCCCGATCCGGATATCCTTAGCCTTTCCATGTTCGTGCATCGGACGAAGCACAAGCGGTGATAGTTCCGGCGTCTCCGGAAGATAATAGAATACCCATGAGACGCTGGATTCTGTCTCAGGATCCACAGTGTCGAGTTTCTGCGTCGGTATCTCTTTACCCTCATCCGGTTCCTCCGTCTCTTCTGCTCCCGACGCAGTCCCGGTAGTCTTCCGAGCAGGCTCTTCCTTCTTAGCGGAAGCCTTCCATAACAGAATGGAACAGATCGTAACAACAAGCACTATCATGACGGATACGATCAGAGGAAGAACAGGCATCTTTGGCTTTTTATAGCCGATCAATCCCTCCACCATCTCATCAATGCTATTATACCGATGATCCGGATTGAACATCGTCGCTTTCGTGATAACAGCGCGCAATCCATCCGAGATCTCCCTTCCCTTTGTCACTTCATCGAGCACCGATCCGAGCGAATAAATATCACTCCTCACATCCGTCTGTGAGTATCCGAACTGCTCGGGTGGCGCATATGTATCCGTCCCGAGGGCACGTGTATCGCGCGACTGATCCGGCTTGTACTCTCTGGACGCGTCAAAATCGATGATCTTCACCATCGGTGCCCCGTCCACCGTCTCAACCAGAATATTCGACGGTTTCAGATCCCGGTGAATGATCGGCGGCTCCTGCGAATGCAATGCGTGCAGCCCCTCACATATTTGCAGGATCAGCCCGACAACGTCCTCCTCACCGAGTTCTTGTTCGACGATATACTCATCCAGCGGTTTTCCGCTGATATATTCTTCAAAAATAACCCCTTCTTCTTCCACACGCAGGATCTTCGGAAGGTACGGCGATGGTATCTCCGCAATCTTTTTTGCCAGCTGTGTGTCGCCGTTTTTCAGAATCTTCACAATGATCGGCTCGTCCGATATCGACGAAGACGCCAGACAAACCTTTGTCTTGGCATTCTCCGATATCACGGACAGAATATCATACGATACATGATTCTCATTTACAGTGTGTGGCATTCCGCTCTCCCTCTTATATTATAAATGAAGTCGTACAGACCTCAATCCTTTTCGATCCTATACTCCTCGATGATCGGCACGCCAGGCGTGTCGATATCACAGGTGTAGTGCTGAATCCACACCTCTCCGTCATCCTCCACATTCAGGATGGCGAACGTCTTGAATCCGTCGTATTGTCTCGGACGGCTGATGCTCCCGGGGTTACAGATCAGAAGCGTCCCCGTATCCACCAGAACCGGCCTGTGTATGTGACCGAAGAGAACAACATCGGCCTGATTCTCCTCCCCAAAGTAACGAAGCGAGTCCACTCCTCCGTAATCCACGTAGCGATGTCCGTGCGTCGCCAGAATCTTCTTTCCGGCAAAGGTGATCAGCACGGACTCCGGCAAATCATAGTCATGATCCGTATTTCCGCGCACCACATAAGTCAGGCACTTCGCCTTTGACTCGATCTTCGGACCGGCATTGCTGATATCTCCCATATGAAAAATAGCGTCAACTTCCGAAAAATATTCTATCACAGCCATCATCTCGTCATCTTGACCGTGTGAATCACTAATTAACAGCGCCTGCTTCATCTGCTTCTCCCGTCCACCGGCTTGAGCCTCTTCGGTGGTTTCTGTCCCATATACTGATATAGATAAGTCTTCATCATACCGTTGTATATTTTTCTGTTTTTTGTCGCTTTCTTACGGATTTTATTCTCCACTTCCTCATATCCGCTGAGGATGAACCATGACCAGGTATCGTCATCCGCGATCCGTTCTCCGATCGTCCGATAGAGTTCTGCCATCTCATCCTTCTCTGACAATCTCTCTCCGTAGGGCGGGTTCGTGATTACAAAGCCATACTTCTTCGGGCTGGAAAAATCCGCCACATCGCGACGCTGAAAGTGAATATCCTCCTCCACACCGGCGAGTTTTGCGTTCGCGCGCGCCATACGAAGCACCTCATCATCGATATCATAGCCTGCGATCGACAACTCCATCGGTTCTCTTATCACAGCCTGTTCGGCCTTCTCTCTTTCCTCCGCGAAACTTGCCTTTGACGCCATATACGCGGTCCGCATCATTGATATCGCCTCCTGAACGATGCGACTTTCGGAACCTTCCCTTGGATCTGCCCACGTCTCCGATAAAAATGACCGCTTCATTCCCGGAGCCATATGTCTCGCTATCATAGCCGCTTCAATCACGATCGTCCCGCTCCCGCAGAACGGATCCACGAGCACTCGATCCTCTTTCCACGGGGACAAAAGTAAAATTGCGGAAGCCAAGGTCTCCGTCAGCGGTGCCGGCGGTGTAAACTTCCGGTACCCTCTCTTATGCAATGACTCTCCGGTGGTATCCAGACTGATCGTCACTTCATCCTTCAGGATGCTGATCCGGAGCGGATAGTCCGCGCCCGTCTCCGGGAATTGCTCGATGGGATAGTGCTCTTTCAGGCTCTCGACGATCGCCTTTTTTACAATACGCTGAATATCTCTGGGACTGAAAAGCTTCGAGTTCACGGAATTGGCTTTCGTCACCCAGAACCGTCCGTCCTGTGGGATATAATATTCCCAGGGAAGCGCCTTCACCGCTTCAAACAATTCATCAAAGGTTTCCGCGTGGAATCTTCCGATCCGCCATAGGATGCGTTCCGTCGTCCGCAGGTTGATATTGGCACGGGCAATCGCGTTCTCGTCACCGATAAATGTCACCTTGCCGTTATCGACCTCTTCGATCTCATATCCCAGATCCGTGATCTCGCGTTTCAGGACCGCCTCCATACCGAAATGGCACGGCGCGATCAATCGAATTTGCTCCATTTTTATCCCTTCCGTAACTACGCGCGAGATCTAACGGCCAAACTCGAACACTACGTGTTCTCGTTGTCCGTTAGCCTCACATGAACTCAAGACAGCCCGACTGCGTGTGAACACGCCTCGGGCTGTCTGTTCATTCATACTCGCGCTTTATCGCTCACATCTTGCTCGTTAGGCTTAGGCCTTGCCGTCGCTACCGAACAGCTTGATCTTCTCTTTTACGGTCTCCTTGATAGCCTCAGCACCCGGAGCCAGAAGCTTTCTCGGATCGAAGCCCTTGCCCTCAAGGTCCTTACCGGCCATGATATACTCACGGGTTGCCTTCTGGAATGCCCACTGGCACTCAGTATTTACATTGATCTTGGATACACCGAGATCAATTGCCTTCTTGATCATGTCATCCGGGATACCGGTTCCACCATGAAGTACGAGCGGCATATCGCCTGTCTTCTGCTGGATGGCATCCAGTGTCTCAAAGCTTAAACCTGCCCAGTTATCCGGATACTTTCCGTGAATGTTTCCGATACCGGCTGCCAGCATCGTAACACCAAGCTTAGCTACACGATCACACTCTTCCGGATCTGCGCACTCGCCGGCACCAACGACACCGTCTTCCTCACCGCCGATGGAACCAACTTCAGCCTCCAGAGAGATTCCCTTCTCCTTGCATGTAGCAACGAGTTCCTTGGTCTTCTCTACGTTCTCCTCGATCGGAAGGGAAGAACCGTCGAACATGATTGATGAGAAACCGGCCTCGATACAAGCCTTCGCTCCTTCGTAGGTTCCGTGATCCAGATGAAGTGCTACCGGAACGGTGATTCCGAGAGAATCCACCATCGCATCCACCATAGCCGCTACCGTCTTAAACCCACACATATACTTGCCGGCTCCCTCAGATACACCCAGGATTACCGGGCTCTTCATCTCCTGTGCCGTAAGCAGGATGGACTTGGTCCACTCAAGGTTGTTGATATTGAACTGACCAACCGCATAATGACCTGCTTTTGCCTTTTTAAGCATCTCTTCTGCTGATACTAACATAACATTTCCTCCATTCTGTTGTCATTTATAGGCTCAATCTACCGATATTATGGCATTCCGGGCCACATTAACGGCAGTTTTGCACTCTGCCCTATACTATATCACATCCGCCGATGGTTTGCAACCACTAACCCGAAAAAACTATCTCTCTTAAACGCGCCTTCTCCGTCTCTGTTGTAAAAGCGGCGGTTATGGAATTCTTTAGGATTTGTCCCTGTTGCTCCTCCGTCAGTCCGTACGTTTTCTTCAGGTACGCAAACTCCTCCGCGATTGTCGTCCCTTCGATCGCCGGATCATCCGTATTGACCGTTACGCACACGCCCTGCTCCAGATACTCCACCAGAGGATATGTGCTCATATCCGCCACCGCGTGCGTCTGCCTATTGGATGTCGGGCACATCTCAATTGGTATATTTTTACGAATTATATCATCTATCACTTTTTTATCTTCAAAACTTCTTACGCCATGTCCGATTCGTACGGTTCCGGCCTCCAGCGCGTCTCTCACACTCGATGCCCCATCCGCCTCACCGGCATGAATGGTAAAGGGCACCCCGTCTTTTTTTGCTTTTTGAAAAATATCCACATATTTCGCTGTCGGAAACAGTGCCTCCGCTCCTGCCAGATCGATGGCAACCACACCACCGTCGGATACCAGATACTTCTTTGCCACCTCGACGGTTTCCTCATTGTCCACCTCATTCCCTTCACCACGCATCAGACAGAGGATCAGATTAACCTTGATCCGTGGCTCGTTCCCGCCGGTCTCTCCCGCGTCCATGCCAGATAATGGCGTATCCGCGCCAGCCACCGTAAGACCTGCCAGAGCCGCCTTCACGGCATCCTCCTGCGTCATCCCCTGCTCCGTATGGAGCTGTGGTGCGAAGCGAATCTCCGCGTAGACCACACCCTGTTCCCTGCAGTCTTCGATAACCAGGCGTACCGCCTCCGTCAGTGCCTCCTTCGTCTGCATCAGCGAGCACGGAAGCGCAAAGCATTCCAGAAACTCATTCAGATCCGTACAATCCGGTGAAACCTGAAGCTTCTTCTTCAGTTCTTCGTCATCCTTCGCGGGAAGCGGGATGTTCTGTATTTTTGCCAGTTTCTTCGCGATATCCACCGTGATCGCACCGTCCAGGTGCAGATGCAAATCGATATATCTCATAGTCCGTATCCAACCTTCCATTTACAATCGCTCGTGCCGATCTGTTCGATACTGCTATACCAAGGGCTTGGGAGTTTCCCCTTGAACGGAGCATCTCCGCAAAGAACATCCACGATGCCCTTCCCCTCGGAACCCGGCAGATAGCACATCACGGCAGCGTCCCAGTTTTTCTCATAGGGATCAAGGATTACCTGACGACCTGCCACGATACAAGCTACAACCTTCTTGCCTTTTTTGCGGAGTTTGTCCGCCTCCTTGATCGCGTCCTCATTTTCTTCCAGTCCCATATCTCCGCAGAGCTTGAGATCCGCGGTATCACCGTTCCACTCAGCATAGGCTTTTTCGCCGACCGCAAGCAGCACGACATCGGCCTCGTCCGGATCCTCTGTCACGGTTACGCCGTAGTCACCGGCCACTTCCTCAAACGCCGCGCGGATCGTCGTTACGCCTTCGATTTCTTCCTCGGGACTCTGGTTCCAGTCAATCGTCCATCCACCGCACTGCGCTCTGGCACTGTCGGCCGCCGGTCCGGTGATATACACCTTGGCTCCCTTTTTCAGCGGAAGCACCTTCTTCTTATTTTTCAGAAGAACCAGACTCTCCTCCACGGCACGCTCTGCCACCTCACGATATTCCTTGGAGCCGGTCTCTGTCTGCTTCGTCTCCATCTTCTCTCCGAAAGGATCATCGAGGATGCCGACTTCCTTCTTGACAGTCAGGATCCGGAGCACCGCGTCGTCCACACGGGACTGCTCGATCCGTCCGTCACTGACCGCTGCCATGATAATCTGTCGCGCCTCGTCGTAACGCTCAACCTCCATCAGCATGTCGATGCCGGCATTGATCGCGGTAACCACCTGATCTTCGTAGGAAGAATACTTGAGGTTCTGGATGGAATCCCAGTCGCTGACGATAAAGCCCTTCAGTCCCATCTCGTCCTTCAGTTTCTTGATATATTCCGCGTTCTCATGCATCTTGACACCGTTGACGGAGCTGTGACTGATCATCACGGTCTGCGCACCGGCCTCAATCTGTTCCTTATACACCGAAAGCAGTTCCTCGATCTCATCATCCGTCAGCGTTGCATCACCTCGGTCGATCAGGCGCGCCGTATCCGAGTTTTCTCCGGTACCGTAGGAAACATTACCGTCCCCGAAGAAATGCTTCGGACAGGCCACGATACCATTCTCGACCAGGGCCTTGGTATAGGCGTTGCCGAGCTTTTTGATTGTCGAAAGATCCGAGCCGTAACTCTCATAGGTACGTCCCCACCGTGGATCCACCGACTGCGCCACACAGGGGGCAAAGTTCCACAGCATGTGACAAAGCTTCGCCTCATCCGCCGTGATCTGCCCGATCTGTCCCATCAGTTCCTCATCATTGGCCGCACCCAGGCCAATATTATGAGGAAAAATAACACAACCGGCACTGTAGTTTACACCGTGCACATCATCCTGACCGTAGATAAACGGAACGCCGGAAGCCGAATCCAGTGCCGCCTTCTGGATACCGTCGATCAACGCACGCCAGTCCGGTGCATGAAGCGCCTCCATCTTCGAAAGAATACTGCCGTAATCCAGCTGACGCATCTGCTCTTCCGGATTCTCCATCACATAGATGGCAGGCTGTACCATCTGCGCCGCCTTCTGCTCAAGCGACAGCTTCGCGAGAATCTCCTCCGGCGTCTGTCCGGCATACCGGCAGACACTGCCCGGTCCCCCGCCACACTCTCCGGATTCTGCCTGTAAGGCTCCGCCCGACGCCGTGGATCCGGAATCCTTCGTTTCTTCCCCACAGCCTGTCATGGACATCAGCAGGATAAAAATCAACAGTAGGGCGGTTATTTTTCTTCTCATAGGTACTCTCCTTCTTTTGTCACTTTCCATAGTGTGCCGCCACATCCTTCAGATAATCGATGATCGTCAGGTGTTGCGGACATACGCTCTCGCACTGACCGCAGGCGATGCACTCACCCGCCTTGCCGGACTTCTTGGCCAACGTATCATAGTTTGACAGGTTGATGGTCCAGCCCTTCTCCTCGAGGTTTTCCCTCATATCTTCATTGTATAGGGAAAAATACTTCGGTATCGGAATGTGCTTCGGACATCCTTCCACACAATACGAACAGGCCGTGCACGGGATCGCGATCTGCGAATTGATGATCTTCGCAACCTCAAAGCATGTCCCTTTTTCCTCTTCGGTGAGCGGTGTAAAATCTTCCATATATCCAAGGTTATCTTCCATCTGTGCCAGGTTACTCATTCCCGAAAGCACCATCATCACGCCCGGAAGACTTGCCGCGAAGCGGATTGCCCAACTCGACACACTCATCGACGGATCGAGTTTGTCAAAGAGTTCCTTCGCCTCATCCGGCACGTGGGAAAGCGTTCCTCCCTTGGCCGGTTCCATAACGATCACCGGTTTGTCGTGTTTTCGCGCGACCTCGTAGCATTCGCGAGAACGGATCCACTCACTCTCCCAGTCAAGATAGTTGATCTGCAGCTGTACAAACTCCATCTCCGGATGCTTTTTCAGGATGCCGTCAAGGATCTCCGGCTTATCGTGGAAGGAGAAACCGGCATGACGCACCAGACCTTCTTTTTTCTTCTCCAATAACCAATCAAAACTGTGGAAGGATTCATATTTATTCAGCATATTTCCTTCAATCCCGTGGAGCAGATAGTAGTCAAAATATCCGGCGCCCGTATGCTCAAGCTGTGTACGGAACAACTCCTCTCTGGTCTCCGCCGACTTGAAAAATCCGCTGTGCATCTTCGTTGCCAACGTGAAACTCTCTCTCGGATGCCGATCGACCAGCGCCTTTTTGGCTACGCTCTCACTGGCAAAGCCGTTGTACATCCACGCCGTGTCAAAGTAGGTGAATCCTTTCTCCAAAAAAAGATCGACCATCCGGCTTACGGTTTCGACATCTACCTTGGACGCATCATTCGGATCGGTCTGCGGAAGACGCATCAGACCGAAGCCAAGCTTCTTATCAGGCATAAAATCCATATCCCCTCCCCCTTTCACTTCTGTCACTTTTCACAAAACAAGGTAATTATATTCTATCACACTTTATCACGTGCGACAAGAGAAAAACTTCTTTGACGCGCAGAATGTCGCACAGAAAAAGGCACCGAAAGCCGATGCCTTTTTCATAGTAATCATTATTCGAATTCCGGCTTATGCCAACGAACCGATCAATTCCGGAATCGTCGCCTCAAAGTCGACACCGTACCACGGCTTCGCCGGATTCTTCAGTGTCACTTCAATCGTATGCGCCGTGTAATCCGCAGCGATCTTCATCGCATCCTGCCAGGACTTACCGCGAAGCATCGCTCCAACACAGGTGCTTGAGAACAGATCTCCCGTTCCGTGATAAGAAGCGTCGATACGGTCGTTCTGATATACGAAGTAATCATCGGCCTCTCTGTCATATCCCATTACACCGGTCTTACCCGGAGAGAGCGACACACCGGTCAGAACGGAGATTCTCGCACCAAGGTCGTTCAACTTGGAGAGCATCTCCTTGATGTACGCCTCATCGTACTCTTCCTTGTACTCCATTCCGGTCATAAAGGCCGCCTCTGTGATATTCGGAACGATGATATCCGCCTCCGCGCACAGCTCGGTATTTTTCTTAACATACTCCATGTCAAATGCCGGGTAGAGCTTACCGTTGTCTGCCATAACCGGATCTACAAATACAAAGTTGTCCCCGGTACGGAAGTTGTGGAAAAGCTCCTTCATCTGCTCGATCTGCTCAGCCGTTCCCAGATATCCCGTGTAGATGGCGTCAAACTTTACATCCTCACTCAGCCAGTGATTCTCGATCGGCTCAATCTGATCCGAAAGATCTTTCACGGTGAAGTTTTTGAACATCGTGTGCGTCGACAAAACTGCTGTCGGCAGGATAACCGTCTCCACTCCCATCGCTGATATCACAGGCAGTGCGATCGTCAGCGAGCACTTGCCCAAACAGGAAATATCCTGTACAGTTAATACGCGTTTCATTGATTCTTCCTCCTTGTAATCTATTCCTAGTTTCACACTATGATATCACTAGTGAACGAAAAAATCAAGTCCTTTTTATTCAGCGAAACACTTTGATTTTCTGCCGCGTCTGTGTTATAATGATTCTTAAATCATGATCAAAAAGAACGGAGACCAACCATGGCAGAACAATATACCAAGAACCGCATCTATGAATGTGCGATGCATTTGGCCGAAAAACGTCCATTGAATAAGATTACCGTCAAGGATATTATATCCGAATGTAAGATAACACGAAGCACGTTTTACTACCACTTTCACGACATATATGACGTGTTTACTTCGTTTGTCGACAGCAAGATGGATGAGCTCCTGCAAAAAGCGGATTCCGATGCCGAAGTGGCCGTGTTCGACTTTATGGAACTGGCCGCCGGCTACAAAAAAGTCTGGATGAACCTGTACAACTGCATCGGATATGACCGGCTCTCACAGTTTGCCTCAGACAAACTCGAAAGGCTCATCCTGATGTCAATCTCTAAAGAGTATGATCTGGATACCATTCCGGAACAGGATCTGGAGATCATATGTGCGTTCTATGAGGAAGCGGTGTTCGGTATTTTTGTCCGCTGGCTGATCGGAGGGCGTTTCGACAGCACGGAAGATCTGAAATACTCGCTCGGACGAATCCGAATTCTCTTTGAAGGGCAGGTTGATCTTCTCATAAAAAACAGTCTCAGCAAATAATCCATTAAGACAATCAGGGCAAAATGTACAAATTTTGTACAGGCCGCCCTTTTTTGTTTGTTTTCATATCCGTGAAATCGTGTAGAATATAATAGGAATTTAATAGATTTATGGAGGAGACTCATGAAAAAGATAAAGATTCTTACCGATTCATGTTCGGATCTGGATGGAACTCTGCTTGAAAAATACGACATTGACTATGCCAAAATGAATACCGTGTACCAGGGAAAGGAGACAAGTGCTTCTCTGACATGGGATCATTATTCACCGAAAAAGCTGTATGATACGATGCGAAACGGGGAACGCGTGACAACAACTCAGGTTCCCATGCAGGAGTATAAACGAATATTCAAAAAGTACCTGAATGAAGAATTCGACATCATCTACATCGGATGCTCTACCAAGCAGTCCGGTTCTGTCAATACGGCAAACATCGTTGCCAAAGACCTTCTGGAGGAATACCCGGATTCCAAGATCACCTGTATCGATTCTCTGAATGCGTGCATCGGTGAGGGAATGCTCGCCATCTTCGCGGCTGAACTGGTCAAGGCCGGAAAAGGCTACGACGAGATCGTCGAAGATGTGATGAACAAAAGAAACTTCGTCAACGAATATGTTACGGTTCACTCACTCGACGCGCTGAAGCGTTCCGGACGTGTGACGGCGAGCAGCGCATTTTTCGGAAACCTGATGAGTATCAAGCCGATTCTGATCTCCGATGCTGACGGCGTACAGACACCTATCAAAAAATCCCACGGACGTTCCAAGTCGCTCAAAGATATTGTATCGCTCCTTGCGGATAGCATCGAGAATCCGGAAGAACAGACGGTATATATCGCGCACGCCGACTGTGAAGAAGAGGAAATCGAAGCCCTCAAACGGCTGGTCAAAGAATCCATAAACTGCAAGGATATCTATACGGTTTATATCGGACCGATCATCGGGGCTTCGATCGGACCGGACGCAATCAGTGTCTGGGGCTTCGGAAAAGAAATAACCTATCGTGTCGGGGTGGTGGACTAATGAGTGCAGGATTCTATATCACATGCGCGATATTTGCCATCGCCGCCTATCTGATCGGTGGGGTTAATGCCGCGATCGTGATCTCCAAACTGAAATATGGAAAAGATATACGTACACTCGGAAGCGGGAATCCCGGATTTACAAACTTCAAGCGTGTATTCGGGATGAGTCCCTGGGCCGTATTTGTCATGTTATCCGATATCATCAAAGCGGCAGTACCGGCGTGTATTGCCATGATCGTATTCGGAAACCTGTACGGCATGGGGCAGTTCGGGGCAGCTTTCACAGGACTGTTCGCCATGCTCGCTCACTGCTTCCCGATCTGGTACGGTTTCAAGGGCGGCAAAGCCTTTATGACCGGCTACGGAACCATATGGTTCGTTGACTGGCGGATGGCACTAATCGCGATGGGGGTATTTTTGATCCTGCTGGGACTTATCAAATACATGTCAGTCGCGTCCTGTATATCTTCTATCACCTGTCCGATTGTCCTTGCGATACTCGGTCCGGAGAGCATGGCGGTACTTATCATCTCCGCCGTTTCCGCGTTGCTTGTCGTGGTCAGACATGCGGAGAACTTCAAAAACCTCGCTCACGGAACAGAGACCAAGTTCTCGTTAAAGAGTTCATCTAAAAAATCTTCAGAAGAAACAGCATAAAAAATGCCTTCCTCCATCCTATCGATGAGGAAGGCATTTCAGACTGTCTCCGGTATTCGGTGTACTGTTCTTCATCCTCGCCAACAAGCTGTGGATGTTCGGCGCTATGAGATACAGCGGGACCGGCTCGTGAGTTCTCAGTCCACCCGTTCGATCACCTGCTGAGTCAGCGTCTCGATCTTTTCGACCTCTTCAAACAGGGACTTGGAAAGCTCGGCACACTCCTCCTGGGACTGCTCCTGCTCCAGGAGGTTTTTGTTCATGTTTTCTATGTCGGCATTGAAGCGCTCGAGGATATCGAGGATCTTGCCCGATGAATCCTTGGTGTCATTCGCCAGATGACGCATCTCCTCGGCGACGACGGCAAACCCGCGTCCCATCTCACCGCTTCTGGCCGCCTCGATCGAAGCGTTCAGCGAAAGCATGTTGGTATTGTTTGAGATCTTCTGGATGCTGATCGCGAAGTTCTGGACCTCCTCGATATTTTTCTGTATGCGCTCAGTGATGTCGCGAAGCTGAGCGGCACTTTTCTTTATGATGTCATTGTCTTCGTTTATGCTGTTCATCTCATCCTGGACTGTCGAGATGGATTCGAGAAGCTTCCCGGAAGCCTCCTTCGTGAAAGATTCATTCTCCATGCTGATCGCGATACCCATAGTACCGACAATCTCATTATTATCCTTGATCGCGATGGTGATCGCGCGAAATTCAAACCCGTATACATCGGCAGGGCAGACCATCTCGAGCTTCTTTCCGGTGGTGAAACTGGTCCACATCGGATCATCGTGATTTAACTTGTCTCCGATCTTGATATCCGCCACCATCTTGTCGCCTCTCCAGTACGCGAGAAACTCATTTCCGTCTGTCACACTCATCATGATATCCATGCCGAGCGCATCCTTGATCACAGGAACAATTTCGATGTATTTTGCCAAAGTCTCGTTCATTTTTTCCCTCCTTAATAATGAATCCCACCATCGTTGTCAGTACCTATTACTATATTACACATCTAATAATTTGTCAAGGCATGTTTCCACGGCAAATGCTATTCACATCACAGATGAATTGATGAGGAAGGCATTTATTTTTATGCAGCTTTCTTCCACATGGTCACTCTGTCTTCCGGTGCGATATACATCGCGTCTGAACTACTGACATCGAAGACACGGTAGAACTCATCCATGCATGATGCCACGCCGTTGGTCCTGGCGTGTGTATTCGGATGTTCATCCTTGGTCAGGTTTGAAAGCTCTCCTTCTTCCGCATAATCATTCTTGGAATCCGCCCATTGTCTTGCATTCATGATATAAAACTCACGAATATAATCATCGTTGTCCGGATAGGTGTCCTTCAGCAGACGAAGCGCAATCTCCGTACCTCCGAGATCTGCCATCGCCTCATTGGTCACAGACGCACCATCCTGGAACGCCGCAATCTTATCAACCTTCGACAGAAATCCGCTGATGGATCCGTACAATTCCGCGGTCTTTTTCATTTTCTCATCGTATTTTTCAAAATCCGACGCTTCCCAATTCATCCTGGCATGACCGTTCTCGTCGAAGTTACATCCGATCCCGTCAAAGCCGTGACCGATCTCATGCCCGATGGTTGTTGCCATATAAGCAATGTTCTTCACGTCCAGTTCCTCCGCCCCATCCGGATTGTCATCAAAAAGCGGAGCCACCATTACATGTGAGAAAATACACAGATTCATATTGAACGCATGCATGGCGTTGTTATCCCAAGGCTGAGCACTGTCATGGAATCTATCGAGCGGTGCCCACCACTTCATATCCGTCGTATGGGGCCTTTCGACCGTGATTCGGGACAGATACGCGTTGTACCGCGAGACGGCAAGAAGCGTCTCTGCGAGATTACCGCCTTCTTCGACAGTTCTCAGATCATCCTGAACCGTGAGCTTATCATACTCCTCGGCTGTGGGGTAGAGTGAAAGGAACTCCATCTTCTTAACCTTTTCCACCATGGATGTTTTGGCTTTTTCGCTCAAATCACACTCGTTGATAACCTCCACATACGTGTCGCGGTAGCGCTCCGCCAACTGTTCAAAACTCGTTTTATATGTTTTGCTATAGAAACGGTCTGTATATACCTGATCGGTATCCCAAGGGATCGTATTATATGACTCCTCAAAGTTACGCCGGATTCGGTCGTTGATCTCTTTTTGGATCGCCCTCTCCGATTTTCCTTCCAGCTCTTCCGGGAAGAAAAGAGAGAGGGACGCGCGAATCCCCTTTTTCGAATAGAGAAGGAATTCCTTGATGGAAGTCAGGATAGCGTAGCCCTTGAGCATAGGGAGATACTCTTCCGAGGCAAACATGTTGTTTAACTCGGTCAGAGCAGCTGTACCGGAATAAGCAATCGTGGAATCTCCGTCAATGTTATACTCCAGTTTCTCCATCCATTTTTTGATACCGATATTCGGAAACATCTCGTCTAACTCATCCAGTTTTTTGAAGTCCTGAAACGATGGAGCTTTCTTCGTCGCATTCATGATGTTGATCAGGAAATCCTGCGTGTTTTTGATGAATGCAGCATTGGAAATGCCAAGAGATTCCAGAACAACCTGGACATAGGTCTTAACCGGCTTTTCCGCCTTTTCCAAGAAGGTCAAATCCCCAAAAACATCCGCTTCGAGCCTTGCATAATAATGATAATCCACACAGACATCCTCATCGGTAGCCCGCTGATCGCCGTTGAATATAGCGTTAAACGTATCCTCGTTATCCTGCTCCTGAACGAAACTTCCCGTGTCCAGAATGGCATTGAGTCCCTCATGGTTCATCGAAGAACAGATATCCTTGAGTTCCTCGACCGTTTCCGCCTCCAGGATCGGCGTGGCAACCTGCTCTTTCAATGTCTCAAAGAAGCGGTTGTCCGCGTCTTTACTTTTGGTCATATCCGAATAGGTAGAAAGAAGGGACAACAATGTGTCTGCCGACGATCCGTCCGGATGCTCCTCGACATTACCGGCTATATAATCGTCAATGAGCTTGACCATATTGGCGTTGTATTGCATGTCTGCCTGAGAAAAATAATCCCACTTAACATGTCCATCTTCATCGACGAAACGGTTCTTTTCTTCCTCCGTCCAGGAACCCTTGAGCTGCTCCAGGAATTCATCCTTTTCACTTTCATAGAGATCATCCTTGGCCGGCAGTTCTGCTACGGAAGCATATACCTTTACGGTAGCCGTGTCTGTCAGGTTGGTACCGTCTGTAGAGCGAAGTGTCACCGTAGTTGTCCCAGGCTTTAGTCCCAGAATAAAACCATCTCTTCCCGGCATGATGATGGACTTATCTTCCACCTCCATTTTCAGACAATCCCAAGCATAGAAATGTTCCTCCAGTTTTACATCGGTCTTATAGCATGGGTTGATACCTTCGGCGTTTCCGACAAAAGTAGCGTAGACTTTGTGCTTGAGTTTCATGTCCGAGAAGATATTTTTATACTTATTGGTTACACTCACCTTGCAGGTCAGTTTTTTCTTCTTCGTTTTCTTTTTATAACGATACTTGACATTGACGGTGATCTTGGCCGCGCCCATCTCCTTAGCCGTCACCTTGCCGGATTTATTGACCTTGGCAATATCCGTATCATCGCAGGTGTAAGAGATTTTCTTGATCTTGACGCCTTTTTTCTTCTTTACCTTGATCTTCGCCGTCGAATAGGTTTTCTCGTTGCCGTTCTGCGTTACGGTAAGCGAAAGGCTCTTTTTCGTCAGATACACTCGCTGCGTAGTGCTCTGTGTCTTGGTTTTCTTCTTGGCAGCGCTCTCTGTCACGCTTCCGCCCACGCCTGATATGATCACAGCCATAGCAAGGATCACAGACGCAATGATTCGTGGAATAGTTCTTTTCATCGTTTCCTCCTCATGATAGAATCTTAATATCTTGTTTATTATACCGCATGAATCGATGGATGTCTATTGGTTTTTTGCCCCCATCCACCTCTTCCTGACAAATCTTCGGTGCCGGGCACTCAAAACGCTTGACATACAGCGTTTTTTCTGTTACAATACGCTAGTGTCTGTTGAGTGGACGCAAACGAAATGTGCGCCAGTAGCTCAGTTGGATAGAGCAACGGCCTTCTAAGCCGTGGGTCGGGGGTTCGAATCCCTTCTGGCGTAGTGGGTCGAAAGGCTCGGTATATCTGTATGACACGCAGATGGATACTATGGTGGGTATAGCGCAGTTGGTTAGCGCGTCAGATTGTGGCTCTGAAGGCCGTGGGTTCGAATCCCATTACCCACCCTCATAAAAAAGCGAGCGAAGAATCGCTCGCTCTTTTAACATCATTGGCCCATCGCCAAGCGGTAAGGCACAGGACTTTGACTCCTGCACTCGTGGGTTCGAATCCCGCTGGGCCAGTTCTTAGAAGAAGTTACTTCACGATATCCGCAACCTCACAGCCGGCCACTTCGATCAGATCCTTCGGCGAGAGTTCGACCTGATGGCCGACCTTTCCACCGCTCACAAAAACCTTATCAAGCGCCGGTGCCGTCGCGTGGATAAATGTAGGAAACCGTTTCTTCATACCGATCGGAGAGCACCCTCCGTGAACATAACCTGTCAGAGGCAGCATCTCCTTCTGCTTGATCATGGAAACCGACTTCTCTCCCGAAGCCGTCGCCGCTTTCTTCAGATCAAGCTCGGATTCGACCGGCACGACAAAAACATAGTATTGCCCGGATTTTCCCTGCGTCACGAGCGTTTTGAACACCTTCTCCGTATTCTCACCCAGTATACCGGCGATCTGCTCCCCGGATAATGAGGGATCTGCTTTGTAGGCATGACTCTCATAGGGTATTTTCTTTGCGTCCAGCACACGCATGACATTGGTTTTATCTGCTTTTCCCATAACAGCCTCCCGGTTATCACGCTTGCCAGCGGGCGTAGAGGTTGAAGGTTTTATTCGAATCCGTAAAATTCAAAGGCGTGGATGATGTTACCTGTTCTCCGTCCGCTTGATCAGTATACCATCCCAGGAAGGCTTTTCCGTCCTTTGCTTTGAGATTTGTGGGCATGCTAAGTGTAGGCGTCCCCTCCGTAGTCGGATACAATTTATAATATGTGCTATTCGAACTATCACCGGACATATAACCCATTTTTTCAATCTTGACCCTATCCGCATCATCAAATTCGCCACCGTTAAGATTCAAGACAACTTCTCCTTGTATCCCGGTATCTGAAAGAGGAATCACACACACATCTTTCGATGTCGCGGTTTTTCCACCTACTTCCATAGTGACACGGAACCAGATCGGAGCGGTCTCTATAGTGCCATCATAACCGACATTGCCTGTACCGGATTTGGTAGTATCTTCCGTGTATGCACCATTCTCTGTCGTTTTTAAATACCAATGATAGAACGGCACACCGGTTCCGGTACTAAAATCAAAGCCGTCAAATTCAGCTCCCAGATAAATACTTGAATTAGCCTTTACATAAAGCTTATCAGGTCGGTTAATCCACACCCTCTGCTGCGGCTCGCTGGGTTCTTCTTTCCACACGGCATAGAACGTCGTCGGCTCCTTTACCTTTGTGTCGGAGGTAACGTCGGGGCTCGTCGCTTTTGCCGTGGTCGCCCAGCCAAGGAGCACCTTGTTCGCCTGTTTTACCTCTGTGTCCTTCGGCAGGTTACCGATGGCAGTGTTATAATTAACTTCCTTCGTGGTAGTAGCGGGTGTACCTCCATTCGCATCGAAGGTCACCGTGATCGGCTCAATCTCGATCTTTGCGACGTTCGTTGTAGCGAAGGTGTCGTCGTACAAATCTTTCTTTTTGGATTCATAGTCTACCCTGCAAAAATAGTAAGTCGTTCCTTTTTCCTTAGTGTCCGGCATGTATCTTTCACTCCTGGCACCGACGATAAGCGTGCACCCCTCGGTGGAGATATTTCCGTCCTCATCGGGTGTAGGTTCCTTATCGGAAGAATACCACTGATAAGTTATTCTGCCGCTGCTTGCTTTTCCCGCATCCATCGGATCGTACGACTCTACCCGGACGACAAGATCAGTTGCGGGCTGCGCGACGTAGTACTTGCAGTCAGAGAGTTTCGTGAGCGTGAGCTTTACCTTGGACTCAATGACAGTTACCACGCACTTCGCAGTCTTCCCATCAACAGAGGCAACTATCTTCGTGCTTCCTTTTGCAACAGCCACAACCAGACCATTTCTATCAACCGTGGCGACACTCGAATCCTCTGACTTCCAAGTGGTTTTAAATGGGTGTTTTTTGGGATCAACCTTTGTCTTGAGGCTAAAGGTAGCTCCAATTTTGACGGTCTTATTTGTCTCTTCGAGTGTTACACTTTTGATCGTAGTCTTCTCTACGGTCACCTTTTTTGTTTCCTTAGTTGCGACTATCTTGTTTGTCTTTACATTAATGAAGCCTATCACGATCTTGTAGGTCTTTCCCATCGCGTTACTATCGTTCGCAACAGCAGTAAGCCTAAATTCGAAGTCTTTCTTAATCTTTTTCTTCGCTCCCTTACTCGTTGTCTTTCCGTCTTTCACGAGAATCGTTCCACCATATTTGACCGTGATATAATTCTTGGCGGTTCCCGTGACCTTCACAGTGAGCTTGTATTCTTTCTTTGCCTTATTGACAATGATAGAGTTGGTTTTTTGACAACGGACACTTGTTTTACTCGCCTTGACCGAGTTTTTTTCCTTCGCCGCCGAGGCGTCCCGCTCACTCGAGATGATACCAAAACCGGCTGCCATCACGATTACCAGCAATACGAGAAGGATGCGTCTGATGATTCTTTGTTTTCCGTGTTCTTTCATAAGCTTACATCTCCTTTTTTGTGATTCAAGACCGTGTCATTGTTCCGTTTATTTTTGCCCTTTGCAAAGCACCTTTACTTTAGTTGTTTTTTTCGCTTTGCGACCGAGTTCATCCGTAATCATATATGTAACTTTGTACTGCCCCGGATTCCTCGTATTCACATTATATGCCCATACGTACCGGTTCAGGAACTTCAGATAGTAATACACATCCGTCTTAACAAGCTTTGTTGCGTCACAGCCTGTCGAATTCACGGCCGTCACGCCCTTCTTGGCATTAAACTTCTTGCCATACTTTATCGTTCTTGATTTCTTTACGCCCCGTATCACCGGCTTTTTCTTTTTATATGGATTGCCGGCGCCCGGATCCGTCGGATCCCATCCGCAATACCCGTTAACCTTTATCGCCTTGGGCTTGCCTAAAGGCCCCGGCTTGGGTGAATTATATATGGTAACCGGCGTACCTGACGGAACATTTTCATATATCCACTTGGCATCCCCCACGGTAAGCCTCACACAACCATGCGAAGCCAGGGTGCCAAGCCTGTTGTACTCACGATAACACTGGGCCGCGCTGTTGCAGGAGTAATACCATACAGAATGAAACAACACCCTGCCTGTTATCCTGGTACAATACTGGCCATATGACGCCCCCATAAGTGTGTGCCAGCGCATCTTCGCCCCGAGAGGGAAAGTGCCTATGGGCGTAGCATACCCGGGCGAGCATATCATTGCCTTTTTCGGCTTATACTCCCCTTTAACGCGCTTATATACGGTTACCGTGCAACACTGCTTATTTATTTTTATCTTGTACATCGGCAAATTGCTTTTCGTCTTTGCATTGCTTGTCGGAAAGGACCCTGCCAAAAGTACAGCCGCGATAAAAAAACTTACTACCCGGACGGCAACATGTTTTCCATTCATCTTCTTCATACGGAATCCCTCCGTTATCACATATTTTCGCTTTGGTTTAAGCGTGAATAGTGATAATACTTTATCACAAATACGCAGTCAAGTCAATATAATCCAGTTTCCATCATAACTCACTATTTTTATGGTTTCATAAGAATGACACACTGCTATGCTAATATGTGATTCGATATTTGAAAAATAGCCCGGCGGTATGCATCACGCACACGGCCGGGTTTACATTCTCTAAAAAACCGCAAGCCGACGTATTTCATACGTCATCTTGCGGTTTTTCGTTATCCTCGGGGTAACAGGATTCGAACCTGCGGCCTCTTGATCCCAAATCAAGCACTCTAGCCAAGCTGAGCTATACCCCGCCTGTGTCATTTTGACACTCGAAGTATTCTATCATACAACTCCCCACTTGTCAACAGTTTCAGCAACCCGACGTAAATAAAGGAAACGACGCCCAAACGGACGCCGCCCCCTTTTGGAATATGGATAATAGATGTGACCTAGAATAAATAGGGCTTATCCCACAGGTTGAGCTTGGTTCCGATACCGAGCTCTTTTGCCTTTTCATAGCACTTCTTGCCCCATGACACGTCCTCAACAGGCATTCCGCCCACCGAGTAGATGATGACCTCATCATCCGACTTTCTGCCCTCTTCCTTTCCGGCGAGGATTGCTCCCAGGTTGATGATCTTGTCCTTGGAAAGTTTTCCGTCATGAACCAGATCCAACCACAGACAACCCGGGATATAAATCGTATTATAAGTAGGATACGGATATTCCTCCACCCATGCCTCATACAACTTGATATTGTCGCACACAAGTTTTGCCTTACCGCTGCACACATACTCGTCAGAAAAATCTCCCGAACCCGGGATACAGAACAGCGCGCCTGGCTTGATCCATTCTTCCTCGATAAACGGATACTGACTTCTGTCCATACCCATCGAGGTAGAGGTCGCGAAACTCATGATATCCGAGCCCCTTACACACTCCTCGAGTGTATCCACAACCTCAATTGTCGTAAACTGCGGCAAATGCTCCTTTACGAAGCTGATACATCTGTCTATAGATTCTTTCCCTCTTCCCTTAATCTTCAACGTATCCAGTGTCGGACGAAGCGCTGCAAATGTCTCGATCGCCGTGATATTGATAACGCCGGGGCCCACGATACCGAGCACCTTGGCATTCTCTACTGCCAGGTTCTTTACACCCGCACCGGGGATACCCGAAGTACGATACGCGGACAAAAGGTTTGCCGACATCAAAGCCAACGGTGCGCCTGTATCCTTGTCATTCAGCATAACCATCAAAATCGATCTTGGTAATCCCTTATCTCTGTTCTCAACATTTGAACCATACCACTTCATACCTGCCATATCTGTCTGGCCGCCCACATAAGCAGGCATTGCCATGAACCGACGGTCCGGTCCGTTCTTCGGCATATTCGGGAACGGCGGATCATCCGGGAAGGTAACCATGGTTCCGTGAGAGTTTCC
>JAEEGL010862503.1_pt1 | contig 25335 bp, 15 predicted proteins | sample 9134231 | NCBI WGS metagenome assembly JAEEGL01 (sample SAMN16246548, study PRJNA631951) | gut metagenome | biome: gut microbiome; feature: rumen; material: fiber-attached | host: Bos | place: Iran: Karaj | collected 2018-10
GAACGTTTTGGCGAACCGGCTCCGCTTTCCCTTCGCGATCAGGGCGTCCCGCATCTGTTCGGCGCTGACGCCGTAGATGTTCGTCTCGCGGGCCGGGTAGATGGGACAGAAGATCACTTCGTCCGCGTCGCTTTCCGCTTCATCCTCTCAACCCTCCTGTCAGATCAAAAAAGCGCGGTTCAGGACCGGGTGAGGCCCGGTCGGCCGCCGCTGCCGCGGAAGAGCACGGGGCGGGGAAGACCGGAGAGCGCATGGCAGTCCCGTGCGATCCGAGCCCTAGCCACTCCGTCTTCCGCATCTCATCCCGACCTTTCCGCGTTGGAATAATGTATATTTATATATATCTATGCGGAATCATTTTATCACAGCAGAGACGGCTTTGCAATCCTTTTTTCAAAAAAAACGCCCGCGGCGGGAGGGCGACGGGAAGGAGGCCTCGGCGGACGTCCCGGCAAACCGGCTCCGCTTTCTCTGCGCGGTCGGGGCGTCCCGTATCCGTTCGTCCCGCGGACCGGGACCGTCTTGCTTTTTTCTCGCGCCCGTGCTATACTGTACTCGGTGTAATGCATAAATATTAAACGATCTCCCATCCGGACACGCAGGAGGCTGTATATGAAAGGGAATTCGAAACGTTTCACCGCGCTTCTTGTCGCGGCGCTCCTCTGCCTGACGCTCCTTCCGCCGCTGACCGTTCCGGCGTCGGCGGATCCGGCGCCCCTCGAAGCAGGGAAAGACGGCGAGCTGTATCTCGATAATAACGTGACGATGGAGATGGTCTGGATCGAACCGGGCACCTTCACGATGGGCAGCCCGGCCGGCGAATTCGGCCGGAAAGACGACGAGGGCCAGTACGAGGTCGTGCTGACGCACGGTTTCTGGATCGGCAAATACGAGGTGTCGCAGGCGCAGTACGAGGCGATCATGGGAAGCAACCCTTCCGATTTCAAAGACGAGAGTGCGACCCTGCCGGTGGACAGTACCTCCTGGCGTGACGCGGACAATTTCTGCAAGAGAGCGACGCGCGAGCTGAACATCTACGGGTACGCGCCGAAGGGAAGCAGAGTCGAGCTGCCCACCGAGGCGCAGTGGGAATACGCCTGCCGCGCGGGGTCGACCGAACCCCTCTACAGCGGCGAGGAACTGACGGACACGACCGCGTGCCCCAACGTGGCCGATATCGCGTGGTACAAGAGCAACAGCGGGAACAGAACGCATCCGGTCGGGCAGAAGAGCCCGAACGCGTGGGGGCTGTACGACATGATCGGAAACGTGGCGGAATGGTGCCTGAACAGCTACGCGGCCTATCCGGCCGGCGGCAGTACCGCGGTCAACCCCGATACGCCCGATCCGGACAACGGCGCGGACCGCGTGCTCCGCGGGGGAAGTTGGGACAAAGAAGCGGATAAATGCCGCTCCGCCGCCAGAGGTCACGATCATCAGTCACATGGCGGATACGGGACAGGGTTCCGCATCGTCGTCCTGCCCCCCGACGTCCCGCAGCAGGACAGCGACGGCAACTATCTCATCGGCACCTATTCCGAGCTGCTGTCATTCGCGCGGATGCTCAACTGGCACGGCTGTCCCGACGACGCCAACGCGCTCCTGACGGCGGACATCGTGGCGGAAGGCTACCGGTGGGAGCCGATCGGGGTCAATTACCGGGGCGTCTTCGACGGGCAGGGCCATACGGTCACGGGCCTCTCCAACGCGGACTGGATGTGGAACTTTGGCGAGCTCTGCGTCTCCGAGCGGGCATATATGTTCGGTCTGTTCATGGGGATCGGCGAAGAGGGCGTGGTCCGGCGCGTCGGTGTGATCGACCCGGATTTCTTGTGCAGCAATATAGAGTCTAGCAGTCCGTGCGGCGTGGGCGGCATCGCCGGTATCAACCGGGGCACGGTGGAGGACTGCTGGACCTGTCTCACCGGCGCGGGCCGCATCGAAGGGTACCGAGATCGCGCCGATCAGGAACTTGATTCTCCCGGCGCGGGCGGCATCGTCGGACATAACCTCGGCGTCGTGGAGAACTGCTATACCTACGGTTCCGTCTCGAACACCATCCGGGAGACAGGCACGTATTATACCCCGACCCGGGAACCGGGCGGCGTCGTGGGCGTCAACGCGGGCGGCACCGTGACGAGCTGCTACTGCCTGACGGCGGACGCGCTCTCCCCCATCGGGTACGGCGCTACGGCCGCGGACACCGCATCGGTGCTCACGGCGGACCAGTTCCGGTCGAAGGACAGCTTCGACGGATGGGATTTCGATACCGTCTGGTATCTGGACGATACCCTTGAACGTCCGGAGCTGATCGTCTCCCACATGGACCACGACGGCACGGACGACGGCGTGCACAGAGGCTGGACGAAGATCTGGTCCGACAACGGCACGCCCATGCTCGGCGACAGCGCCTGGACGTCGGAGAAGGAGTTCGGATACGACTATTACATGCTGCCCGAAGGTCGCTATTATCTCGCTTCGGACGTCGATCTGCCCGCGGAAACAGGTTCGATCCGGGTCTTGGGAACAGTCGACCTCTGCCTCAACGGGCATACGCTGCATGCACTCGGGTTCACCGTCATCGAAGTCGGCCCATACGTAAGCGGGACGCTGAACCTGTACGACGAGAACGGGAACGGCGGGGCCGTCAGCGGCTATGACGGATATGCGGCAAACGGAGACTGTATTCACGTCATCTCGACGGATTCCGCCGGTACGACCGGCGTCGTCAACATGTACGGAGGCACGCTCACCGAGGCGACGGGCGGCGGCATTCTTATCTCAGGTTCCCGGGCTGTTGTCAACATGTACGGCGGCGCGATCACCGGAAACGGAACTTATAGCGGAGATGGCGGAGTGTGCGTTGCCGAAAAAGGGACGTTCAACATGACCGGCGGCGCGATCACCGGAAACAACATGAGCGTCAATCCCAATAACGGATACTATTCAGGAGGCGGCGTGGTGGTCTGCTACGGCGGCGTGTTCTACGTCTCCGGGAACGCGGTCGTTACCGGAAACGTCAGGGGCGGCACGTTCGACGCGCAGGGCAATCTCACCGGCGGTACGCCGACCAACGTTCTGCTCGAATCGGGCCACGGCATCCGGATTGCCGGAGAACTGACCGGGACGCTCGGTGTGACGATGAGAGCCCCGGGCGTCTTCACGTCCGGACTCGACGGCAACGGAGGGGCGGACAATTTCACAAGCGACGACGGGACGTACGAGGTGAAGATCGACCCGGACTTCGGCGAGGCGCTGCTTAAGATGACGCAAGTCACCGTCACGTTCGACGGGAACGGCGGCGCGACCGCGGGCAGCGAGACGCAGACGACGCAGAATGTCCCGACGGGGACCGCGACCGAACTGACCGAAAATGCCTTCGAGCGTCGAGGCTATCATTTCGACGGATGGAACACCGTCCAGGCTCCGGACGATACGGAGCCCGGCACGACGTATGAGGATCAGGAGGCCGTCACCCTCGACGCCGGTCTCACGCTTTACGCGCAATGGACGCCGAACGAGTTCGCCGTGACGCTGGATCCCGCGGGCCCCGTGACCTACGACGGGTCGGACAATACACCGGGGATCGCGGTCGCGGACGATGAGACGGACGCGGCGCTCACGCTGACCGACGACTATGTCATCTCGATCACGAAGGGCGACGAATCGGTCGGTCAGATCGTCGACGCCGGGACGTACACCATCACGGTCACCGGCGCGGGCGACTACGCCGAAGCGCAGCCGGTCGGGAATACGTTCACGGTGGCAAAGCGCACGGTGACGCTGACGAGCCAGACCGGCTCGAAGGCGTACGACGGAAATCCGCTGACCATGCCTGACGTCACCGTCGGGGGAGACGGCTTCGTCGACGGAGAGGTGTCGGACATCACGGCGACCGGATCCGTGACGGACGTCGCCGACGGGGAGGTGACGAACACGATCACCTTCACCGAAGGGGCGGACTACAAGGCAGACAACTATACGATCACGAAGAACGAGGGCACGCTGACGGTCACGCCGAAAGCGGTGACGGTCACGGCACAGGATCACGCCTTCACCTACGACGGAACGGCGCAGAGCTGGGACGGATACGACGTCGAAGGTCTCGTCGGGAACGACGCGATCGAAGCGTTCGTCACCGGCTCGATCACCTTCCCGTCCGAGGGAGCGGTGACGAACGAGATCACGAGCTATGAGTTCACGTCGGGCACGTCCTCGAACTACGACGTCACGACGGTCGACGGAGAACTGACGATGCAGAACGCGTCCGCCGCGATCACCATCACGGCCGCCTCGAACGCCTGGACGTATGACGGAGACGAGCATACCGACACCGGCGTCACGCTGACGGCCGGAGAACTCTTCACGGGCGACGAGCTGGTGGCGGAGGCCGAAGGCAGTGTCACGGACGTCGCCGACACGGCCGACGGGAACAACCCTGTCGCCGACGGATACAGGATCATGCACGGCACGGAAGACGTGACCGCGAGCTACGTCGTCACGGCCGAAGCCGGCACCCTGACGGTCGAGCCGAAAGCGGTGACGGTCACGGCGCAGGATCACGGCTTCACCTACGACGGGACGGCGCAGAGCTGGGACGGCTACGACGTGGAAGGCCTCGTCGGGAACGACGCGATCGAAGCGGTCGTCTCCGGTTCGATCACCTTCCCCTCAGAGGGAGCGGTGACGAACGAAGTCACGAGCTATGAATTCACAAGCGGTACCGCCTCGAACTATACGGTCACGACGGAGAACGGCGAGCTGACGATGCAGAACGCGTCCAGACCGATCACCATCACGGCCGCCTCGAACGCCTGGACGTATGACGGGGACGAGCATACCGATACCGCCGTTACGCTGACGTCCGGCGAACTCTTCACGGGCGACGAGCTCGTGGCGGAGGCCGAAGGCAGCGTCACGGACGCCGCCGACACGGCGGACGGGAACAACCCCGTCGCCGACGGATACAGGATCATGCACGGCACGGAAGACGTGACCGACAGCTACGTCGTCACGACGGAAGCCGGCACGCTGACGGTCGAGCCGAAAGCGGTGACGATCACGGCCGACGACAAGTCGAAGACGTACGGAGAGGACGACCCCGAGCTCACGGCGACGGTCGAGGGCGCGGTGGACGGCGAGGAGCTCGCCTACACCGTCACGAGGGAAGAAGGCGACATCGTCGACGAATACACGATCAGCGTCGTCCCCGGGGACAACCCGAACTACGACGTCACGACGGAGACCGGCACGTTCACGATCCTCGAGGCGGACAAGACCGAGCTCTCCGCCTCGATCGACACGGCGAAGGCCTACTACGACGAGATCAAGGACGGCTATCCGGAGATCGCGGAGGATCTGAACACCTCGATCGCGGCGGCGGAAGAAGTCCTGAACGAGCCGAACGTGCTACCGTCCGAGATCGAAGCGGCCGCGGCGGCAACGGACGAAGCGCGGGAGCTGGCGGAGGACAAGCAGGCGTTCGAGGACTACAAGGACGACATGAAGGAGGAAGCGGAGTCGCTCGGGAAGAAGACCGACAGCGGCGTCTCCTCCAGGATGATCGAGGCAGCGAAGGAAACGATCGACGGACTCGAATACGACGAGACGAAGACGCTCGACGAGAACAAGGGGACGGTCGACGAGATCGTCCAGACGCTGACGGGAGAACTCGGGAAGCAGCGCCGGACCGAGGCGTACGAGGAAGAGCAGCTCCGGCTGATGGAAGACATCATGCGGGCGAGAGCGCTCTGGGAGAAGAAGAAGGCTGCCGAGGAGGCGAGAGCCGCCGAGGAAGCCGCCGCGGCAGAAGCGGCAGCGGCCGAAGCTGAATCTGAGGCTGAACCCATCGAGCCAGAGCCGGAGCTGTTCATCCCGGAGGACGTCTCTCCCGACGACTGGTGCTACGACGCGGTGCTGTGGGCCTACGCAAACGGGATCGCCGAGGGCGAGGGCGGCAGTTTCTTCCCGGCCAGAGCCTGCACGCGCGCGGAAATGGTGACGCTCCTCTGGAGAGCGAGCGCCGAGCCGGCGGCGGAGATCGATAGCGTACCGTTCACGGACGTCTCCCCGGACGACTGGTTCTACGACGCGGTGCTCTGGGCGTACGAGAACGGGATCACCTCCGGCACCACGGAGACGACGTTCTCTCCGGACGGAACGCTGACGAGAGCGCAGGCGGTGACGTTCCTGTGGCGGATGGCCGGATGTCCCGCGGCGGAGGCGGAAGAGCTGCCGTTCGCGGATATCCCGGAGGACGCCTGGTACGCAGAGGCCGTGATGTGGGCCTACGAGAACGGGATCACGACCGGGACGACCCTGACGTCGTTCAGCCCGGAGGGGACCGTCACGAGAGCGCAGACCGTCACGTTCCTCTACCGCTGCTACGCACGGTAACGGCATCTCAAACCAATAGAAACAGCGGCGCGGCCCGATTCACGGGCCGCGCCCTTTTCCGTTCCGACTGGAAGAAAATGGAAAAAGCGCCCGAGGAGAACGTTCAGGAGAACGTTCCTTCAGGCGCTTCGGTTCGATGGATGAGGCTGTCCGTTGGGAAGATCAGCCGTTGACGGGCGGATAGCGTTTCGCCAGGATCTCCGCCGTCTCGATCACGTCGCCGGCTCCCATGACGAGGATCATGTCGCCGTCGCCGGCCTCCGCGTCGAGGAGATCGGCGGCTTCGGCGAACGTTTTGGCGAACCGGCTCCGCTTTCCCTTCGCGATCAGGGCGTCCCGCATCTGTTCGGCGCTGACGCCGTAGATGTTCGTCTCGCGGGCCGGGTAGATGGGACAGAAGATCACTTCGTCCGCGTCGCTCTCCGCGAAGGAGGCGATGAAGTCGTCGAACAGCTCGGCCGTCCTGGAATAGGTATGGGACTGGAAGACGACGTAGAGCTTTCCGGGGCAGATGGCGCGCGCCCCGCGCAGGGAGGCCCGGATCTCCGTCGGGTGATGGGCGTAGTCCGCGTACAGCTCCGCGCCCGAGGCGGTGACGGTCATCCGTTCCATGCGGCGGCAGATGCCTTCGTAGGCGGAGAGCCCCGGCGCGATCGATTCGACCGGAACGCCGTTCGCCGCGCAGGCGGCGAAGGACGCGAGCGCGTCCGCGATGTTCTGCTCGCCCGGGATCCGGAGCTTCACATGCCCGGCCGGCCGGCCGCGCCACAGGACGTCGAAAGCGGGATATCCGCCTTCCGTCGTCTCGTTGACGGACGTGCATTCGAGGGAGGGGTCGTTCCGCCCGAAGAGGACGGGCGTGCCCGGATAGGAGGCGATGAGGCGCCGGCAGTTGCCGTCCTGCCCGTTGATCACGGCGAAACCGTCCCGCCCCGTGATGGCGGCGAATCCGGCGTAGGAGGCGCGCATCTGGCCGATGGAGTGAAAATAGTCCACGTGATCCATCTCGATGTTCAGCACCACCGCCGTGGTCGGATTGAAGTCGAGGAAGGAATCCATGTACTCGCACGCTTCGAACACGAAGAAATCGTGACCGCCGATCCGGTCCACGTCGCCGGTGCTCTTCATCGGCGCGCCGCCCGAGAGCGTGGGGTCCAGCCCCGCCTCGGTGAGGACGGTGGTGATCATGCCGGTCGTCGTGCTCTTTCCGTGGGTGCCGGAGACGCCGATGCGGCAGCGGTACTCCACCATGATGTAACCGAGGAAATCCGCACGGGAGATCACCGGGATCCCGCGCGAGAGCGCCCGGACGTATTCCGGGTTGTTCTCCGGCATCGCGACCGTGTAGATGAGCGCGTCGCAGTCGTCCACGTGGGACGCGTCCGCTTCGTACCAGACCCGGATCCCCATGGAGGCGAGATGCTCCGTCAGTTCGGAAGGCGTCCGGTCGTACCCGGAGACGCGGTATCCCCGCAGATGGCTGATGTGGGCGAGGGAATTCATGCTGACGCCGCCGATGCCCGAGAAGAACAGGTTCCGTTTTCCCGTGAGCATCTCCCCGATGCGGCGGGCGCCGTAGTGCGTGTTCGGTAGAGCCATGCGCGCTCCTTTCCGACCGGGACCGGCTCTGCGCCGGCCCGGGGTGGTTTACTAAATTCGAATTTATAAAATGCAGGATTATTAATAAAATATTTATGATTCCGCCGATTCTTCTTCACAAACGGCGAGTATACTGTGTGCAGTCAAGACGAACAGACAGACGAAAGGAGGACCGATCGATGGTCATCACGGACATCAAGGTCAGGAAACTCTTCGACGACGGGCCGATGAAGGCGATCGTTTCGGTGACGTTCGACGGTCAGATGGCGATGCATGACGTGAAGGTCATCAGCGTCCGGGACCGGAACTTCATCGTGATGCCGAGCCGCAAGAACCCGGACGGGACCTACCGGGACATCGTGCACCCGATCAACAGCGAGTTCCGCACCCTGCTGGAAACGGAAGTTCTGAAAGCCTACGAAGCGGAGGCCGCGCGCGCGGCTGCCGAACGGGAGGCGGGAACGTACGCGGGCGAGGACGACGGACCGGAAACGACGTTCTGAAACGAATATGACGGAAGGATCCGCCCGAACGGGCGGCTCTTTTTCGTTACGGGCGCTCGCTGCCGTCGCTCTCCGTCCCGGACGTCTCGTCCGGAAGGGAGGGGTCGGCGGGGGCGGCCGTCCTTTTCTTTTTGAAGATGATGAACCGCTGGACGATGTAGTTGATGATGAAGAAGATCGTTTCCGCGATCGGCTTGGCGTATTCCACCGGAACGTTGAGGACGCGGGCGAGGACCTCCAGCAGAGCGAACGTCTTGATGAGGAAGACCGGCAGGGCGAGGGAATAGTACTGGAGCAGTTCCTTCTTCACGGGACCTTCCGATCTGAAGACGAAGTGCCGGTTCACGACGAAGTTGAGCGAGGAGGAGACGCACCAGGCGAGAACGGCGCTCACCTCGAGAACGCCGGCGCGGCCCGCGTTGCCTCCGTTCCCGCCGCCGAACAGCACGTGGTAGTCCGGCAGACGATGCTCGTAGAAGTAGGTGATCAGGGTGAACAGGAGGAGCAGCAGGACGTAGTCGACGATGAAGGCGAGCAGCGACGAGAGGACGAAGCGAACCGTGCTGCTGCCCCAGAGTTTTTTGATGAACCGGATCACGTGCCGTTTCCTCCTTCCCCGGAAATGAAGATCTTGCCCGCGCGGGCGTGCCCTGCCGAAAAGGGCGGAGCGGTATCCCATGCTCCTTTATCATACACCCAAAGGCCGAAAAACGCAAGGGGTCTCCCGCAGACCAAAGGGGCGGCTGGATCCGCGGGTAAGGCGGGAAATAGGCTATGGAAAGCAAGGGGCAAAACCGTTGAATATCATTTTTGTAATTGCACGAAACAAGGTGTATTCCACCGGTTTCATGCATGAACATAAAATTTCCATTTCTAAATTTGCACACAATCAGTGTAAAACCACTTGTTTTGTGTTATAATGAAAATGAAAGGAGGGATTGCAATGGATCTTTACAGGAAACTTGCAGGTATGCGATGCTTCACCCACCAGGATCTGGTGCAGCTTGTCGGTTCTGAAAACGCTGCCGCATGGCAGATACGAAACTACTTGAAAAAGGGATATATCGAGCGCATACGGAGAGACCTATACGCAGTTATCAGTCTGGAAACCGGAGGACCCATCCCGAACCGCTATCAAATCGCTTCCCGCGTGACGGACGATTCCTATGTGTCTCATCACAGTGCGTTTGAGTATTACGGATATACGAACCAGGTTTTCTACGATGTTTATTTCGCCAGCAAAAAGCGGGTTAGAACATTTTCGTATGACGGATTGACCTACTGTCCTTTGACATGTCGGGGAGACACGGGCGTTAAGGAAACGAATACCGGCATTCGGGTTACCTCGATAGAACGGACGGTAATAGACAGTATTGCGGATTTTGAAAAAATAGGCGGTTTGGAGGAACTGCTGCGCTGCATCCTCTTGATACCGGCTCTTGACTGTGACGGGCTGCTTGCTTCTCTGGAACTATACGGACGCGGACAGTTGTATCAAAAGGCCGGATTCATTCTTGAATCGATGCAGGAGGAACTTGGACTGCCGGAGCGTTTCCTCGCAGAATGTGAAAAGCGTTCGTCTTCCAGCAAAACCTATCTTTTTGAAAAACAGGATGACTTTGCTCTTTCTCCCAGGTGGAAACTGTTCGCCCCAAGGAGTTTGAGATCTATCATTGACAAGAGAGGTTGCTGCTCATGATGCAGTTCGATCGTATTTTGCATGACAGGCAAGCCAAAGAACTTGGATTTGTCCGTGATGTTTTTGAAAAGGTATGCCGTCTCGCGGGTGTTCCGGAAAAACAACAAGAGAACCCCCGCTGATCCGAACGGCAGCAAGCCGTCGCCGGCAAAGGGTTCCCTCGTTCGTATTCATTCAGCAGATGGGGGGGAATCGAACCCCTAACTCAAGCTTGGGAAGCTGACGTTTTGCCACCAAACCGCATATGCACATGAGAGATTGTAGCATACCCGGACGGAAAAGTCAGGAGAAACCGGAGATTTTTGCGTTTTTTCGCCCCCGCGCGGCGCGGGGAAAAAAGGCGTCCTCCCTTGACCCCGTCTGTGTTTAATGACACATAGGTTAATTTTTCAAACAGCTGATCGGGACGATAAAAATTCCGTCTGCGGTCTTGTAACACGCGCCGTGACTGGTCAGGATCATTTTGAATTTTGGCAATCTGAGTCCATTCTCAGAAACCTTTTTTTCAAAACTGTTGAGCGAGGAGATCCCTTCGGCGATGTTCTTTTCGCTTGCGATTTTGATCTCAACGGCGCAATACTCGCCGTTATCAAGCTCGACGATCGCATCCACTTCCTGTCCGGAACTGTCGCGGTAATGCTTCAGATCTCCGCCGATTGATTCGGCGTATACTGAAAGATCTCTGACGGCGAAGTCCTCGAAGAAATATCCGAATGATTTCAGATCGCGTATCAGATCTGCAGGATGGATCCTGAGGGCGGCGGCGGCAACTGAAGTGTCAACAAAGTGATGTGTGGGAGCCGTCCTGACCGCGACGCTTGTTCTGAGATTCAGATTCCACGCGGGAAGATCATAAATGATAAACAGGTCTTTCAGGATTTTCTCATAGGACAGAAAAGTATCGTCGTCAAGTGATTCCCGGACGCCTGATTCGAGGATGTCTTTGATCATACCTGTTCTTTTTGCTTGTGTGGAAATATTGCGTGCAAATGAGCGGAGAATGATCTGTAGCAGTTCGACACTCTTGTTTTTCAGAAAAGCCGCGAATTCATCGCTTTCATTCTCAACGACAAACAACCCGTCATAGTAGTTCCTGGTTACGTTCAGAGCGAATTCTTTTTTTGCCATGACCGATACCGGCCAGCCGCCGCGGCATATAAGAAATGCGATGTCTGAAAGGCCGATCTTATTATCGCTTTCGTAACAGGTCGGGAACTGACCAGCGCCCTTTTCAAACAGACCTGACAGGGATACAATGCCGGTGGATTCCCCCGATTCATACAGGGTGAACGGTTTCAAGGTCATCCTGGTGATTCTCCCGGCGCCGGAATGCTGAATACGCTCCGGGTTTGCCGGAGTGGTGCTTCCCGTAAGGATATACTTTCCGAACTCGTATTCATCGTCCAGGTCGCTTTTGATTTCGTTCCAGATTTCCGGAGCTTTTTGCCACTCGTCAATCAAATGAGGCTTTTGGCCCGAAAGCGCAGAGCGCGGATCTGCTAAAGCGAGTTCTATGGAATTTGTCGTTTTCAGTGGCGTGACAGATTTTGCAAACCGCTCGCACATCGTGGATTTTCCGCAGAACTTCGGCCCTGAGACGACCACACACCCGGACGAATTCAACTTGATTTCGAGTGTTCTTTCAGCCAGTCTTTTTTTGTACTGTTCTGTCAATCGTTCCACCTGCCTTTCAATCAAAAACTGTATTCCGTCTTGTACTGTTGTACCCAATATTATACTCGTTTTTTTGAAGCTGTCAACACAGATTCGGTGTTTTGAAAGAAAATCATTCGGTGTTTTGAAAGAAAACCATTCGGTGTTTTGAAAGAAAATCATTCGGTGTTTTGAAAGAAAACCATTCGGTTTGAAAAACCTTATCGCCAGCGTCCCGGAAAAACAACAAGAGAACCCCCGCTCGTCCGTACGGCAGCAAGCCGTCGCCGGCAAAGGGTTCTCTTGTCTGTATACAGCAGATGGGGGGAATCGAACCCCTAACTCAAGCTTGGGAAGCTGGCGTTTTACCACTAAACTACATCTGCACATGAGGGATTGTAGCATACCCGGATGGAAAAGTCAAGAGAAACCGGAGATTTTTGCGTTTTTTTCGTCTCCCCCGCGCGGCGCGGAAAAAGGGCCTTCTCCCTTGACCCCGGCCGCGTTTTATGATACAATCATACATGGATATATGTGTGCGGATATATGTTAGAGAATTCACAGACGCAACGGAGCGGACGAACATGAAACAGCCTTATCTCGAGTGCGGAAAAGCGGTCTCCACCCACGGCGTGCGGGGCACGCTCCGGCTGGAATGCTGGTGCGACGATCCGGAGACGCTGGCCCGGCTCAGGACGCTGTACCGGAAGGCGCCGGACGGCTCCTTCCTGCCGATGAAGGTGCGCGCCTCCTCCGTCCAGAAACGGATGGTGCTCTGCTCCTTCGAGGAGATCGGCACGCTGGAGGAGGCGATCCCTCTCAAGGGAACGGTCTTCTACGCGGCGCGGGCGGACTTCTGCCTGCCGGAGACGGCCCATTTCGTTGCGGACCTGATCGGACTGCCCGTGATCGACGAGGAGAGCGGCGGGACGGTCGGAACCCTGAAGGATGTCATCACGCCAGGCGGCCGGGAGGTCTACGTGGTGGAGGACGTCCGGGGCGGCGAGTTCATGATCCCCGCCGTCGGCGAGTTCATCCGCCGGATCCTCGACGAGGGGGACGGGGAAGGAATCTACGTCCGTCTGATCGAAGGGATGCGTGACTGAACATGCGGATCGACATCATGACTCTCTTCCCGGAGTTCGTCGACTACGTGCTCTCGGAAAGCATCATCGGCCGGGCACGCCGGGCCGGGAAGCTGGACGTGCGAACCCACAACATCCGGGACTATTCCGAAGACAAGCACCGCCGGGTGGACGACACGCCCTACGGCGGCGGGCGCGGCATGCTCATGGCGGCGCCGCCCATCTACGCGTGCTGGGAGGCGGTCGCGTCGTCCGGCGAGGCATCCGGATGCGGGACGCGGCGGACCGTCTATCTCTCCCCGAGGGGGGAGCGTTTCGATCAGAAGAAAGCGGAGGAATACGCGGCCTGCGGGCAGCTGATCCTCCTGTGCGGGCACTACGAGGGGATCGACGAGCGCGTGATCGAGGAGATCGTGGACGAGGAGATCTCGATCGGCGACTACGTCCTGACCGGCGGGGAGATCCCCGCCTGCATCGTGGCGGACGCGGTGGGACGGCTCTGCGAAGGCGTCCTCGCGCTGCCCGAGTGCTACGAGAACGAGAGCTTTTCCGAAGGGCTCCTCGAATACCCCCAGTATACCCGGCCGCCCGTCTGGCGGGGCCGGGAGGTGCCGGAGGTCCTCCTGAGCGGCCACCACGCGAACATCGAGGCGTGGCGCCGGGCCAGATCGAAGGAGATCACGAAGGCCCGCCGTCCGGATCTTCTCGGACGGGACGGCCCGGAGCCGGAAGGAAAATAAGGGGATGAAAGAACTGCAGTCGGTCCTCTCCACCGTCCGTCAGGCGGTGGAGCACTACGGGATGATCGGAAGGAACGACCGGATCGCGGTAGCGGTCTCCGGCGGGAAGGATTCTCTCGCGACGCTCCTCGCACTCCAGCGGATGCGGTCCTTCTATCCGGTCCCCTATGAGCTGACGGCGATCACCGTGGATCCCGGTTTTCCGGGGGAGGAAGACCGCTTCGCACCGGTGAGATCGTTCTGCAGGGACCTCGGCGTCCCCTACGAAGTGATCGGAACGGAGATCGCCCGGGTGGTCTTCGACGTGAGAAAGGAAAAGAATCCCTGCTCCCTGTGCGCCTCGATGCGCCGCGGGGCGCTGGTCTCCGCGTGCCGGGCGTCCGGCACGAACAAGCTGGCGCTGGGCCATCACCTGGACGACGCGGTGGAGACGTTCATGATGTCGCTCCTGCTCGGGGGACGGATCGGGTGCTTCAGCCCGGTCACGGTCTACGAGGACAGCGGCCTCACCGTGATCCGGCCGCTGGTGTACACGGAGGAGCGGGCCGTGAAAGCGCTCGTCCGGGCGGCGGACCTTCCGGTCGTCCCGAACCCCTGTCCGGAGGACGGGACCTCGGAAAGAAGAAGGATGAAGGACTATCTCCGCTCCTTCGACCGGGACCACCGCGGCCTGTACGACCGGGTGATCGGCGCCATGGAGCGCGCCGGGGTGGACGGCTGGGAGGCCGGCCGGCCGGACCCGCGGGAAGAATAGAAATATTTTTTAAAAAACCGGGAAAAAGACGGAACTTTTCCTCTCCGGCGGTCGTCATGTCGAACAGACATGACTCCTTCCCGGACGGAAGAGGGAAGGAGACGGACCGGATACGGATCAGAGGCTCCTCATGACGGCAAACGAGGCGAAACCCGAAAAGAAAAAGAGAATACGGCTTTCCAGAACGGAACGGAAGGAACGTCTGAACACGCTGTGGTTCATGACCCCTTCCTTTCTCGGCGTTCTGGTCTTTTTCGTCATCCCCTTCGCCGTCGTGGTCTACTACTCGGTGATCCGCGACATCTCCTTCGGCGAGTTCGTCGGGTTCGACAATTTCGCGCGGCTCTTCAAAAACGCCGCCTTCCGGCTGGCGCTGAAGAATACGGGGATCTTCTCCCTGACAGCGGTGCCGCTGGTCGTGACGCTCTCGCTCGGCCTCGCCGTCCTGCTCGACAACAGCATCCCGGGACGGAGCGTCTTCCGGACGATCTTCCTGTCTCCGATGATCGTGCCGGCCGCGTCCGTCATCCTCATCTGGCAGATGCTCTTCGACTACCACGGCGCGGTCAACGACCTCCTCGCCGTCTTCGGCGCGCAGCCGACCGAATGGCTCAAGTCGGAGCAGGGCTACATCGTCGTCGTGCTCCTCTTCCTCTGGAAGAACATCGGATACAACATGATCATGTTCATGTCGGCGCTCTCCGCCGTCCCGCGGGACGTGCTGGAGGTGGCGATGCTCGACGGGTGCGGCCCGGTGCGGCGCTTCTTCTCCATCAAACTCCGCTACCTCGCCTCCTCCATCTCCTTCGTGACGATCATGTCGCTGATCAACTCCTTCAAGGTGTTCCGGGAGGTCTACCTCCTGACCGGCGACTATCCCTATGACAGCATGTACACGTTGCAGCACTTCATGAACAACACGTTCCAGAACTTCGATTACCAGAAACTGTCCAGCGCGGCCGTGGTGCTCTGCCTGATCATGATCGTGATCATCGGCGTCCTCCTCTGGGTCGACAACCGGGCGGGAAGGGGGATCGAGGAATGACGAACGATTTTCGCCTCAACGCCTCCTCCTTTCCGATGAGCGTCCAGCGGCCGGCCGGCTCGAGGAAGAAGATCTCGAGAATCTTCTGGACGGGCTTCGCCCTCCTGATCCTCATCGGCTTCGCGATGCTGTTCCTGTTTCCGACGGTCTTCACCGTGACGAACTCCTTCATGTCCACGACGGAGATCTCCGCCAACTACGGCAAGGTCTTCTCGGGACTGGGCGTCTCCGGGAACGGCGGACGGGTCTTCATCGCCGAAAAGGTGAACCTGCAGCTGATCCCGGACCACGTGAGCTTTTCCCAGTACTCGACGGTGCTCCTCAAGACGCCGGAGTATCTCCTGAAGTTCTGGAACTCCGTCATCTACGTCCTGCCGATCGTCGTCTTCCAGCTGGTGGTGGCGTCGGGCGCCGCCTACTGCTTCGCCCGGGTCAGCACGAAGTTCCGGGCGCTGGTCTTCTTCATCTACGTCATCCTGATGCTGATGCCCTATCAGGTGACCCTGGTGCCGAACTACCTGGTCATCAACGAACTGGGGCTTCTCAATACCCGGTGGGCGATCATCCTGCCGGGCATCTTCTCCCCCTTCGCCGTCTTCATCCTGACGAAGTACATGCGCCGGGTGCCCCAGGCGGTGACGGAGGCGGCGCAGCTCGACGGCGCGAACGAATGGCAGATCTTCCTGACGATGTTCCTCCCGCTCTCCCGCGGCGTCATCTTCTCCGTGGCGATCCTCGTGTTCATCGACTACTGGAACATGGTGGAGCAGCCGCTGATCCTTCTGACGGATACGGAGCTGTATCCGCTCTCGGTCTTCCTGTCGAAGATCAACGAGAGCGACACCGGCGTGGCGCTGGCCATCGCCGTGATCTACATGGTGCCGCCCGTCCTCCTGTTCCTGTACAGCGAGGACTACCTCATCGAGGGGATCGCGTATTCCGCCTCGGTGAAGGGCTGAGCGGAACGAAACGAAACACAGAGGCCGAAATATTTCCGAGAGGTGCGAAATGGAAAAATCTACGAAGCGCAGAGCATGGGTCAAGAACGTGGTCATCATTTTCCTGGCCGTTTTGCTCCTCTTGACTTTCTTCTCCAATACGATCCTGAACGCATCCCTGCCCGAGGTGTCCGCGCAGTATCCGCAGTACGCCTCGCTGAGCAGCTCGGTCAAGGTGACGGGCACGGTCAAGGCGAACGCCAGCTACAACGTGGTCTACGAGGAGGACGAGGCCGACGCCGGACTGATCCAGTCGAGGAAGGTTCTCTCCGTCTACGTGAAGGACGGGACCCTGGTGGATCAGGGCCAGGTCATCATGACGCTACAGGGCGGGCCGAGCTCCCAGCTCTCCGATCTGCAGGATCAGTATGACGAGCTGAAGCGCGCCTACGACCTCTCCCTGCTCGACGACCAGGTGAGCGGCCTCGAGTCCGCCCAGACGCTCCGGAGCGCGGAGCGGGCGGTGGAGGACGCGAGAAAGGAACTGGCCGAACTGTGGGAGGAGCGGACCGCGATCCTCTCGGGCGGCGACACGGGCGCCGTCCTCGAAGCCGCCGTGGAGCGGCTGAACGACGAGATCGCCGCGCTGGACGAGGAGATCTCCACCCTGAGCGGCGAGATCGCCGCCCTCGAAGGAAAGATCGCCTCGGCGGAATCGCAGATCGTGGAGGACGTCCTGGTGAAGACCTCCCTCGAGGACCGGCTCGCCCTCGCCGAACACGACTACGCGGAACTCGAGAAACAGTACAACACGCTGGCGCGCGAGGCGGATTTCGCCCGCGACCGGCTGAACGAGCTCGGCAGCCTCCGGACGAACAGCTCCGAGGCCAGCCAGCTCACCGCCCAGATCGACGCCCTCGAGAAGCAGATCCGGCGCCTGAGCCAGAACGGCAACCAGGCGGCCGCGGACTATTCGAACGCCCTCGCGGCCTATACCTCCTACCGGAACGCCCACCCGGGCATCGAGGAGGAGGCGGCCTCCCGCCGCGCGGAGCTCGACGACGTGACGGCTCAGCTGAACGCGCTCGAGGAGGCCAGAGCGGCCTATGAATCGGCCGCCGCCCGCCTGGAGACGGCGGAGGACAGCCTCCGGACCGCCCAGTACATGTCGACGGAAGCCGCCAATACCTACGCGAAGGCGCTCGAATCCGGCGACGATGAGACGATCGACGCGGCGCGCCGCGCCAAGGAGGAAGCGGACAGCTACCTCGAGATGTGCAGGGCCGATGTCGAATATTACGAACTGAAAGCCGCCTCCGCCGCGGCGGACGATCCGGACGACGAGGAACTCGAGTCGCTCCGGGCCGGCTACGCCGACGCGCTGTCGGCCTATAACGAATCCGCCGAGATCCTCTCCGTCCTGGAGGAGAGAAGGGCCGCCTTCGAAGCGGCCGCCGCGGCGGCCCAGAACTCCGGCGGCTCCGATTCGGAGGAGCTCGCCGAGCTGACGTCCCAGCTGGCGGATCTCAGGGCGAAGCTCGAGATCCTCGGCATGCCGGAGGTCAGCGACGTGGTGGACTACGCGGTCCAGAAGGAATACGAGGACGCCCAGAAGGCCTACGACGAGGCCTCCGCCGCCCTCTCCGCCGTGGAGGCGGACTACAACGAGGCGAAGAGCAACGTGGAGAGCCTACGACGGCAGAGCTACGCCGCCGACACCGCCGCCGAGTACCGGGTCGAACTATCCGCCCGGGAGAGCGAGATGGAGGGGCTGAACGCCCGCCGCAAGGAGCTGAACAAGACGCTCCAGACGAAGCAGCGGGAGCTTTCGAACACCTCCGAGCCCAAGACGGAGGAGCAGATCGACCGGGAGATCGCCGACAAGCAGGACCTGCTCTCCTCCCTCGAGTCCTCCCTCGCCATCACGAGAGCCAGCCAGAACCGCTCCAACGTGAGCACCACCCAGGAGCGCGAAAGACAGAAGAAGCAGATGGACGAACTGGCGGCGAAGATCGTCGCGTACCAGAACGCCCCCGCCACCACGGAGGTCACCGCCCCGATCGCGGGCCGCGTGATCTCGGTCTACTGCGTCCCGGGCGAGTCCGTGTCGAGCGGCGCCACCGTCGCTACCATGGAGATCGCCGACAAGGGCTACGTCTGCGAGATCAACATGACCGCAGAAGAGGCGAGGAAGATCCAGGTCGGAGCGTCCTGCTCCGTCACCAACTCCTGGTGGTATTCCAACGTGTCCGGCACCGTTTCCCAGATCAAGCCGGATCCCCAGAGCCAGGGCAAGAACCGGATCGTGGTCATCGAGGTGACCGGCGACGTGTCCGAGGGACAGGAGATCCGCTGGGCGATCGGCGACAAGAGCCGTTCCTACGAATGCGTCCTGCCGAATTCGGCCATCCGGGACGACAACGACGGCAAGTACGTCCTAGTGGTGGAATCCAAGAAGACGGTGCTGAACGTGCGCTACAAGGCGGTCCGCAAGCCCATCGAGGTCATCGCCTCTGACGACACCCAGACGGCGGTATCCGGCCTCTACGGGAGCGAATTCGTCATCACCAACGCGACCTCCCCGATCTCCGACGGCCAGCAGGTAAGACTGGCGGGAGACTGATCGGGGACGGGATGAACTGCCTATGAAACAGAAAGTCAACCGGAAGGTCCTCTTCGCGGCGCTGGTCTGCTTTTCGGTCTTCCTCGTCATGCTCCTGACGCTCGGGATCTTCGAGTGGATCGTGGCGGCGAGGGCCGGGAGGCCGGACATCATGGGCGCCGGGCGGCGCTGGTCCTCGGACGGCGCGCGCTACGCGGTGACGGTCCTCTATACGGAGGAAGGCTCGGCCGTTTCCTCCCGCGAGGCGGAGAGCTGGGCCATGAGCATCAGCTCCGGGCTGCTCGAAGCGTCCGTCACGCCGAAGGAAGGGGCCCGCTCCTTCGCCTACAGCTACGGGACGGAAACGACGCTGCGCGTCACCGGGCCGAGATCCTCGGTGAACGCGGCGGCCGTCGTGGGGGGCGGAGACTTCTTCGTCTTCCACCCGCTCTCCTTCACCTACGGCTCCGGATTCCTGAACGACCCCTCCAACCCGAACGGGGTGGTGCTGGACCGCGACCTCGCCTGGAAGCTCTTCGGTTCCGAGAACATCGTCGGATTCGAGGTGACGATCGGGAACGAGGAGTTCGTCGTCACCGGCATCTCGGAGAAGACGGGCGGGGACGAGGCGTATCTCGCCGCCTACGGCGACACGCCCCGGATGTACCTTTCCGCCGCGGGCTACGAAAAACTGACCGGGAACGAATACTACGTCACGACCTTCGAGGCCGCGCTGCCGAACGCGGTGCGCGGTTTCGCGTGGAACATCTTCACGAATGTCGTCCCGTCGGACGGCAGCACGTCCGTCCGGATCGAGGTCACGGACCGCGCCTCTCTCTCGAACCGCTTCGAGACGATGAAGACGCTCGACACCTCGTTCGCCCGGATGAACACGATCAAATACCCCTACTGGGAAAAGCAGGCGCGCGTGTACGACTACCGCGCCGCCGTCATGATGATCTGGGAGATCCTCTTCGCCGCCGTCGGACTGTCGGCGCTCCTGGCCTCCCTGATCCTTCTCCGGCTCTCCGGATGGTCCTTCCTCGCCCCCTTCAGGAAGCTGGCAGGGAAGGCCGGCGCGAAGCGGGAGAAACGCCGGGCCGCGAAAGCGTCCGGCAGGAAAGGCAAACCGTCCGACAGCCAGTACGACGACGACGCCCTCGAGCTCGTCCCGCCCTTTGAGACTGAAGAAGAAAGAGGTACCGAATGAACACCAAACGAATCACCGCCGCGGCGCTCGCCGTCCTTCTCGCGGCTTCCGCCGCACTCGGCATGACGTCCTGCCAGAAGAAGGAGGCCGAGCCGAAGAAGGAAAAGAGGACCAACGTCTACGAGACCGTCATGACGACGCCTCTCCCGGACGGCGTCAACTACGTCCAGCGCTCGATCATGAAGGACGACTGCGTGTATCTGATGTACCGGACCGTCTTCACCTATACCTACGACGCGGACGGCAACGTGATCAAGAAGGAAGCCGGCTATCACTGGGACGACTCGTACTACATCGACTATTCCGAACTCGAGGAATGGGAGGAGGAACCGATCCTCTATGTCACCGACGTCGCCGATGACCTTGACATCGCGGCCGAGGAACCCGTCCCCGCGGCCGAGGAGCCCGAGAGCTCAAGCAAGGTCGCCGCGGGCGGCGCCGTCTGGATCGAGACGACCGGCCCGGGCGAGGAGCCGCTCCCCGGTGGCGCGGCCGACAATCCGGGCGGATGGCAGAACATCCTGGAGCAGCTTTGCATCGCGAAGGTGAGCCTCGAGGACGGCTCGCTCACGGAATATGAGATCGACACCGGGGAGGGGGACGCCTACTTCTACCCGAACTCCTTCGGCATCGGAAAGGACGGCCGCATCCTCTTCGTCCATACGCTCTACGACTGGAACGAAGAGACCGGCGAGTCGACCAACACCGTCTATCTGAAGGAATACGATCCCGTGAAGAAGCAGTGGGCGGAGCAGATCGAGCTGAACCCGGAACTGGAGAAGGCGGGCGTCGACCTGCTCAACTTCTACGTGAACGACTGCTTCTATTCGGATGACGGAAGCATCTACATCAACGGGGGCGAGAACGTCTACGTCTTCGACGGCGAGGGGCACTACAGGAGCACGATCGACTGCGGCGGCAACTGGGTCAACGTCATGCTGAGCGCCGGGAACAGGATCCTGATCGGCGCCTACGACGAAGGCGGTATGGAGATGTCCTCCAGACCCGTTCTGACCGTGTACGAGAACGGGAAGGGGACCGAGATCAAGTCCGAGTCGCTGAAAGCGTCGGCCTACGGAAACTATACGCCCAGCGCCTTCGACGGCGAGCGGCTCTACTATACCACCGCGACGGGCGTCGGCGCATACGACATGACGGATGACTCGGCGAAGGAGATCATGAACTATATCAACTCCGACCTCGACTCGAACTCCGTCAACGTCCTCGGCGTCACGAAGGACGGAAAGATCCTCGCGGCGGATTACGGCAACAGCTACATCTACAGCAGCTATGCCGCCGGCGTGTCCGGAGAGGACGAGAACCGGATGAAGGTCTTCCTGCTCCAGCGCGTCCCCGACGAGAAACTCCAGGAGGAGGTCATCGTCAAGCTGGGCTGCGTCTACCCGGATTACGAGCTGACGAAAGCCATCATCTCCTTCAACAAGAAAAACACCGGCGTCCGCATCTCCGTGGTCTCCTATGACGGATATAACAACGAGGAGAACCAGTGGACCGGCGCCGTCACCAAGATGAACAGCGAGATTGTCTCCGGCACCGCGCCGGACATGATCCTCCTGTCCTCCGAGATGCCGGTCGACAGCTACATGCAGAAGGGCGTCTTCGCGGATCTCACGCCGTACATGAAGGACGAGGAGACCGGCATCAGCCGCTCCGACTACCTCGAGAATATCCTCGACGCGACGGTCGTGGACGGGAAACAGTATTCGATCATCCTGCAGTTCTCGCTCCGCACCCTGTTCGCAAAGAGCAAATACGTGGGCGAGACGCCCGGCTGGACGTTCGACGAGATGATGCAGGCGATCCGCTCCATGCCGGAGGGCATGAGCGCGTTCTACGGCTCGTCCCGCGACACCATCATCAACAGTTTCTTCATGTACACCATGCCGTGCTTCGTCGACTGGAGGACCGGTCAGAACAAGTTCGACACGGAAGCGTTCCGCGAGTTCATCAAGTATCTGGCCTCCGTGCCCGAAAAGGGCATCTGGGATTCCGAAGACCCGATGGAGGAATGGGACGAGGACAAGTACCGGGAGCGTGAGGAGAACTACCAGCTCCGCTACTGGCGCGACTACGGTCTGTTCGACGAATCGTACATGTACGACTTCACCGGCACGCTCAACATGACGCGGGAGTTCGCCACTGAGGAGATCACCCCCATCGGCTATCCGACCGACGACGGCTGCGGCGCCATCATCGTTCCGAGCACGGAGATCGCGGTCATGCAGCGCTCCGGCGTGAAGAAACAGGCCTGGGAGATCATCCGCGCTTTCATCACGGACCAGTCGCTGACCAGTAACAGCTGGGGCTTCAGCATCAACCGCTCGATCATGGAGGACCAGATGAAGGAGCAGGTCAAACAGTATCAGGAGAACTACAAGAACGGCTGGTACGGCTACACGGACGACGACTGGGAGTGGATGCGAGAATCCGGCTACTCCGACGACTATATCGAGTTCCAGAAACAGCAGTACCGCATCCTGGACGAGAAGATGGCCCAGGAGGTGATGGACCTCGTGAAGTCCGCGAACGTGGTCTTCCGCTCCGACAAGGATCTCCTGGAGATCGTGACGGAGGAGCTCTCCGCCTTCTTCGGCGGTTCACGCTCCGCCGAGGAGACGGCGAGAGTGATTGCCAGCCGCGCCAGAGTGTATATGTCCACGAACTCCTGACGGCCGGACGGATGTGCCCGCGCCCCGGACGGTGCCGCACCTCCGTGCCGCCTCAAACCTCTGACATCTGAAGTCGATTCTGATATATAAAAGAGCACAGGTTTTCATCTCCATCCTTGACGGTCTGCCGGCTGCAATCATGGAGTTACCTGTGTTCTTTTTTCACTTTGTCAAGTGTCTTTTCACCGAACCTGCTCCCAAACGAACCTAAGTATCCGCGTCAGTTGCCTGCTTGGCAACTGTTTGCCAACAACTTGTCAAATCGATTAAAATGGTTGCTAAAAACGAAATAAACTTGACAAACAAAGGGAAAGGTGGTATAATGTTGACAATCTTATCAGGAGGTTGCCAACCAATGTGCGAGGAAGAACTTGTTACATTGATCGAAAAGATCCAGCAGCGCCGTTTGGAATTTCAAAATGTTGAGCTTAAGGCTGCTGAGACCGATTTTCCGAAGAGAATATATGATACCCTTTCCTCCTTTTCCAACCAGGACGACGGCGGAGTAATTATTTTCGGTATTTCAGAAAGGGACGGCTACCAGGTTGTCGGCGTGTACGATCTGGAAAATGCGCAGCGCAGGGCGATGGAGGCCTGCGAGCAGATGGAGCCGGCCGTAAGAGCCGTATTCTCGTCTGCTGAAATAGACGGCAAATATGTTCTTGCCGCCGAGATCCCGTCGGTCGAATACTGGCTTCGTCCTGTTTTTTACAAAGGAGCGGGCAGACTGAAAGGTTCGTATGTACGCGTCGGAGACGCGGATGAACCGATGACGGAATATGAGGTGTACAGTTTTGAATCGTTCCGCCGCAGGTCCAGAGATGAACTCAGGACCGTGCAGGAGTGCAGGCTTGATTTGCTGGATCCGGACCGTCTCGGGAACTACCTTTCGGCGGTCAAACGGGAAAGAGAGAAACTGTCAAGAATCAGTGACTCGGAAATACTGGAACTGATGGGGGTCACATCCGGAGGGATTCCCACGCTGGCCGGAGTTCTGTCTTTTTCTCTCTATCCTCAAACGTGGTTCTCTCAGCTCTGCATCACGGCAGTATCAATTCCCGGCACCGAAATAGGAGATACCGATCGGGAAGGGTCAAGATTTCTTGATAACAAGAGAATTACGGGAGCAATTCCGGAAATGCTTGACGACGCGGTAGAGTTCGTAAGGAAAAACATGCGTACAAAAACCGTTATCGACGGTGACGGACATCGCGCAGACCGGACGGAGTATCCGATCGTTGCCGTCAGGGAAGCCGTACTCAATGCGCTGATACACCGTGATTACAGCCTGTTGTCGGAAAACACTCCGGTTTCCATAGAGATGTATCGCGACAGGATGGAAATCATCAGCAAAGGCGGCATCTACGGCGGCGGGCCGCTGAGCCAGCTCGGGACAGGACGGCCGGAAACGAGGAATCCGGCTCTTGCCAACATTCTCGAACTGCTAAAAATCACTGAAAACCGTTACTCCGGCATTCCGACGATCTTCAAGGTATTCCGTGAATCCGGTCTGCCGAAGCCGGAATTCGAAGTCAGACACGGAATATTCAAAGTGATATTCCGAAACGGAATTGAACTGACCGAGTCCGAAATCGACAAGTCGGATATTTCGAAAGCGATTGTTCAGTACTGCTCGGTGCCGAGGTCCAGAGAAGAACTTGTGACGTTTACAGGAAAATCGAGATTCTATACCATGTCGTCGATCATGAAACCGCTTATTGAACAGGGCCTGATCAAACTGACGATCCCGGAAAAACCTAAAAGCACGAATCAGCGTTTTGTGATGTCAAAGAACATACACCGGCCTGATTTTCGCTCCACCTGACCTTTCCGGTGAACCACTCGGAAATCCGGACCGCTAACAGGCAAACACGGCGTTTTTCACAAGAATCCTTCCTGATTTATTCTGATCTCAGCGGTCGGTTTACCCTCAGCCAAGCCCACGGAAACGTGGTGAACGCTGTCCGGTAAAGCCCGGCTCTCATAAGACAGTTTTATAGTTTTCAGGAAGGGGCTGTAGCAAATAGGCAGCAACCCCAAAAAGTAAGAAAGCTCAAGACAAGTAACGGCGAAAATAGCCGAAACAGATGTCAAGGGCTTTCTTTTTGTGGTAAAACAGATGTGTGAAAACCAATTTTACCGGTAATAATTATCGCACATTTTCTCGAAACATAAAGAGCGAAGTTACGATTAGCGGTCGAAAGGTGATTATGAAATTCCACAAGTCAATAAGCATACAGGAAATAACTGGGGCAGCTATGTGAGGAAGTATAATTCTTCCTGCACACATAACCCTTACCCTTAAGAGTTTGCAGAATTAGCTCTTGACAAATGCTGTTTATTCGAGTAAACTAAAGGCGCTGTTTATTCGGATAAACAGGAAAGGGGTCATTATGAAAGACTTTGAGCTTGGAGCTATAC
>JAEEGL015561350.1_pt1 | contig 25333 bp, 21 predicted proteins | sample 9134231 | NCBI WGS metagenome assembly JAEEGL01 (sample SAMN16246548, study PRJNA631951) | gut metagenome | biome: gut microbiome; feature: rumen; material: fiber-attached | host: Bos | place: Iran: Karaj | collected 2018-10
CGGACGCATCTGTCGGTCTTGTATACGGCTCGGTAGCGGCCCTTGTTATAACGATCATCTTCTATCTGGCGACCAGAGTCTTAAGCTTCTCAGAATGTATGAATGCAATCCCCGAGGGCTTTAAGAGCATGGTTCCCGCCATAATGATCCTTACGTTTGCATGGACATTAAAAGCAATGACAGACTCCCTCGGAGCTGCCGGATATGTGGCAGGTCTGGTTGAACATATCGCCGATAACAGGGCGATCATGAGTTTCCTTCCTGCATTTGTATTTCTTGTGGGAACATTTCTTGCGTTCGCGACCGGAACATCATGGGGAACATTCGGAATACTTATCCCCATCGTTGTGAATGTATTCGGAGCGGATCTGGATAACGAGCTTATGATCATCGCGATATCTGCATGTATGGCAGGTGCCGTATGCGGCGATCACTGCTCACCGATATCCGATACGACCATCATGGCAAGTGCGGGTGCACAGTGCAATCATATACGTCACGTATCAACCCAGCTTCCTTATGCACTGACGGCAGCAGGCGTATCCTTTGTGGCATACATCCTGACCGGATTCATCAGGAACTGGCTTATCTGCCTGCCCCTGGGACTGGTGCTGATGGTAGTGACTCTGCTCGTTATCAGATCGCTGAATAAATCTAAAGAATGAATCAGGAAACCTGACTGCGCGTAAGGACCTTTCTAACGGATCCTTTGGGGTCGATGATTAAAAGTCTTATCAGCCATACGATAAGACCGAGTGCCACTGCAGCGAATCCGAGGAATGCATCGTTGATCATATCCTCAGCTGCCGGCATGAAATAATCGGCCCCTAATTCTGCGTATTCAAACAATGCATCCACAAACCACATAAGTGAAGCTCCCCAGTACATAAGTACGAGGAATCCGAGGAGCATTGAATCGTCTTTTCGCGTATACCATATGACGGTCGTGATAACTGCGGCAAATAAAGTTATAAGAAGAGTCATCTTGCTCCTCCTTCCGCTGCCTTGGACGAGCGCTTAACCATAGCGTCGGCAGCTACACACATTACAACCCATACGAGAGTGATGAGTACTGCCATGCTGACGCCGACCGTAGCCATCTCATGAAGCATCTCGCTTGTATCAGCTGGATCGGACATTGCGGTAAGGAACGGGAACCAGGCAGTGATCTCTCCGTGCCAGATATGCTCGAACATGAGCAGTAGGCTTCCGCCCCAGAGCATATGCATGAGCCATTTAAGCTTATGGCTTAACGGGATGCGTACACTTTCTTCATGCTCCTGCTTAAGTTCTTTTTGCTCTTCCGCCTGCTCAACTGCCGTAACTATAACGGCTTCAGCTGTGGAAACAAGAAAACAAGCCATTTTATTTCCTCCTTATTAGTGAAGGATCATTTGAAGTCAGCACTAAGATGTAAATACCGTATGATTATGTTATCATACTTGATTGAGGTTGTATATAATTAACACGTTTTACGCTAAACCAAACCTGAGGAGGCATAATGTATTACATAGACAGGATCGTCTCGTTCAGCGAAACGGGACCCGACGGATGTATCAAACTGACAAACCTGATCGATCTGTATCAGGATATAGCGATCTTCCAGTCTGAGGAATGCGGGGTTGGAATGGACGAACTTAAATCCCGCGGCCGCGGATGGGTGGTCAATTCATGGCAGATAATCGTGGACAGATATCCCGCTCTAGGCGAGAAGATCAGGATAGGAACCGCGCCCTATGAGTTTAAGGGTGTGATGGGCAAAAGGAATTTTGTCATCGAAACAGAAAGCGGCGAGAGGATCTCATATGCGAATTCGATCTGGGCATATGTGGATATCGAAAAAATGTCACCTGCCCGCATAGATTCAGATGTTGCGGCGGCTTACGAACTTGAACCAAAGCTTGAGATGGATTATGAATCCCGTAAGATACCGGTTCCGGGTGAACTGGCAGCCGCTGCGCCCATAGAAGTCAAGTATCATCATCTGGATTCAAACGATCATGTGAACAACGCCCAGTATGTGACCATGGCTGAAGATACCGTTAAAGAGGGGGGACGCGCCCGTCACATAAGGGTTGAATACAGGGCGAGTGCGAAACTCGGGGATATCGTATATCCCTATGTTAATGACGATCCGGCAAACGGGACATATACCGTGGTTCTTGCAGATAAAGATACGGAACCCTATGCGCTTGTTGAATTCAGGGAATGACCGGAATACGGAAAAGACTATTGAAAACGGGTATGGATCATGAATAAAAAGCTTACTCCGGGAACAAAACACAGATTAAAAGCTGTCAAAAAGGTGGATTTCGGGATCTATCTTGCATATGAAGCGGGAGCCGGCGCCGCAGACCGCGTGCTTCTGCCTGCCTCCCAGATGCCTGAGGGGATATCACCGGGGGATGAGGTCGACGTATTTTTATATCGTGATTCAAGCGACAGGCTTATCGCCACAGTCAGGACTCCGGCCGCAATGCTCGGCGAAGTTGCAAGATTTGAAGTATCGCAGATAACGAAGATCGGTGCTTTCCTCTCATGGGGGCTTGAAAAAGACCTGTTTCTTCCTTATGCGGAGCAGACATACCCGATCAGGGAAGGTGACACAGTGCTTGCTGCGGTATATCTGGATAAGAGCGACAGACTGTGCGCGACCATGAACGTCTATGATCATCTTAAATCTGACAGTCCTTATATAATCGGCGACATTGTGTCAGGCATCCCGTATCAGGACAGTGAGCGCTTCGGGATATTTGTGGCTGTAGATGATAAGTATCAGGGGCTCATACCGAGAAGGGAATGTTACGGAGAGATCAGCCTCGGGAGTGAAGTTAAAGCCCGTGTTGTTCAGGTCAGGGAGGACGGCAAGCTTGACTTAAGCGTCCGCCGCAAGGCTTATGAGCAGATCGGAGAGGACTCGGAAGCCCTGCTTGACCTCATATCCTCCTACGACGGAGTATTGCCTTTTACCGATAAAGCAACGCCGGAAGTGATCAAACTTCATACCGGGATGAGCAAAAACGAATTCAAAAGAGCTCTGGGACATCTGATGAAAGAAGGTAAGGTCATAAAGACCGATACCGCCATCCGTCTTAATCCCGATTGTTAAAACATATATAAGGACAGGGCTGTTTTTGTTGAAAATGCATTGTGCTTTTGTTATAATGTGAACATATTGGGGGCATATTTATTATGCAAAATGTCACAATGCTGGGGATCACCATCCAGGATCGCACCAAAGACGAGTCCATGAGCAGTATTGCGCGTTTTCTCAAGAACAGTGCGCTGAATGTGATCGCGTATATCGACTATGCGGTCATGCGTCAGGCGGTCCGCGATGAAGATATCAGGGATTTTCTTAAGAAAGCGGCGATCACCGAGTGGTCTGAGTCATATCTTGCAGAGGCGGTGGGCATACACGACTCCGAAAGACTCGCGGAGATAGACCGGAAGAGTTTTCTGACCGAAGAACTTCATTCGATAAGCAAAAGGGACAAAACCGTCGCTTTGGCGGCTTCCGATCAGACCGCGATTGAAGATCTTAAGACGAGCCTTACGGCTATAGAACCCGGACTTAACATCGTTCATGCCATGGTTCTTGGCGAGAACGATATAAGTTCACCCGAGGATGCCGTAAATGCTTTAAATTGCGCCGCTCCGGCCGTAGTAATAAGCCATATGGATTATCATATGCTGACATGCTGGCTCAAGGTTACTTCAAGGATGCTCAATACAGGCGCGTGGATAACGATCCCGGACACGATGTCCATCACCGTATCCCGAAAAATGGGGGCGTTTTTTACGATAAGGGAATTTGTGATGGGCAGACTGCTTAAGGTATGGCTGAACAGATATAAGGAGGTATAGCATGATATCAAGTCAGATACTTCAAAACACGATAGACGGGCTTAAGAACATAGCAAGAGTTGATCTGTGTGTTATGGATTCGGAAGGCAATACCGCTGCAAGCACACTCGATTCCCTGGATAACTGCAGGGCTGCTGCCGCCGATTTTGCATCCAGCTCCGTGGATTCCCAGGAGATACAGGGATATCAGTATTTCAAAGTATATGACGAACAGCAGCTTGAATATATCCTGATAGCTGCAGGAGACGGGGATGATGTATATCTGGCCGGACGCATGGCTGCATTCCAGCTTACAAGTCTTCTGGTAGCATATAAAGAGCGCTTTGACAAAGACAATTTCATCAAGAACCTGCTTCTTGACAATCTGCTTCTGGTCGATATCTACAGCCGCTCCAAAAAGCTTCACATCCGCACGGATTCAAGGCGCGTGGTCATCATAGTTGAGACCATGGCCGACAAAGACAATAACACGCTCGAACTCATACGTCTGTACATGGGCACCAATAATATGGATTTCGTTACAGCCGTTGATGAGAACAACGTGATCATAGTCAAGGATATGACCGAGGGCGATGCGGACAAGGAACTGGAAAAGACTACCAAGGGCATAGTCGAGTATCTTAAGAATGAAGGTCAGAAGAACGTCCGCGTTGCATACGGCACGGTGATAGGCGAGATCAAAGAAGTGAGCCGTTCCTGTAAGGACGCCAAAATGGCAATGGATGTCGGCAAGATATTCTTTGACGAGAGAGATATCATAGCTTATTCGGAACTTGGCATAGGCAGACTGATCTACCAGCTTCCGATCCCTCTCTGCAAGATGTTCATCAAGGAGATTTTTGACGGACACAGCCCCGATGAACTGGATGATGAGACCATCACCACTATAAATAAGTTTTTTGAAAACAGTCTTAATGTGTCCGAGACCTCGAGACAGTTGTTCATCCACCGCAATACCCTGGTATACAGACTCGACAAACTCCAGAAGTCGACAAAACTCGATATCAGGATATTTGAGGATGCCATCACATTCAAGATCGCACTCATGGTGGTTAAATATATGAACTATATGGAGAAATTTGAATTTTGATGATCGCTGATCACTATGATCCGTATCATCATGTATTATGAAAGGATTGATCTGTGGCTGAAACCAGTAAAAGAAAAAAGGGCCAGAAACCGTCGCCCTACATTATCGAACTGAATAATGTTACCAAGATCTACAAGGACGCTTCCACCGGCAGCAACACGGGACAGCATGCGCTTCATAATGTGAGTCTTCAGGTTAAGCCGGGCGAGTTCGTGTTCATCGTAGGCGAGAGCGGATCGGGTAAATCTACCATGATCAAGCTTCTGCTTAGGGAACTTGTTCCGACGGAGGGAGCAATCAATGTGATGGGATACGATCTTACACGTATCAGACATCGCAAGATCCCGAAATTCAGACGTAACATCGGAATAGTGTTCCAGAATTTCCGTCTGCTCAATGACCGTAACGTATATGAAAACGTTGCTTTTGCGCAGAGGATAGTTCAGAAATCCAACAAAGACATAAGAAGGAACGTTCCCGCGGTGCTCGCAAGGGTTGGCCTGGCCGGTAAGTACAAGGCCAAGATCAGACACCTGTCCGGCGGTGAGCAGCAGAGAGTAGCCATAGCGAGAGCGCTTGTTAACAAGCCCTCGATACTTTTGTGCGACGAGCCGACAGGTAACCTGGATCCCAAGACCACATGGGAGATCATGAAGCTCCTTGAGAATATCAACGAGCAGGGCACCACCGTGCTGGTCGTTACGCACAATGCGGACATAGTCAATTCAATGCAGAAGAGAGTTATCACTCTTGAAAAAGGAGTTATCGTGAGCGATGAAGAGAAGGGAGGATATATAGATGAAGATTAATTCGTTTTTCTATACCCTCCATCAGGGATTTAAGAACATATTTCGTAACAAGCTGTTCACACTCGCATCCCTTGCGACAATAGGCGCATGCCTTTTCCTGTTCGGCATCATGTATTCCGTGCTCGCGAACTTTGAAAACATCATAAAGAACGCGGAGAACGGCGTGAGCATAACCGTGTTCTTTGATGAAGGCCTTGACGATGCTTCGATCCAGAGTATAGGAGATCTGATCCAGAATCAGACGGAGATCGTGGATCATATAGTTTTTGTCAGCGCGGAAGAAGCATGGGACAGTTTCAAAGAGGAATATCTGGGTGAGTATGCAGACGGATTCACCGAGAACCCCCTTGCTGATTCGGAACATTACGAGATCTATCTCAAGGACGTATCCAGACAACAGGAACTCGTGGACCTGATCAGCGGACTTAACGGTATCAGACGAGTCAACCAGTCCGAAATGACAGCCACCACGCTTACCGGTATCAATAAACTTGTTGCATATATATCGGTCAGCATCATCGTGATCCTGCTTGCGGTATCGATCTTCCTCATAAGCAACACCATCACGATCGGTATATCGGTCCGCAGGGAAGAGATAGAGATCATGAAATACATCGGTGCGACGGACTTCTTTGTAAGATCTCCGTTCGTGGTCGAGGGTATGCTTATAGGTATCATAGGTACGATCATTCCTTTGGCGCTCATATACTTTTTGTATGACATAGTCATCGGCTTTATTACGGAGAGGTTCTCCGTCTTATCACAGCTTTTGACATTCCTGTCTGTCAGGGAGATATTCAACGTACTCGTACCCGTGAGTCTGGCGATCGGACTCGGTATAGGCTTCCTGGGAAGTATAGTTACCGTCCGCAAGCACCTCAGGGTATGATACAGATTTCAAAACCCGTTTCAAAATGATCATTCGCGCCAAAAAGCCATCAAAACAAAATAATCATATGCGATCATGCATTTTCGGAAACAAAGCGCTCGTGCGCTTTGTTTCTGTGTGCTTATGCGCTTTGACGGTCATGGGAATGAAGGGTGATGTAAGCGCTGTAACTTATACAAATGAGAGCATTCAAAACAAACAGAATGAACTGGCAGGCGCCAAAGAACAGGTAGCAGAGCTTAAGAACGGTCTGTCGGATATCAAAAAGATCAAGGAAAGTCTCGAAAGTACCAAGAGCGACCTAAACGCATATATAACCCAGCTCGATGCACAGCTTACCGATATCGCGCTTAAGATAGATGAGTATAACCGTCTGATAGAAGAAAAAGAAGCGGCAATAGAGCAGGCAACACTGGATCTTGAGGAAGCCGAGCGCTTTCAGGCGGAGCAGTATGAATCCATGAAGAAACGCATCCGTTTCATGTATGAGACGGGCGAGAGCATGTATCTGGATATGATATTCGGCGCGGGCAACTTCTCTGAGATGATCAACAAAGCCGATTATATCGAAATGCTTTCATCATATGACAGAAGAAAACTCGATGAATATGTTGAGACCACGGAATATGTCAGCGCATGCAAGGCCCAGCTCGAGGGTGAAAAAGAAGTCCTTGACGCGGCAAAAGAAGCTGTTGAGATCGAGCAGGAAAATGTAAACGAACTGATGGATGAAAAAGAGGCGCAGGTCAATTCCGTATCGGCGCAGATCCAGGATAAGGAAGCGGAGATCAAGGAGTATGAAGCCTATATAAACTCCATGAACTCTGAGATAGCCGCACTGGAAAAGGCCATAGCCGATGAGATCGCAGCTCTTGAAGAAGCCAACAGAAGACAGTATAACGGCGGTGTGTTTGCATGGCCGTGTCCCGCATATACCAGAATATCGGATGACTACGGAAACCGTATCCACCCTACGCTCGGGGTTGAGAAGTTCCATAACGGAATAGACCTGGCAGCTCCGTACGGTTCATCAATACTCGCAGCATATGACGGAGACGTTGTGGCTGCTTCGTATTCCTCTTCCATGGGCAATTATGTCATGATCAACCACGGAAGCGGGATTTATACGATATACATGCATGCTTCCGCTTTATATGTAAGCAAGGGGCAGGAAGTAAGCAAAGGACAGACCATAGCAGCGGTGGGAAGTACCGGACGATCCACCGGCAATCATCTGCATTTCTCGGTACGTCAAAACGGCAACTATGTCAGTCCCTGGGATTATCTGAAGTAGATCATGGATCGGAGTGAAAATGGATATTGAGAATCAAAACACATATGAACAGGTTCCGCCTGTAACGGTTCAGGAGGAGCCGGAGACACCCGTGCCGGAAAAAAGACGTCCGACATTTACGGCGGGTCTTATACTCGGCCTGTGTCTGGGACTTGCGGCTACAGTGGCGGCCATCGTTGTCGGAAAGAAAAATCTGGAACCGTATCAGGCCGGAGATACACTTGATCTTTCGACCATCAGCAAGATCAATCTGATAGAAGATGTGATCGATGATTATTATTATGACTACAAAGATACGGAATTAACCCTTGAGGATAAGCGCGAGGGACTCTACCGGGGTATCGTGGATTCCCTGGGTGACAGGTATTCGCGCTATTTCACGGCAGAGGAACTTGAAGCCGAGCTGGAGGAAGACAAAGGGGTATATTACGGAGTCGGCGCATACATTTCGCTCGGGGAGAACGGCTTTCCGTTTTTCAGCGGCATCATGGAAGATACGCCCGCAGAACGCGCAGGAATACGCTCCGGAGATGTCATAGTTGAAGTAAACGGCGAATCGGCATACGGAATGGAGCTTGATGACGTGGTCGACAGAGTCAGGGGTGATGAGGGGACTTCCGTTCATCTCAAACTCTTCCGTGAAGGAGAGGATGATTATCTGGAGATCGATGTGGTCAGAGGTCCGATAGAGGCGAAGACCGTAAACCATAAGATGCTCGAAGATGATATAGGATACATTCAGATCATACAGTTTGACGCTGTAACGATCGATCAGTTCACGAAGGCTTATACCGATATCAGGGAACAGGGGGCTAAAGCCTTGATCCTGGATCTCAGGAGCAATCCCGGAGGACTTGTCAACTCCGTAGTGGAGATCGCGAGACAGATACTTCCCAAAGGACTTGTCTTTTATGAGGAAGAAACAAGCGGCGAGCGCATAGAATATACCTGCGACGGAGCAAACGAGATAGATATTCCGCTGGTCGTACTGGTGAATGAGTATTCCGCAAGCGCAGCTGAGATATTGAGCGGCTCGATCAGGGATCACGGTATAGGTACCCTGGTAGGAACCAAAACCTATGGCAAGGGTATAGTTCAGGACTACAAATTCATTTCGGACGGCTCCGCCGTAAGGCTTACCGTCAGCGCATATTACCTGCCGAACGGCGATAATATCCAGGGAAAAGGAATTGAACCTGACGTGGAAGTCGAGCTTGATACGGATGCGTATTATGAAGACGGGACCGACAATCAGCTTGACAAGGCGATAGAAGTCATAAAAGAAAGTATGTAAATCCTTTGCATACTAAAGATAATAGTTGTATACTATCATCTGTAACTTTTTTTGGACCTAATATAATTAAGATATAATTAAGTAGAAGGCAGGTGTACATATGTCAGACAACACAACTAAAACAGGGGGAAAGCGCGAGAATAAATGGATATGCGCAGCCATTCCGGCACTGCTTCTTCACTGCAGTATCGGTACGGTGTACTGCTGGGGTACTTTTTCCAAGGAGATAGGCGAATACATCTACGGAGCCGAAAACTTCCAGGCTCATGCGGGTGCGGTACAGTGGGCCTTCTCACTTGCGATCTTTTTCCTCGGTATGTCAGCTGCATTTTTGGGCGATGTGGTTGAGAAGGATATTCACAGATCTTCCCTCATCGCTACGATATGCTTCACAGTGGGTATGGTCGGAACCGGAGCAGCTATCCTGCTCAAATCGCTTCCGCTCGTATTCATTTTCTACGGATGCATCATGGGTATCGGTCTCGGAACCGGTTATCTGAGCCCCGTCAAGACTCTGATGCTCTGGTTCAAGGACAGAAAAGGTCTTGCAACAGGACTTGCAGTTGCGGGCTTCGGTCTGGCCAAGGCTATCGCAACTCCCGTAATGCAGTTCTTCCTTACCAAGTTTAACAACAATCCCGCATACATGTTCTTTATCATGGGATGCATATACTGCGTAATGATGTTTATCGGCCATCTGCTTCTCAAGAAGCCCTCCGACTGGGTTGAGGCTCACAGCGAAAACGGCGGTATCAAAGAATTCTTTGCAACTCTCGGCCGTAACTTCAAGACATCATTCTCAAGCAAGACTTTAATCGGTATCTGGATCATGTTCTACATCAATATTACCTGCGGTCTTGCACTGATCTCTCAGGAAAAGGCAATATTCAACTCGATCGGCTTAAGCCTTACGGTTGCGGCTACTCTGGGTTCCGTTACGGCTATCGCAAATGCTGCCGGAAGACTCGGATTCTCTGCATGGGCCGATATGTTTAAAGACAGAAACACGATCTACAAGATAATCTTCATCCTGTCAATACTGTTTACGGGCGCTGTTGTTCTGACTCACGGAATCGACAACAAGATCGTATTCTTATGCGTTGCTCTTCTGATCATGGTCAGCTCAGTATACGGCGGAGGCTTCTCCAATTTGCCCACCCTTTTGTCGGACCACTTCGGAATGAAGAGCATCTCCGCGGTTCACGGAATGTGCCTGTCCGCATGGGCAATGGCAGGTCTTACGGGCAACCAGCTTGCTACATTTATAGTTAAGCATGTGGGAGAGTTCAAGGATACGACTCTTTCGGACGGAACCGTTGTATCTGTCAACACTCAGGGTTATCAGACAGTATTGTATGTAACACTCGGTCTGTATGTGATAGCATGCATCGTATGCTTCACCATGATTCCCAAAAAGAAAGCTGACAAGACTGCAGAAAACTGATATTTTCAGCCACAGTATATTCTCACCCCCGCGATAAGCGGGGGGATTTGTGATTTATTATGGAAAAAAACAATATCCAAAAATATAAGTACGGCAACCCCATAAAAACCGACTCAACCGTCATGGATATTCCGGTTACATCGGGCGATCCAGCGGGATTTTCGGTAAGCACGGATCAAAAGACCATGTCAACGGAACTTAAACCCGGGGCAGTTGTATACGGTCTGGGCGAGACGGTAAGAGGGATAAATAAGAGGGGCTGGCTGTACAGAAGTTTTAATTCCGACGATCCGCATCATGAGGAGGGCAAGCACTCTTTATATGCTTCCCAGAATTTCATTATGATCGATGACGGTGATTCGTGCTGCGGATATTTTATCGATCACCCCGGGACGATCGAATGGGACATAGGATATACAGATCCCGATATGCTCACCATAACTTTCATAGATATGGATGCATATGTGTATGTGATCACGGGAGATGAGCCCTATGCCATAATAAAGAGCCTGCGTGAACTGACAGGTCCCAGCTACATACCGCCCAAGTGGGCATTCGGATACGGACAGAGCAGATGGGGATATAAGACCGCGGATGACATCCGTGAAGTCTTAAAGGGATATGACGAGCTTGAGATCCCGATAGATACGATCTATATGGATATAGATTATATGAAGGATTTCAAAGTTTTCACCACCGATCCCGAGAGATTCCCCGATCTTAAGGGATTTGTGTCGGAGATGAAAGAACAGGGGATCCATGTTGCGCCCAATACGGACCCCGGCGTTAAGATCCAGCCCGGATATGACGTCTATGAAGAAGGAGTAGAGGGCGGATACTTCTGCAAAAAAGAAGACGGAAGCCTGTTTGCTGCAGCAGTATGGCCAGGAATGGTACACTTCCCGGACTTCTTAAACTCCGAAGCGCGCAAATGGTTCGGTGATAAGTACAGATACATGACGGATGCCGGAGTCGACGGATTCTGGAACGACATGAATGAACCCGCGCTGTTTTATACCAATGAGCATTTAAGCGAAGTATACGCGGGCATCGATGAACTGCGTCAGGGCGAGATGGATATATGGGGGTTCTTTAAATTCAAGGAACTCATGGATTCGATAGATAACAATCCTGAAGATTACAGGCGTTTTTATCACGATCTTGACGGCGTGAAAGTCCGCCACGACAAGGTCCACAATCTGTATTCCTTCAATATGACGAGGGCCGCTTCCGAAGGATTTAAGCGTAACGATCCGGATAAGGAATATATGCTCTTTTCAAGGGCGTCCTTCATAGGCGCGCACAGATACGGCGGAGTATGGACCGGTGACAATATGTCCTGGTGGAGCCATCTTCTGCTAAACATCAAACAGATGCCGTCGCTGAATATGACGGGCTTCCTGTTTTCAGGTGCTGACACCGGCGGATTCGGCGCCGATACCACGGAAGACCTGATGATGAGGTGGGTGGAGTTTTCAATGTTTACACCTCTGTTCAGGAATCATTCCGCGCTCGGGACCAGGGAACAGGAACTGTACAGGTTCAAGCGCACAGATGACTTTAAACACCTTATCGAACTCAGATATGCGCTGATCCCGTATATTTATACCGAATTTGTCAAAGCTGCCGATGACGGCGGAATGTTCATCAAACCGCTGGCATTTGAATACAGATCCGACGCAAGGTGCAGGGAGATAGAAGACCAGCTCCTGATCGGTGACAGTATCATGATCGCACCCGTATATGAACAAAACAGTAACGGGCGCTATATATATCTTCCCGAGAGGATGAAGATGCTCAGATTCAGGGGTGCAGAGGACTATGACGAGGAGATGCTTGATGCGGGCGACCATTATGTGAAGGCCGCGCTCAATGAGGTTCTTGTCTTCGTAAGACCCGGAAAATCGCTTCCAATGGCGCGTGTCGCAAGGCGTGTGCGCGATATAAACTTTGATAATTTAAAAAATATCAGCTGTTAGTCTATTCTTTTTATACCATATACTGTATAATATGCTTGTTATTGTGGCATATTTTGTGTTGTGAGGTATAAAAAGGAGGACTGAAATGAAAAGTAAACTGTCTCGTATCATCAGCGTGATTCTTATGGCAGCGCTGATATGTGCAACTTCGCTGACGTTATCAATGGATACCGAAGCTGCTCCGACTTCATTTTCCGGAACCGTTTCGGATAAAACAACATCTGATACGTTATTCCTGATAACGAGCGGCGGAACGATGCAGATCAAGATCGACAGCGCAACGGATACCAGCCAGGGCAAGTTCCTGCTTCCCGGATACAAGGTAACCTGCAGCTGCCAGGTCGGCGCAGATGAATACTGGCACGCTTTAAGTATTACGGGTTCATCCAAGACCGGCGCGGCTTCAGTCGATACATCCAAGATCGCTACGGTTACCGGCTCTGTTGCAAAGGGAACCAACGAAGAGATGCTGTTTCTGTCTACCAAGGACGGCACCATGGAGATCAAGCTTGATCCCACTACGGATGTAAGCGGAGTCAAAGCCTTTATCATGGGCAAGAATCTTCAGGTTACATGCTCCAGGGGATCCGATGCTTACATGCATGCTCTTACCGTAACGGACAAAGGCGGAACGACAGCGCTTACCACGACCGATACGACTCAGACTAATACGGCAGCGCAGACTGTAACTACCCAGACTCCTGCCTACAGCGTGACGGGAACCGTTGACAAGGCTACTACTTCAGCAGTACTCCACCTGAATACTTCAGGCGGCAAGATGGAGATGAAGATAGATGCGGGAGCCAATGCATCATGTCACGTACTCATGCCGGGAACAAGCGTCACCGCAGGTTTCTACAGAGGATCTGATGAATGGCTTCATACGAGTGTGATGGTAAACAACACATCCAAGCTCGCACCGGTCACAACGCTTGATTCACAGCAGCTGACAGTTTCAGGTACCGTAACAGAGAGCAGCTCGGAGAGCACGATGTTCTTATCTACGAGCGGCGGTACCATGCAGATCAAGATGGACGCATCCACAGACTTCTCCGGATGCCCCGTGCTGATCAAGAATAAGAGTGTTCAGGTAGTCTGCCAGCGCGGCGCCGATGAATACTATCATGCAGTGAAGATCACGGCTAAATAATTCCGTCTCCTGCAAAAAATAACAGAAGGATCGATACAACACATGAATCCAAAGACGCTTTCTTATATTCTTAAGCGGATCATACTTGCAGTCTTTACCGTTTGGGTCGTTATAACCGTAACGTTTTTCGTTATGCATGCGGTCCCCGGCGGCCCGTTCCTTTCGGAGAAGGCTGTTTCACCTGCGGCTCAGGCTGCTATGGAGGCCAAATACGGACTGGATAAACCTCTGATGGTTCAGTACACAACGTATCTGACCGATGTTATCCAGTTCAGATTCGGACCGTCACTCAAGCAGCGCGGCCGCATGGTCATAGATATCATGTCTGACGGACTCAAGGTTTCTGTGAAACTCGGCGTGATCGCGGCTCTCTTTGCACTTGCCATAGGCGTTGTGCTGGGTGCGGTTGCCGCTCTTCGCAGGAATACGCTGATAGACAGGATCATCATGATCATCACCACAGCATTTGTGTCGATGCCTTCATTTATCATGGGTTCACTTCTTCTGGTCGCGTTTGCGATCAAGATTCATCTTTTCCCGGCTAACGGAGCTTCCGCAGGCGGACTTGTGCTTCCCGTGGTCACTCTGATGCTTTATCCCATGTCTTATATAACGAGACTGACGCGTTCGTCCATGCTCGATGTTCTCGGTCAGGACTACATCCGTACGGCCAAGGCCAAAGGTGTGACCGGCTGGAGGATCATCTTCGGGCATGCTCTTAAGAATGCGCTAATCCCCGTTATCACATATTTCGGACCGATGCTCGCCTACATTGTTACGGGATCGCTGGTTGTTGAACAGATATTTGCGGTACCCGGGATAGGACGCGCATTTGTCCAAAGCATCATAAACAGGGATTACACCCTGATCATGGGCACGACCATAGTGCTCGCGTCGCTCATAGTCATCATGAATCTGGTAAGTGATATCATGTACAAGATCGTAGATCCACGTATCAATCTTGAATAGCAGAGGTAGTTTATATGAATGACAACATCAAAAGATTCAGCATGCAGTTAGATGTCAGTTCATTTCTGCCTGCTACTGACGAAGAAAAAGAATACGTGGTCACGATGCGCCCTTCAACAACGTTCTTCCAGGACGGCGTTGCAAGGCTCAAGAAGAACCGCGTCGCAATGGTGAGCTTCATAATCATTGTGATCATAACCCTTATGGCCATATTTGTTCCCATGTTCTGGCCGTATAAATATGAGGAGATGCTGGGTATGCAGCCGGGCAAGCCCATGGACGCATCCTTCAACAATCTTCATCCTTTTGAATACTCCACAACAGAACAGGCGCGTATTGATGCCGGAGAATCCGTATTTCCCCATCTGTGCGGGACCGATTCGCAGGGCAGGGATTTCTTCATCCGTGTGGTTTACGGTACGAGAATATCTCTTGCAGTCGGATTCTTTGCCAGCATTATCGTCCTTGTAATAGGTATAATAGTCGGATCGATATCGGGATATGCGGGAGGAACGGTTGATATCATCATAATGCGTATAGTGGATATCATTTATTCGCTTCCCGACATGCTCATGGTCATCCTTTTGGCTGCCGTTTTAAGACAGCGCTTAAATCCGGTGATCGAGGGCACTGTGCTTGCATCGATCGGATCGAACATCATATCATTGTTCATTATATTCGCCCTGCTTTACTGGGTCGGAATGTCCCGTCTTGTCAGGGGGCAGATCCTCTCACTCAGAGAGCAGGAATATGTACTTGCAGCCAAGACTGCGGGTGCCAAAGGCAGCTGGGTCATCAAGAAGCATCTGATCCCCAACTGTATATCGGTCATTGTCATATCTACCGCACTGCAGATACCGAGTGCGATCTTTACGGAAAGCTACCTGTCTTTCCTCGGTCTGGGTGTTAACGCTCCCATGCCCTCGCTCGGTTCCCTTGCTTCGGATGCACTTAACGGACTTTCATCATATCCCTATCGTCTGGTCATTCCTACGATAGTGATCTCACTCATAGTGCTTTCGCTCAATCTGTTCGGTGACGGCTTGAGGGATGCATTCGATCCCAAGTTGAGCAGCTAGGAGGACGCACACATGGCATTACTTGAAGTAAAAGATCTTCATACATCGTTTTTTACGGACGCCGGTGAAGTACGGGCGCTTAACGGTGTGTCCTTCAATCTGGACTACGGCAAGGTTCTCGGCATAGTGGGTGAATCTGGCTCCGGTAAATCCGTTACCGCTTATTCCATCATGCAGATCCTGGCATCTACAGGCAAGATCGTATCAGGTTCTATCAAGTTTGACGGACAGGAACTTGTAGGAGCAGGCGAAAAAGTCATGAAGGACATCCGCGGAAACAGGATCTCGATCATATTCCAGGATCCCATGACTTCCCTGAACCCGACATATACGATAGGAAGGCAGCTGACAGAAGCCATCCTTCTTCATACGGGACGCAACACGCAGGAAGCAAGAGAGCGCGCTATAGAGATGCTCAAGCTGGTTAACGTCAATGAGCCGGAAAAAAGAATGAAACAGTATCCCTATGAGTTCTCCGGCGGTATGAGGCAGCGTGTCATGATAGCAATGGCTCTTGCATGTGAGCCCGATATCCTGATCGCTGATGAGCCCACCACTGCTCTTGATGTTACGATACAGGCAGGTATCCTTGAACTCATGAAGGATATCCAGAAAAAGATAGGAATGGCAATCATCATGATCACGCATGATCTGGGAGTTGTTGCCCAGCTGTGCGATGAGGTCATCGTAATGTATGCCGGAAGGATATGCGAGCAGGGTACGGAAGATGAGATATTCTATAATCCCTGTCATGAATACACCAAGGGTCTGATGAGATCGATCCCGACCTCGGACAATAACGGCGAAAGGCTGCGTCCGATCTCAGGAACGCCGATCGATCTCTTAAATCTTCCCAAGGGATGTCCTTTTGCGCCCAGGTGCGACAATGCAATGAAGATATGCTTAACCGAAAACTGCGAGAGGATCAGGATCAACGGAGACCATCAGGCAGCTTGCTGGATGAATATAAAGGACCTGATGGAAAAGGAGGGTGGTGCAGATGAGCAGTAATAATGAACCACTCATTCGGGTGAACAATCTTAAGCAGTACTTTGATATAAATATGGGATTCTTCAAGACCAAGGCATTAAAGGCTGTGGATGACATCTCATTTACTATCAATGAAGGAGAGACTCTCGGTCTGGTCGGGGAATCCGGCTGCGGCAAGACTACTGCCGGAAGATCCATTCTTCATCTGTACGAACCTACCGGCGGAGAAGTAATATACCGCGGCAAAAAGATCGAGACCAAACAGGATATACAGGAATTCAGAAAACATGCTACCATGGTTTTCCAGGATCCCTATTCATCGCTCGACCCCCGTATGACCGTAGCGGATATCATAGGGGAACCTCTGGATATCCACAAGATGTATGAAAACAAGGCCGAGCGCCGGGAAAAGATACTCAAACTCATGGAGCACGTCGGGCTTAATTCCGAACATGCCGCCAGATATGCGCATGAGTTCTCCGGAGGACAGAGACAGCGTGTCGGAATTGCGAGGGCGCTGGCGGTTAATCCCGATTTCATAGTCTGCGACGAGCCGGTTTCCGCTCTGGACGTATCCATACAGGCGCAGGTCATCAACATGTTTGATGAACTTCAGGAGCGCATGAATCTGACATATCTGTTCATCGCCCATGACCTTTTGGTGGTTCGCCATATATCCGACCGTATAGCAGTCATGTATCTGGGACATATGGTTGAACTTGCGGATGCCGCTTCAATATATGACAGACCGCTTCATCCGTATACCAAGGCCCTGATATCGGCTGTTCCGGTACCGGATCCCAAGGTTGCCAAGGCCAATAAGCGTATAGAGCTCACCGGAGAGATCCCGAGTCCGTTAAATGCGCCTTCCGGATGTCCTTTCCATACAAGGTGTCCTTACGCTGCGGATGCATGCAAAGAATCAATGCCTGCATTTGAAGAGGTGGAGACAGGCAGATTTGTGGCCTGCCACAGAGTAAAAGATATTAATTAGGTTTCATTGCGCTGAGTTTCCTGCTCGGATGAGGATGCGTAAGCGCGTTGAAATATAGCTTCAATATCATTTAAGGAGGATTATTATGAAGAAAGTTATTGCACTTATACTTGCCGGTGCAATGTGTCTGTCTTTAGTTGCCTGCGGCGACTCAGCTCAGACTTCCGGATCCGGCAGTACAACAACCGACGCTACAGTAACTGACAGTGCCGATACTTCCGCAGATTCTTCTGCTGATACAGCATCAACAGATGCCGGCAGCGATACTACGGCAGCTGACACTGCTTCCACAGGAGCATCTTCCATCAATGTATGCCTTGCATCCGAGCCCGCATCCATTGATCCTGCTCTTAACAGTGCCGTTGACGGCGCTACACTTCTTGTTCATCTGTTCTCAGGTCTTGCAAAGTGGGAGAACAACAACGGTATCTTAAGCCTTGTTCCCGATGCAGCAACAGACCTTCCCGAAGGTACAGAGAACACTGACGGAACCGTAACCTATACTTACACCCTTCGTGACGGCCTTAAGTGGTCTGACGGACAGGATGTGACCGCAAATGACTTCATCTTTGCATGGAACCGTGCAGCATCTGATGATCTTGCTGCTGACTACGGCTACATGTTCGAGGTTGTTGACGGTTATGATGAGGTTGCTGAAGGTTCTGCAGATTCCATGAACATCAAGGCTGTTGATGACAAGACCATCGAAGTAACCCTTAAGAATGCAGTTCCTTACTGGAATGAACTTCTTGCTTTCCCTACCTACTTCCCCGTTCGTGAGGACGTAGTAGCTAACGAGAGCTGGGCTACAGATCCTGCAACATATGTAAACAACGGTCCTTATACAATGACCAAATGGGATCACAACTCACTGATCACACTGACCAAGAATGCAAACTATGTTGATGCAGACACCATCACAATGGATGAGATCAACTTCTATCTCTCCGATGATGCCAACAACATGCTGACCAACTTCGAGAACGGCAGCTGGCAGCTGATCGATGATGTACCTACCAACGAGATCGCAGCACTCAAGGATAAGTATCCGGATGAATTCGTAGTTGCAGGCCAGCTTGGTACATACTATGTATGCTGGAATGTAAACGAGGATATCCTTCCTGCAGGAAGCGGCCTTTCAGGAGCAGACGCTGAGAAGGCAAAAGCTGAGATCAGAAATGCCATCTCACTTCTCTTTGACCGTAACTACATCGTAGAAGAGATCGGTCAGGCAGGCCAGGTTCCCGCAGCTTCTTTCGTGGCTATGGGTCTTACCGATGCTGACGGCTCCGAGTTCTACAAAAATGCAAACGGCGGCAAGGGCGGATACTATGCTGTAGATACAGCTTCACTTCAGTCAAACTTTGATTCAGCTGTTGAGACACTCAAGAAGTATTACACTTATGATGAGTCTACCGGACAGTTTACAGACTTCCCGTCCATGACTTATCTGTACAACACTTCAGAAGGTCACAAGGCTATCGGCGAGTATCTCCAGAGCGCACTTGCTCAGGTTGGTATCACGATGAACCTTGAAAACCAGGAGTGGAATACATTCCTTGAGACACGTAAGAACGGTGACTACTCCATCGCACGTAACGGATGGCTCGCTGACTACAACGATCCTATCTGCTTCCTTGATATGTGGGTTACCGCTTCAGGAAACAACGATGTACAGTTCGGCAAGGGCGACAATGAGTCGGTTAAGGCTTACAGCATCGACCTGACGGATCTCGGCTATGACACCAACGTGACCGATGGTACATGGGCTGAGACTTATGATGTGGTTATAGCTGACATCAAGTCATGCACAGATAACGATACACGTTATAAGCTGATGCACAAGGCAGAGGATCTGCTGATGAGCACAGGATGCATCTGCCCTCTGTACTTCTACACCGATATCTACATGATCGATTCGGGCGTACAGGGATTCTTCTCCAACCCTCTGGGATATAAGTACTTCATGTACACGACCATAGGATAAGAGATACCGGTCCTTAATAACAATAAAAGCGGCAGCGTAAGCTGTCGCTTTTTTTTCGTATAATCAACATTTGTAGTATAATAATATGTATGATATTTGAGCAGATTGTAAATATCTTTACATTATTGATGAATCTGGTCGGCCTTCTTTTGAGTCTGTTATTGTATTTCAGGCACACGCGCAGGTCTGTTTCCTATGCGCTCACATTCTTCCTATGCACGCTCCTGTCCAATTATTATTGGGTAATTTATATGCTTGTAATGAAAGACTACCCGAATGTGTCTTCAGTGCTTGCGTATTTCGGATGGAATATTGCTTTTCCGATCATAGTCTGCCTTCAGGTCAGCATGCGCAGGGAAAAGAACAGCAAAGGATTCAGCCCGATAGCCCTTATTCCCATACCGTTCAATCTTGTTCAGCTGCTTATATACCTTCAATACGGAGGATATTTTAATAATATCTGGCAGGTATCCTGGACAACCGTGTCAATGTGCCTGGCAATGGATTCACTGGTCAGGTATATAAAGAACCGCAGGTCGGGAGAATCTTTCCCCTATGTTGATACAACCATCCTGGCATATCTGATCATTGAGTATCTTACATGGACATCCACATGTTTTTCATGGCCGTCGGATGCGCTTAATCCGTATAACTATTTAAGCATAGCGGCAAGCTTTATAAATGTGATCCTGCCATGGGCTTTCATCAAAGATTACGGCCCCGGAGAAATTTACGAGGAATCACAGACCCGGGCATCCCGTCTGAGACGTCTGTTTAGAACGCTGTACATCGCAGTTGTTGTAGTATGCTGTATCGGCGGTTATCTGCTCGCAGTATGGATCAGGAATACTCTTACAGCCACAGTGGTCGAAGCGGGAGAGACCGATCCTTATATTATCATAGCCGTAGTTCTCTTTATTGTGTCTTTCATCATAGTATCTTTTACATTTACGATCCTTCTGGTACTTCGTTCGGATCAGAAAACGAATGAAAGAGAGGAACTGGAGGCTGCCAAACTTTTGGCTGAAAGATCAAATGAAGCCAAGAGTGAGTTTCTGGCCAATATGTCACATGAGATCCGTACGCCGATCAATGCAGTACTCGGAATGAATGAGATGATCTTCAGGGAAGGCTTGCAGGCGAGGGATGAACTGTCCGAAGACAGGGAAGAGATCAAAAAGATCTTTTCCGATATCTGCAACTATGCGGGCAACATCGACAGCGCCGGCAAGAATCTGCTCTCGATCATCAATGATATCCTGGATTTCTCCAAGATCGAGGCAGGCAAGATGGAACTGGTCGACAACGATTACCAGCTCAGTTCCGTCTTAAATGATGTCAGCAACATGATATCATTCAAGGCCAGGAGCAAGGGCCTGGAATATGATGTTGAAGTGGATGAGAACCTTCCGGATGTACTTCACGGAGACGAGGTCAGAGTCAGACAGATCATAACCAATCTCTTAAACAACGCCGTTAAGTATACGGAAACAGGCAAGGTAGTCCTGTCTGTATCCGAAGAAGAGAGCAAAACGGAAGGTGAAAAAGAAACATCCTTAAAGATATCCGTAACCGATACCGGAATAGGCATAAGACATGAAGATAAAGACAGGCTCTTCCGCAAATTCGAGAGGATGGATATCGAGAAGAACTCCACTATAGAAGGAACGGGTTTAGGCCTGGCGATAACCGGAAGCCTGCTTGAGATGATGGGCGGCTCCATAAAAGTCGATTCACATTACGGACACGGCTCGACATTTACTGCAGTCATTCCCCAGAAGGTCGTATCCGATGAGCCGATCGGAGACTTCAGGGAAAAATATGAAAAGAGCATAAGTTCGCTTAAGGTTAAAAAAGAACAGTTTCATGCGCCCGATGCCAATATACTGGTTGTCGATGATACCACTATGAACTTAACGGTGGTCAAGGGACTTCTGCGTAAGACCGGCATCAATATAGATACCGCACTCGGAGGAGAAGAGTCCATACGAAAAGCCCATATGTACAAGTACGACATCATCCTTATGGACCAGCGCATGCCCAAGATGGACGGAATAACCGCGATGCATCACATAAAAGAGGACCGGGACGGTAAGAATACCGACACACCGTTCATATGCCTGACGGCGGATGCCATATCCGGCGCAAGGGAAAGATATATATCCGAGGGATTTAATGATTACCTGACCAAGCCTATCGACAGCGGGGATCTTGAAGATATCATGATCAAGTATCTGCCGGCGGGTAAGATCTTGCAGGCATCCGAAGAGAATATGCCCGCAACAGGAATCCCCGGGGCTGATAAGCTCCAAAAGGAGGAGAAGATGAGTGACTCTGCTAAATCCATTAACCCTAAACTCATAGACCGGAGCATAGGAATTAAGTACTGTGAAGGAGATGAAGATTTCTATGCGGAACTTCTGTCCGAATACATGAATGAATCCGTAAAGAAATCTGAAGCGATCACAAAGTGTTACGAAGAAAAAGACTGGGATGAGTACGGAGTATATGTTCACTCGCTTAAGAGCACATCCAGAATGATAGGCGCTGTCGGATTGGCCGAGATCGCGGCACGTATGGAAGCTGCCGCCAAAGAAGGCAATACTGAAGCGATAGATTCCGAACATGCCGGGATGATGAAGCTGTATGACGAAGTTGTAGACGCGATAAGCGGAAGCGGCACTGACAGTGATACTTCCGACGCGGATGATGATGTACTTGAATTCCTGCCGGATTAAATAATTAATATATGGAGAGAAAAGACATGCTTGAGATCAAAAACTATTCAAAATCTTATGGAGAAGGAAAAAAAGCGGTAGATGATATATCACTTACCGTGGAGAGCGGTGATATCTACGGATTCATCGGACATAACGGAGCAGGTAAGTCTACTACGATCAGAGCCGTGGTAGGCGTTCTTGATTTTACGGAGGGTGAGATATTCATAGACGGACATTCCGTTAAGGAAGAGCCGATGGAATGCAAAAAGATCACCGCATATATACCCGATAATCCCGATCTGTATGAGAACCTGACCGGTATCCAGTATCTGAGTTTCGTAGCTGACGTATTTAACATAGATGCTTCAGAGAGAGAGGCCAGGATAAAGAAATATGCGGACCTCTTTGAGATAACGGATTCGCTCGGGGATATGATCAATTCATATTCGCACGGGATGAAGCAGAAAGTTGCGATCATATCCGCGCGCATACATAATCCCAGACTGCTTGTGCTGGATGAGCCTTTTGTCGGGCTCGATCCCAAAGCAACATTTACATTAAAAGAGATAATGCATGAGATGTGTGAGCAGGGTACGGCGATCTTTTTTTCCACCCACGTTCTGGACGTCGCGGAGAAACTGTGCAATAAAGTCGCGATCATCAAACACGGTAAGATCATTGCCTCGGGTACCATGGAAGAACTGACTGAAGGCCATTCACTTGAGGAAACATTCCTGGAGGCGGACAATGAACAGTAATCTCATACTTCTTAAGACGCTGCTTTTGTCCACGAGCAGGGTTAATACATTTAAGCATTCCAAAGATAAAAAGAAACGCAGAAAGATCATAGGCGCGTATGTCGGGTTGATCATACTATATGCGATGCTCATGGGATACAGTATCCTTATGTGCATGGGATACGGAGCGTTTGGGATGATCGATTCCGCGCCTGCCATGTGCGCGCTCATAATAAGCGCGCTTGCGTTTTTCTTTACTTTTTTAAAGACCAACGGGTATCTGTTTAATTTCAAGGAATACGATATGCTGATGTCGCTTCCGTTTGAATCACGCACCGTGGCCGCATGCAAGTTCACATATATGTATATCAAGAACCTGCCCTGGTATTTAAGCATCTCTGTTGCGATGATGATCGGATACGCAGTTTTTACTCAGCCTCCGTTCTATGTGTATATTATCTGGATCGTATTGTCTTTTTTCCTTCCCGTCATTCCGATGCTTTTGGCTGCGTTTTTGGGATTTCTGATCGCAAGGGTCAGCGCGGGATTCAGAAAGACCAATATCATACAGACCATACTCACCATGGCGTTTGTCATTTTCTGCTTTTCTCTCAGATATATTGTTGAAGCAGTGTTCAGAGATGATAAGGTTGAGCAGACTCTTGAGAGCATATCGGCAGTTACAGACAAAGCCGGAAAGTATTACCCTCCGGTCGGATGGTTTGCCGGCGCGATAACGAGGACTTCCATATCCGATCTGCTTTTGCTCCTCGGAGTGAGCATACTTTTGTTTGCGATAGTCTTTAAGATCGTGGGCAATTCCTACAGGAGCATCAATTCGGCGCTTAAATCCCATGCGGCTTCAAAGAAATACCGCATGACCGCGCAGAAGAGCCGCAGCGTGGTAAATGCGATCGCATTCAAAGAGTTTAAGAGACTGACGGGATCCACTGTCTATATGACTAATGCGGCAATGGGCGAAATCCTGGCATTCCTGCTCGGGGTCGTAACGCTTGTTTTGGGATTCAGGCATATAGTTGAAATGATAACGCAGGGGGCGCCCATAGAAATATCTGCGCTCCAGCCTGCAATACCGTTCATCATATATTTCTGCATAGGGATGGTAGCCACAACGGTATGCTCGCCGTCACTGGAGGGCAGGAACTACTGGATCCTGCAGAGCCTTCCCATTGAGAAAAAAACGATATATCACGGCAAGATGCTTTTTAATATGTATCTTTCGGTTCCGTTCATGCTGTTTGGGACCCTGTGTATGTGTATATCCGCCAAAGTACCCGTGATCAATGCGATATTGTATATGGTCCTGGGAGTTGCGTTATGTACTTTTTCGACAATGTGGGGATGTGTGTGCGGGATCAAGCATCTGCGCCTGGACTGGGAAAATGAGATCGAAGTCATCAAACAGGGTACAGGTGTGGCCATATATATGTTTCCCAATATGTTCGCGGATATGGGACTGATCGTTCTGGCCGCCGTCATGGGCAAATACATGGATCACAGGCTGATCGCGCTGATATTCATCGCCGTTGTTTCACTGCTTGCCCTGATATTCTATAAAAGATCGATGTCTTTGGCGAAAAAGGAGATCTGAAACATTCCCGTAATATGAATGAACAGAAGATCATAAAAAAAGTATCCGGAGTCGGTGTATTCGGAAATATACTGCTGTCGGCATTTAAACTTGCAGCCGGTCTGTTCGGCCATTCCGCCGCAATGGTATCGGATGCCGTTCATTCACTGTCCGATGTTTTTGCAACGTTTATCGCATATATCGGTGTGAGGATGTCAAGCCGTGAAGAAGACGCCGAACATCCATACGGTCATGAGAGGCTTGAGTGCGTCGCTTCGCTGATACTCGGCCTGATCCTTGCGGCAACCGGCGCGGGAATAGGTTTTACCGGAATAAAGAAATTGTTTTTTGACAGAGAAGTGATCGAGATCCCGACCATGCTTCCGCTGATCGCGGCATTGGTATCGATAGTGGTCAAGGAAGCCATGTTCAGATACACGATGCATTACG
>JAEEGL012728935.1_pt1 | contig 25330 bp, 21 predicted proteins | sample 9134231 | NCBI WGS metagenome assembly JAEEGL01 (sample SAMN16246548, study PRJNA631951) | gut metagenome | biome: gut microbiome; feature: rumen; material: fiber-attached | host: Bos | place: Iran: Karaj | collected 2018-10
CTCGACTTAGTCTCTACGGCGATAATCTTCACATTGGGATTCTGCTCCTTCAGGAATTTTCCCGTTCCGCTGATAGTGCCGCCGGTGCCTACACCGCCGATGAAGATATCTACCTGTCCATCGGTGTCGCGCCAAATCTCCGGTCCAGTGGTCTGATAGTGCTTGGCGGGGTTGGCAGCGATCTCAAACTGCTGCAGGATGACAGCGCCGGGAATCGAGTCGCGCAACTCCTCGGCAGCGCGGATGGCACCTGGCATCCCGTCTTTTCCAGAAGTGAGGCGCACCTCGGCTCCGTAGGCCTTCACGAGGTTTCTGCGCTCCACACTCATGGTCTCGGGCATGGTAAGGATAAGGTGGTAACCCTTGACGGCTGATACCAGTGCCAGTCCTACGCCCGTATTCCCGCTGGTCGGTTCGATAATGGTGGCGCCGGGCTTCAGAATGCCTTTGGCCTCTGCATCCTCAATCATCGCCAGGGCGATACGGTCCTTCACGCTGCCGCCGGGATTGAAAAACTCTACTTTGGCAATCACAGGAGTCTCAAGACCCTTTGCCGTTGAATACTTGTTGAGCTCTAAGAGAGGGGTGTTGCCGACGAGCTCAGTCAGCTGCTTTGCAATTTTACTCATATCCTTACCTTATTTATAATTAATAAATATTTCTTTTTTCTTTTTATTGTTGTTTGACGGTGCAAAGTTACGGCTTTTTTCTGACTCCCACAATCCCATAAGTATGTCATTTGCATACCATGTTTATGGTATTTTGAAAAAAAATCGCGTTTTTCTTTGTGTTTTACCTGTTTCTTCGTAACTTTGTGCACGGAAAATAACTAATTATTAACATTATGATAGACGTTAAACAAACATTAGCAGCAGCTGAGGAGCGTATGGAGATGGCCGCCATGTTCCTCGAAGAAGAGCTGAACCGCGTGCGTGCCGGACGTGCCAATGTGGCCATTCTCGACGGTGTACGTGTGATGTCGTATGGTTCAAAGGTTCCCCTGAACCAAGTAGCAAACGTGTCGACTCCCGATGCGCGTACCATTGCTATCAAGCCTTGGGACCGCAAGCAGATCAAGGACATTGAGAAAGCTATCATGGACAGCGACGTAGGTATTACGCCGGAGAACAATGGCGAGATAATCCGCTTGGGCATTCCGCAGCCAACTGAGGAGCGCCGCCGCGACCTGGTGAAGCAGTGCAACAAGATTGCAGAGAAAGCCAAGGTGGAGGTTCGCAACGTGCGTGGCGACATCAAGGACAAGCTGAAGAAAGCCATCAAGGACGGACTCTCCGAGGACAATGAGAAGGATGCTGAACTGGAACTGCAGAAGATTCACGACAAGTTCATCAAGAAGCTCGACGACCTGATGGAGGCCAAGAACAAGGAAATCATGACAGTATAACATTGAAAGGTTTAGTTGTTAAGAATACAGGAAGCTGGTACACCGTCCTCAGTGACGATGGCCAGCTCCTTGATTGTAAAATCAAAGGAAATGTTCGGCTGCGAGGCATTCGTAGCACTAACCCTATAGCCGTAGGCGATCGCGTTACTGTCCAGACTCCACTCCCTTCAGGAGGGTCTGGGGGGGGATTTATTACGGAGATTGAGGATCGGAAGAACTACATCATCCGCAAAAGCATCAACCTCTCCAAGCAGAGCCATATCCTCGCAGCCAACATCGATCAGGCTCTGTTAGTCATCACCGTTGCCCGTCCGGAGACCAGTACCACCTTCATCGATCGCTTCCTGGCTTCTGCTGAGGCTTATCGCGTGCCCGTGATACTTATATATAATAAGAGCGATCTGCTCAACGAGGACGAACGGCATTATCAGCAGATGATGATCAACCTCTACGAGACCATCGGCTACGAGTGCCATGCCATCTCTGCTCAGACGGGCGATGGGGTTGAGGAACTGCGTCCCTTGCTCGACGGTAAGATTACTCTGTTGAGCGGTAATTCGGGTGTGGGCAAGTCGACGCTCATCAATCGCCTCGTGCCACATGCCAATCTGCGCACGGCTGACATCAGCGATGCACACCAAACCGGTATGCATACAACGACGTTTTCAGAAATGATACCTCTTGCCCCTTGCCCCTCATCTCCTGCCCCTTGCTCCTTGCCCCTTGCCCCTTCTTATCTCATAGACACTCCTGGCATCAAGGGCTTTGGAACTTTCGATATGGAACGAGAGGAACTTACCAGCTATTTCAAGGAAATCTTCGAGTTTTCCAAGCAGTGCCGTTTCTCTGACTGTACACATACCCACGAACCCGGTTGTGCCGTCCGCAAGGCAGTAGAAGACCACTACATCGCCCAGAGTCGATATCAGTCGTACCTCTCCATGCTCGACGACAAGGATGAAAACAAATACCGCGAAGCCTATTAAGCCCAACCCTTTGCCCCTTATCTTTTGCCCCTTGCTCCTTGCCCCTTTTCCCTTAAACATAAGAAAAACGGGCTGACATTTGGTCGGCTCGATTTTTTTCCGTAATTTTGCCCCCTAATTATTAATATGAGACAATGAAGAAGATAATGAAACTGGCTTTTATAGGGCTTTTTGCCTTCGGCTTCTTGCTGATGGTGAATGCTCAGGAGCCCCAAGCTAATGGCCAAAAGCCCATAGCCGCTGACACGCTGACGGCTGTCAACGACACGCTGACGGCTGACTCGGCAATGGCGCTGATAGATGCTGACCTGACGGGTCCTGACGAGATGGACGAACAAGGCGGTGGACTGCACAAGCAGTTGAAGCATAAGTTCATAGAGGGTTCGGCAAGCTTTATGTCGCTCGTGGCATTGGCATTGATATTGGGACTGGCGTTCTGTATCGAGCGTATCGTCTATCTGACGCTGTCGGAGGTGAATACCAAGAAGTTGCTGGCGGCAGTGGACGGCAAGTTAGAGCAGAACGACGTGGAAGGGGCGAAGAATATTTGTCGCGATACTCGCGGCCCCGTGGCGTCGATATGCTATCAGGCATTGCTGCACATCAAGGAACCGTTGGAGCAGATTGACCGTCAGCTGACCAACTACGGCACCGTGCAGATAGCGAAGATGGAGAAGGGCTGTACATGGATTCGCCTGTTCATCGCCGTGGCGCCGTCGTTGGGATTCCTCGGAACGGTCATCGGTATGGTGATGGCCTTCGACCAGATTCAGACGGCTGGCGACATCAGTCCGACCATCGTGGCCAAGGGTATGAAAGTGGCGCTCATCACGACCATCTTCGGTATTGTGGTGGCTATCGTGCTGCAGTTCTTCTACAACTATATTCTCTCGAAGATTGAACACCTGACCTCGCAGATGGAAGAGAGTGCCATTACGCTGATGGATTCCGTCACACAATTTAAATCGCGCAACAATGGCTGAAGCAGGTAGTTTTCTCTTGGCCGAGGTGATGCTTTGGCTAATGTATATCGTCGTAGGTGTGGCAGTGGTGGCTGTCATCGTTTCTTCTGCCCGTTCGTATTGGTTGAACAATAGGAAGTGAAAAAACTGTTTTCATAACATTATTCTATGTTTAGATGGAAGCACAGGGATGTTCCTGAACTGAACACCACGTCGACAGCAGACATTTCGTTTATGTTGCTGGTGTTTTTCTTAGTCACTTCGTCAATGGACACTGACAAGGGACTGGGACGTAAGCTGTCGCCCATGGACGAACAGCAGCAGGAACAGCGCGACATCAACCGTAGCAATGTGCTTGAGGTGAAGATCGACGCTAACGACGTGCTTTATTGCGACGACAAGATGGTGACACACGAGGAGTTGCAACAACAGGTCGAGCAGTTCGTGGCTTCGCGTCAGACCGACCAGCATGTCATAGCTGTTGAGACGGATAAGAAGACCAGCTATAATGCCTATTTCGAGATGCAGAACACGATTGTCAGGGCTTATCGGGAACTGCGTGAAAAGATGGCTCGTCAGCAGTATGGCCATTCGTTTGCCCAGTGCAGCGATGCAGAGCGCGATGCCATCAGGGCACGCTATCCGCAGAAAATCAGTGAAGGTGTGAAATAATGGGCAGGTTTAAACATAAGCAGAACCGTGAGGTGCCAGGCTTGAACTTGGCAGCTTTGCCCGACCTGATATTTACGGTGCTTTTCTTTTTCATGATTGTCACCCACATGCGCGAAGTGACGCCAAAGGTGCGCTACGAGGTGCCACAGGGTACTGAGGTTGAGAAGGGACGCAAGGCAGGAATGGTGTACCTGTTCATCGGAAAGCCTGTCGATGCCCAAGGGCAAGTAGTGAGCGACGAGACACGCATCCAGTTGAACGACCGTTATGTGACGGTGGCTCAGATTCCAGACGAGATCAATAAGGAACGTGCGAAGATGTCGGAAGACGAACGCCAGCATTTGACCGTCAGCATCCGTGCCGACAGGGATACGGAAATGGGTGTCATCAACGATGTGAAACAGGCCCTGCGCCGTGCAGGAGCACTGAATATCAATTATTCCGCTACGTCCTCAAATAGTCCACAAAAGCATAATTGAAGGCATGCCGCTCATCCTTGTGATGGGCTTCTTTTTTGTCGATGCACCAGCCCTCGCTATAGTCTGGGAAGAAGGTGTCGGCCTGCTCGGGAATGTCGTCAATCTCAGTCAGACAGAGGCGGTCGGCCTTGTCGATGAACTGCCGGTAGATGCTGGCTCCGCCAATGATATAGATGTCCTCGTCGGGCATACAGGTAATGAGAAACTCGTCCCACGAGGCAAAGCACTCGCAGCCCGGCAACTCCTTGACGGAACGTGTCAGCACGCAGTTCCTGCGATTGGGCAGTGCCCCTTTTGGCAGGCTCTTGTACGTGTTCAGCCCCATCAGGATGGTGTGTCCCGTTGTCAGCGCCTTGAACCGTTTCAAGTCGTTGGGCAACCAATATATCAGCTTGTTCTCAAATCCGATGGCCCTGTTCTTTGCCACCGCAGCAATCATACTAATCATCATTTGTACAGTTTATTTTCCTGCAAAGGTAGTGCAAACCGAGCAAAATACCAAGGGAAAACTTGTTTTTCTTTGTATTTTCGATATCGTTCATATTTCGAATGCTTTTGTCAGGCGCGGAAGCCTATCACCTTTTGGGGGCCAGGCTTCTGCTCTGCGGTTTTAGGAGTAATCGTTTCGTATGCCACACGGATGTCTGAGGCTTCGACGTGCCGGAAATCCTCGCAGCCGGGTGTAGAGAAGACGCGGTTGGCAAGTTCAGGGACAATGCCATTCTTGACCAACTGACTGATATAGCGGGCATTGCCGAAGTCTTTTGCCTTTTTCTGGAGAGCCTGTTCGATGACGTTCTGCAACGCTACGGTGGCCTCGTCGGTCAGGACATAGTCATCCCGTTCAAGAAGACAACGGGCAATCTGCATCAGTTGCTCTGAATTGTAGTCAGGAAACAGGTAGCGGTACGGGAAACGGGATGAAAGCCCCGGATTCGTGGCCATGAGTCTTGACATTTCTGCCGGATAGCCTGCAAAAACGATGAGCATATCAGGATCGGGCTGACTCAGCACCGTCATCAGTGAGTCAATCACTCGCATGCCAAAGTCTTTGTGATCGTCGGCACCCGTGCAAAGCGTGTAGGCTTCATCAATAAAGAGCACGTTGCCACGGGCCTCTTCAAGAAGCAGCTTGACGTTCTCTTCAGTCTCACCGATAAAACGACCAATCAGGCGGGTGCGGTCTACCTCAATGACTTCACCCTTGCTCAGGAGGCCGAGTGAGTGATAAATGCGCCCGAGCATCTTGGCGACCGTCGTCTTACCCGTTCCGGGATTACCTGTAAAGATGCAGTGGAAGACCATCTTGTCGCTCGATTTGAGTCCACGACGGCGACGCTCCATATACAGGCGGGCATTGTTAGCCATCGTACATATACTCTGCTTCACGGCATCCAGCCCAATCATCTGATTGAGTTCGCGCATCGACTCCTCGAAAGAGGACATGCTGCTGGAAAGCTTCTCCAAGCACAGGTCGTCTGTTGTAAGCTCTGCCAAGTCCTCGGACATGAAAGACGTGAAAGCATGCTTCAGGTAGCGCGGGCGAACCTCCTCGTCGACAAAGCGGCGAATGCTGTCTAAGGTCCACGCACTCATACCGCCGTTCTGACAGCCTTTGAGAATGGCTCTCGACAGGGCATCCTTTACATCGGGTGTGATGTCAAGAAGCTCCTCAATAAGATAGCTGCGGAACGACTGCACCAGCTCGAACGCACTATACGGCTCTTGCTCCAGTCTGCTGTCGCGCAGGAAGAAGCCATTCAGCGACGGATAGAGGTTCAGAAGTGCGTCAATCTCCTGACGAGTGCCACAAATCCACAGGGAATTTTCGTAGTCCCTGTTACGCATCACTTCAAGCACGCGCTTGATGATAACCTTGCCTCCGGCACACAACAGCGTACCGATATTGTCAAGACAGATGACACGCTGCTTGACAAAGTCAAGTTCCTCATGCATCTGCTCGTATGGATTGGAGCGCGAAGCATCGTACAACTGCTCGCAGTCGGCATACATAAACTGACGCTTCTCCATAGCTGACAGCTTATAGAGATTATTGAGGAAGTCCTGATCGATGTCATTATTCCGCTTGCATATCAGCAGATTGACATACGAGCCTATCGGACGGCACTTGCGGGAATTGCGATAGCTGTTATACACATCCAACTGTATGCGATTGACAACAAACCGACGGAACTGTGCCGTTCCCGGCTGGGTGGCGAGCTGTTTCCAGTTGGTTTCGTACTTGCCGACATACGACAACAGTACATCTTCCTGACTCAGCAAGCTACAACCCTGACGATCGCCCAGCGTGGCTTTCAGCTGCTCGTCGAGCGTGAAATCGACACGTTCAAAAGAGCAGTCGTTGTTGGATAACAGCATGAAATAATGGCCGGGGAGCCAGATTTCAGAGCATGGCATGGTCAACGTCAGGATATTCTCTTTTGGGCGCTTCTCTTCACCGCCCTTGTCGCTGTTGGCCATCAGGCAAAAATCGCTGGTATAGATAGAGCATGAGTAGTTGTCAGGGAAAAACCAGTCTCCCTTGACAGCCGTGAGGGTGACGACGGCACTGCCATTGGCATAGAGCACCTTGTCGCTGCCTGTGGCAATCTTCAGGGAAATGTCAGACACCTCACTCATGATGCCGCCCACCCTGGACTTGATAACGTAGTCGCTGCCGGTGGAATCAGAATCCTCGCAGTCGAAGTCGTCGGCATCGAAACTGAACAAGTCATCATCGTCGTCATCGAAATTGAACAACAGCGGCTGCTGAGGCTCCTTGGTCTTTTTCACCACTTCCACTTCTTCTGTGTTATCACCCATCAGACGACGAAGTGCTTTCTCTGCACGCTTGATGTCGTCTGCATGATATGGCTTATCCCTATACAGCAGTTGCAAAAGAAGTGAACCGCCCAGTGCCATATCAGTGTTGACGGCAAGAGACAAGCTGCGGAGTCCCCTCAAGCGGTGGAATACACTGACCTGCAGGAGTTCCCAGCACATCAGCATATCGTCATAGTTGATGACCTCACAGGACGTCAGGAGCACGCCCCATACAGTCATATAAGAATAGCCCATACCGTGAAGCCGTTCACGGAACATCTGGCATGTGGTTGCCAGTCTCCACACCGGACTTTCACGGTGACTGGATTCCGAGAACCACAAGGGGTGCTCGCCATTAAACGGCTCTTCGTCAGCCAGTTCTGAAGTATGCCTTGGACGAGGGTCAAGAGCCACAACCACTAACTCGTCGATGCCAGCATAGAGATACACCTTATGGTTGGCAAGCAGCGGCTCCAACTTCTTGCAGCAGTTGGAGAAAACACTGGGTTCCCCACCCAGCTTCTGTAGAAAAGGAATGACGGAGTCTCCCGTCAGTCTTTTAATATCACAAATCATTATACGTCCCTCATTTCACGATGAGTTTCCAAATGGTATCAAATCAGTCAGCCCTGTAGAAAAGAGCGCAAGAGTCACCGGAATAAAACGATGTCTTTATCCCTTCAGTTCCATAGAAACCTGTGACGGTCTCTACCACAAAACACAATAATCACATTCTCTCAAAGAACACAATACTGTTTTGATTTTGCATTAAATTTTTTGTGATAGATCATATTGTTGGTGTTATTCACGGTGCAAAGATATGAATAATACTATTATCCACCAAATAATTCGCGTGATTTTTTTATCTTTACCTTCATTTTTAACATATCCTCGCGCACGAAAATAAGTAAGGAACGCGATGCTGTAAGTGGTATGCCTAACGATTTCCAATAACGCACGAGTCTTGCCCGTTGTATGGTTGGAAAATCAGCCTTTTCTTGAATGGATTGATAATTACTGCTCCGTATTTAAGCAGCTCTGCTCCCACATGAGACAGTCCTGCAATTGTGGAGCAATGCAAATCGCGGAAGGCATAGTTGCCCCACATCAGCCGTTCCAAGTTCAGCATGCTAATCCTTCCAAAAGGTTCACGGCCATAGTGTCCTTTTATCCTACTTCCATACGTGTTTCCTTCCACCTGTTTTGTTATATCAGGATTATCGTGCTCCATCTTTCTGAACGTATCACTGTTGATGGCATAGAAGAAAGGACTTCCAGTATCGAAGAGAACATCCTCTTCCATGCCATCAAAAGGAGAAACTGATATCACGGGTACAAAGTTTCTCAGGCGATAGTCCAGCGATTCGCCTGCTTCCTGTTTGAAACACTTCTTTTTGTCCGTGATAATCATTTCAGCATTGCGTACATCTATCTTTGCCGCAATGCCTTTGTTAAAGAGCGCGAAGCCGATAATGCCGTCTTCCCCTTTCTGGACTTTATGTCGGTGCATCACCTGCACTTTGTAGCCGCTAATCTGGAGCGTTCCTATCATGAACGGTGGCATCTCGACAGTCTTGACTCTATGCGATTGCCCCAAGGCATCACGCGACATCGTATAGCCTAACGTTCTTACCCCATTAAATACCAGGTCGTCATAGATCACCCCCTGACCGGCACCCGTATCAAGCAGGAACCGGTATTGATGTCCGTTAATCACCAACTGAACATAAACCTGATTATTCTCTATTTCTATTGGAACCCTGATGACAAACTTCTTTTCAGACAATTCAAAATCCGTGTCGTACGGTTGTATCTGTGCTACACCTTTACAACACCATAGAGCGAGAATCATCAGAACGAGGCATTTTGTCGTCATATCAATCCGCATTAATTCATTCGAAACTTTTCCCATTCAAAGTCAGACAGACATTCTTTTTGGGAAAGATGTTGCAAAGATACAAAATTGTTCTGACAAACAAGCATTACCATATAAAATTCTGCTCAAATACTTGCATTTGGCCTTTTTATTTTGTATCTTGCATTGCGTAAAAGCCTTCCCTCTCCTTAGCCAACTCGCTATTCCTCTTAGCAGACTCATTCTTCCTTTTGAGGTGACGTAGGAGGATTTAACTATCTACAGCAGACTATCTGGTGACTTTTCTGTCAACTCAGGTCGAGGTAAGTACAGACACGTCTTAATCCTTGTTCTAATGGAATGATGATAATCGTTACACATTCGAAGGTTCAGTTAACGGAGAATGATTAATACCTAATCATATAGGTTATAGCACATCGTTATCATAGTATAATGATGCAGTACTGTACTAGGAGATTAGTGAACTGAATAGTCAAATAATATAAGTACAAAACTATAAATAATTATAAAAAAAGATGAAAATATTGAGATAATTAAAAAATAAATAGTATTTTTGCAAAAAACAAATTTGTAGAGGTGGCAAAGAATTATAATAATCAAAAACAAACAATCCAAGAAGGAAAAATGGGATTCTTCAGGAAATTGTTGACATCCATCTATTATTGTTGGCCGTTTTCAGCAGCTATAGATGTTACTGAATTACCTCTTATAAAGGAAATTCCATTTACAAACCAACGGATTGTTACCGATGACGATAATTATGACATCTACCTCTATTTTAAAATTAGTCGTGGGATTTCCAGACATATTTTGAAATACCCCAAGGCAAGAATCTATACAAAGCTATCGAGAATAAGCTTTTTTGAATTTTTGTTGTATGACCCGTTTATATGTGTGTTTCCTAAGCAGTACTTATCCAGTCAATTTTATGTTGAAAAAAAATTTTTCGACCGACAAACATACAAACACCTGTACTACAGGTATTTGATTACAGTAGATTATCATTTATTACCGCTCATTATCATGAGGGATTTGTCAAAAATAGATAGAGTTTGTCCTGAACGAGATAAATTGGAACAAGATATAAAGGATAAGGCAGGACAATTGACTTTAGCTGTACTTGGATATATATATACAAATTCCAGTTCATCGGATTTTAAACTTGATGATTTTCAAGGAACAGATATTGCAGATAGAAAATTCCTTTCACTTATTCAAACCTTCCAAAACCAATCGTTGACAACCAATAATCATTCACCTCATTTGAGGAATATGCAAACCCTTCCTTTCTACAATACAAGGACAGGTTTCCAACCTATCACAAATAACAATCTTCCTTCAATAATGCAAGATAATACTACTTTTCAGCAAGTAGAAGGAATGAGTAACTCTATGGAGGACAAGGAGAACAATCGTTATAGTATTGATCACTGTTATGTAAAATTACAGTCCATTAAATTCTGTTTGTAATTATGTGTTTTTTCCGCAGAATTATATCATCAATATGGAACAAAATTGCTTCTTACTGGAGGAAATTTGATTATTCTTCAGGGGAAGATTATATAAGAATAGAAGTAACCAATTGCCCCTTGTTGCCAGAACCAAAATTAGGTTTGGTACCTGTCCTGCAGACAAATCCACAATATTCTATCAATGCGCAGAGGGGTAGATTATACAGAGTAATTGATGAAGAAAACCTTGTCACTGTAAAAGAGTACATTCTAAATAAACTCTATCTTCATTTAATTCCACAAAGCCCTAAATCTATAGAACATTCTATAGAAATACGCAAATTAATAACTAATCATCAGAAAATTGGAGTATATGATTTCAACTTGACTATCAAATATAGTATAACTGATCCTGAAAGTTTTGTGAAAGATTTTTATCAATATGTAGGAACTGATAGTAGAAGCAATGATTCAACAGAGGTAGGGGAGAATTGTTATTGTTTTCAACATTTTAGAAAAGTATTTGTTGATATGATAACTCCTCTGCTACAACAATCTCTAAGCAGATTAATTTCTGATGATAATACGCCAAATAATAAAGACTCTATAGATCTTGTAGAAAGATGGAGTCGTATGGATCCGCATAAAAACAGGGAAAACAATTTGTTTGGTTTTCAACTCTCGCAAATTGTTACAGAATACAAAAAGATACCTCCATATATTGAAATAAATAAATGTGTTATTAATAAATTAAACTATTATATTGATGAAAAAAATAACGATTGAAGGATATCCTATTATTTCAGAATTGGTGTCAGAACAGACAAGCTTATTACAAAGCATACAGTCTACAGCATATCCTTTTGCATTCCATGTTCAGACAAGATGGTCTTATGGACTGTATAACAATGAAAAAGGAATAATTGAACATCAAGATAAATTGTATATTGAAATTGTTATAGATTGTGATTTGCAAAATGGCATCGACTCTATTTCTGAGTGCATTTGTACATTCCTCAGTATGAACAAATACCAGTTCCGGGTAGAGGAAGACAAAGGGATTCTTATGCTTTCATACAATTACGATTATATGCTGTATGTGCGAGAAGCTGAGGTATGTACAGTGCTAAAACCTGAACAACTCTTTGGGATTCTTACCTATCTTAAAAATGCAGATGCATGTTTAGTTTTCCAATTAGATGTTGAGAGTCAAAGGCTGTCTTATATTATGTGGTGTCATTCTATGGAGAACATCGAACCATGGGGTGTCATCAATGGATTTGAGCTACGACCTGAATGTAATGTCGGTAATGCCCCAAATATTTTCCCGGTTAACCACATTTCTACATTTGTCAAACTCATGTCACTCCCAATTGCTTACAATGGAGTTAAAAATCTATTGCAAGGCTATGATTCTAGAACGAAAACTTTGAAGGAACTGGAACAATTGGCACAATCTGAAAGGACAGATTTTCCTGTCGTTGTAGGTCAAATAAACAACCGAGCGCAGAATGAAAAAATGTGCTTACAGCCCAAAGATTTCAGCTATATGACTGCCATTTGGGGTGTGCCAGGACAGGGGAAGTCTGTTTTGAGTATTTCGCTCATCAAGCAACTTTGGGATAAACATATTCCATCACTTATTATCGAACCATCAAAACACGAATATAGAGCACTGTCGAATTTTTTTCCTCATGATGTACGAGTCGTTAATGATATGAAACACTTCAATATATTGGTACCTCCTATGGGTATTGATAAATATGCTTGGAGTGAGGTAATCATGACACTTCTCAATATGTCATGCAAATTGCCAGATGATAGTTCATTGGCTGGCTATTATCGCAAAGCATATCTTTCCTTAAATATTCGCACTCCAAGGCAGATGTTGTTGCACTACAAAAAAATAATGGAAAATGAAGGGTTTCGTGGAAACCAATCAGCTGACTTTGTAAAAGCGGGCTGTTCACGTCTTGAGGCCTTTTTTACATACTTTAATGGCGATGTGGACAAATGGAACCTGCCATCCGAAAAATATAACGAGATTTATACCCCTTTCAACATTGAAAGTTTATTGAGTACACCTGTAATAATAGAATTGGCAGGTATTACAACGCCAAAAATGAAAAGTGCTTGGGTCTACTTCATATTACAACACCTTTATGCCCATATTCAGCAACGGCAGTCAAAAAGTGACAGTCTACGGAACCTTCTGGTATTAGAAGAGGCACATAACATTCTTAGAAAAACTTCGGACGAAGAGGTGCTTGCTAATGTGGCCAACATTTTAGCAGAAGCTAGGGCTTTGCAATTGGGTGTGGTTATCTCTGACCAATCACCAAAATCCCTTGATCCCAGCTGTACGTCCATGGCACAGAATGTGTTCTCATTCAAGGTCGTTGATAAAGAAGACCGTGAAATTATAGCGAACTCAATAGCATGTGATTCTGAAAAAATACTTGACATACCCAAATTTAACTGTATAGTTCGTACTAATTTTATGCATGAGCCTGATATCGTAAAAGTGTTGTCGAAATATGCTATGACGATTAGTAAAACTGTAAACGAACAAACGATTAATTTTATATAATATGGGCGAATTTGATGACGATATTTTAAATGGCGATTCCGTAGACGACGATCCAAATAATATTGATGATTCTATAGACAATGTAGCATCGGATGTGCCCGATAATGAAGATCCTGTTGGTAATACTGGATCGGATGTGGCCGATAATGAAGGTCCTGTTGGTAATATTGGATTGGATGAAGTTGATGATGAAGATCCTGTAGGCAATATGACATCGGACGTGTCCGATAATGAAGACCCTGTTGGTAATACAGGATTGGATGTAGCTGATGATGAAGATCCTGTAGGCAATATAACATCGGACGTGTCCGATAATGAAGATCCTGTTGGTAATACAGGATTGGATGAAGTTGATGATGAAGATCCTGTAGGTAATGTGGCATCGGAAGTGTCCGATAATGAAGACCCTATTGATAATACTGGATTGGATGTAAATGATGAGGAAGATCCTATTCGTAAAGTATCCCTTGAAGGTAACTATGATTCCTCTACAGATACGTGGACACACCCCAATTCGGGAGATCCAAGAATCGATAATCCAGAACTGATTTCTCATCCGGTCGCAAGAGTTTCTGGTGGTGGAAGTACAGTGGACGGAAAATATGTCACTACTGATGTCATTAACAATCCGATGACAGCACAGGAAGAATTGGCTCTGTCCATATTTGACCAAAAAGACGAAAATGGAAATGTAATAGGACAAACTCTGAATACTGCAACCGAGATAACAACGGGAACTGTTTACACAAATTCCCAAAATATAATTATTGGAAGTGATGGTCTGCCAACAGGGCAAACTTTTGATCCCCAAATAGTTGAGCCACAAGGTGTACATCCTGGAGGGGGGGTAGAAATTAAACTCGAAAACCCAGATGACTTTGTAAAGGAAAAAACCACAATAAATAGGGACTTGGATAGAGATATTAGTTGGGAAACATATGTAGCACAAGAGCATAAAGCAGAAACTATTGCAAAGATTCAACAAAACAAAGAGTCGTATTATAGCAAAAGAGACAATCCGCTACCACCTAAGCCTGAAGATGGAGGCGATGCAGATAACATTGCAACAATCAGTTCTAATCTTACACCAGAAGTAGAAAATACTGCTATCAACCAAAACATAGAGGTTTTTGGTAATGCTGGAATTGACCCTTACGCAAATAATCCGGATTCACATTTTGTTCCTACAGATCCTAATTATTTAGATCCGCAATCAGAGAATACAGAATTGACAAAATTACGGGCTGTTAGAGAACTGAAGATATTTAGAAACGATCAAAGAGACTGATAGTTATGAAGTATTACCATTATCTGAAAGCTTGCGAGATACAGCGTAGCCAAGGTGTGACAGATGTCACATCTTGGATTGATTGCGTATGTCAGCTACTTTTGAAAAATAATGGGATAATAAAGGGTGTTTTTTTATTCGTCAGATGTGATGAGATTGACGGGAATATCAATTTTATTCCTAATAAAGTTAGCTTTTACCTTTGTAGATTCAGAAAATATAGATATCATATTATTGCTTATCATGAGGAAGTTGACTATGACCAACCCTTATATGCTGATATTCGGGATGCCAAACTAACAAGGATTTATTTGTACCATACAGTTCCAGACAAACTTAAAAGAAACTTAGAAAGACAATTCCAGGCTAAGAAATGCCAAATATTGAGTATTAATGATCTGGCTCCAAGAACTCCTGTATTAACTGCGCGACAATCCTTATGGGCACAAATATTCAAGCGTATTTTAGACAGAAGATATTTGTTCTTTCTTGCCTTGTTTGTTGTCACTGTATTAGTTATTGCAGGGCTAAAAAACAGATGTTCCCGGGTTGAAAGTATTCCTCCACAAAAGTTCCCAAAGATAGAGGGAACATATTACATAAAAGGAAACGATTTAAAAGAAGGATATGCGGCAGAGATTAAACTTAGTCAAGATAATAGTCAGGATTCATATTTTCTCTATATCTACAGTGACTATTCCACACCCCAGTTCGCTCTTACCTATGATCAGAATACGGGTTTTATAACATCAAGCGAATTGGGGGAAGGAAAAGTCACTACTAACAATAATAGCAACATTATAATAATTAAATTTAAAGAATGGACATTATCAAAGTAACTATTTGTATCCTTAGTGTTGGTTTAATGCTGACAGGATGCGATAGCCATAATGACAAAGCTGAGGTAGAAAGACTGCAAAAAGAGGTGGAACAACTTCGGATAGAAAGAAACCAAATGACAGAGCAAACTGCTAAAGCTCAAAAGATAATTGATGGGATCTGGGGTGAATTGAATACGCTTTCAGGAAGAGCCTTTGACTTGCGTAAAAATAAGGAAAATCGTTCTAGGACACAGAATCTGAATAAAGCAGAAGAAATTGCAAAAGATATTAGGACAATTAGAAAAAAACTGAATGAAGCAGAGAAAGCTGAAGGGGTAAACGAAACTATGCGTAATACAATCAAGTATCTGCGTATTACTATTCAGCTGAAAGAGAAGGAAATCAAACAATTAAAGAATGATATCCAAAATTTGAAGAAGATCAATATTAACCTTGATAGCGCACTTCAGAATCGGGAAAAAGAGTTGAATAAGACAGCCACAGAACTTAATATATCTAAAACTCAGCAGCAAATAGATCAGCTTCGTCGAAAGGTGGATAATATTGTGGCATGGGAAAGAACGGGTGATGCTTTAATGAAAAGTGTGAAAAAAATAGGCCCTAAAAAGGGGAATGGTAATATGGCAGAAGTAAAAGAGGCTCAATTAGAAATGATAAGCCACGCCATAGATTGTTATCAAAATGCATATGATTTAGGTCATACTGAAAGTATTCTCAATAAACTTAACAATGCCAAACGGTGCTATAATACTTATCTAACAAGTGAATATCTGATTTTTTAGCGATAGCCTAATCCATCGGCTATACTCTGAAAAATCTGACTTATCAGCTCTTGTTTTTTTTGATATTTTTTCTTAACTTCCTGAAGAGAGATGAATTGTGTGTATAAAGACTGTGCTTGTTTGTTCCACTGGCCAATATCAACCAGTTTTTTTGTATAGCCAAGTTCTATCATGGTGTGAAGTACTTGTTTTGCCTGCGAGTCATCTATAAAAGCGTGGTTATCATCAAGGATGTACAAAAGTCGTAAGTCAAGAACGACGTCTTTCCCTTCTGAAGCAATAACACGTTTGATGGCTTCGTCTATTTGTAAACCATCAAAATCTCCTAAAGGATTATTTCTATTAGGTTCATTCAAAAGTCCTATTCCTCTTGCTATAGAATGGAACACAAATTTAATTAGATGTTCATCAAAGTTAGAATTCAGCTGGTAACACAAGTTCTTCTCATAGTTAGCCAGTTTTGTTTCCCACTCATAATCACCAAATAAACGAAGCAAATTGTATGTGTAGCCTAGATGCAGAATCTCATTAAAGATGTCAAACATTTGCCTATTACCTCCAAAAGCATCCTTTTCCATCAAAGGGATGAAAACATGGGGAGTTGCAATGACTTCCCGTCCCCATACGGGAATCAGTTCTTTGATGACTTCACTCAGTTCCATTTTCACTAAAATCTATTATTGTATTGTGAGGCGACCGCACTTGACCACTGCTTCATGAATTTATCGTATATATGTAACAATTTGATTTCTTTATCCCCTAAAATATTCTGTTTCTTGCTTCTTATATGTTGAAGATTCTTTTTGACTCTTTCAATTTGGAATTTTATAAAATCAGGTAATTTTGCTTTCAAAGCATCAAGGTTATAGACAAAAGCTATAGACATGTCGTCGCGACTTCCTATTGCGCTCAATTGTGGCAAATCTTCTTCAATGGAGCGGATGGTTGCTTCACGCCCCTCAAATACAAGCATTTTAATGACACCAATATAAAAACTGACTAAATCTGGAGTATCAGCATAAGAATCATCCATCCCATCAGAACCAAGAAACACTGCCATAGGGAAAATGCCATCACCTTGATAACAATAACGGAATTCATTAATGGCATCTGAGTCACACAGAGAGGTGGTTTCATTGAGGAAGCATCTATCATCCCATGGTATAGGTTCACACCAGAGGGGCGATTCCTGAAAAACGATACATTTGCCATCACCTAAATGGAAAGCAAACCAATAATCAGGAGTCTGTATGTATGCCATTAGTGTACATCCATAAACAGACTTAAGCTTCTCATCATTTTGAAGATCTGCAAGATAGTTTGTTGCAACGTGAGTTCGTTCCCACTCGCTGATAGGATTTTCTGTAGCATGAGTAGCTATGCGATATTTCCACTCATTGACGATACTAACAAACAACTGACGGAAATAACCGTCAATTGGTGTGTAATTAATGTCAACTCCATTTGCAGACAATGCAGCCTTTGCAGTATATGGCTTGTTGCGAAATAAACTTTTGTCTACATTTTTAACGAATGAAATCGAAAACTCTCTTATGACCTCACTAGCTATTTGCGCGCCGATTTCGCTCCTGAAATAACGGTTGCCACCATGACCATCACAAACAATAATAATAGAAGTACCATCCACTAAGACGGTGCTATAAGAAATGTCCTGACAAGGCTTTTGCGTTGCCTTATGACTTTCTCCCTGACATGAATAGTGATAGCACTCTACCATTAACTCCAATTGTCGTAACCACTCCTGTTTACATTAGAAGTAGACGTTTCAACACCGTCAACAGTCTTAGCAACGTTTTTTATTTCAGTTTCGACCTCTTCTTGTTTCGTCATTTTTCCTACAGTGCTACTTCTACTTCCAACTTTAGTAGAAGAAACAACGACTAAATGAATCATCTGTTTTAAACTTTCCAAAGAATGTACTGTAATAACGGCCTCAGAAGAACCTGTAAACTCACATAGCACATTTTTGTTAGCATCATCGCCTATTGCTATTGCTATTTTTATGGCATGTTTAAACCATGGGTTCTGTTTTAAGCCTTCCAAAGCATCACGATAGGGATCTGTGGGGCCACCATCGGACAAGAGAATTATTGCAGGAGCAAAAGAACCGCTTGTTGCCTTCATAAACCCTCCATCTTGCATGTTTAGTTTTGATAAAAGATTGCTACATGCAGCACCGAAAGCAGTTAATCCATCAGCTTTTATGGGCTGCCATGTGAAATCATTGACAGATATTGGATGGTCATATGTCCATTCAGCAATGTTGGAAAACTCTAAGACAGCTATTTCTATTTCAGAATCAGCATTTCCATCTGAAATTTCTTTCACTATTGGTATCACGCTTTCTATAGCATCATTGACAGCACCAATTTTATTACCCATCATACTTCCTGATTTGTCAACAAGCATGAATAAAACCATTTTTCTTCGAACGGGGGGAACCCCTTCATCTAATACAGACATATTTTTTTGTTTTAAAGATTATTCTACCTCAATTTTCCCCTTTCCTTCAATAATAGAAGGGAAAGATATAATCATGCCATTACGGACAGGCATAGATTGATGTGGTGGGAGTTCTACCAACCGACCACTTGCTGTGGTTACCATCCAACTTGCATTCATCAAGTTTTTCAAGCCTAATTCAAATCGATTAGGTTCTTGAGAGAATTTCACAACCTCTGCTTCTGGGATATTGTCATCATTCAGATATAGTTTAGTACCTACTGTTAATATAATGGTACGATTTCCGATTATTAATCTGTGTGAAGCATCAATTTCTCTACTACATTCCATACATGTATATGTTCCCTTTTCCAAATCAATGAAAGATTCTTTATGGCAATATGGACAAATCACAAGTTGGTCACGTACCCTTTCAATAACTTTTTTCCATTCCTGTTCAATCAAACGAGTCTGTGGGTGAGTAAGATGGTTTTGGTCAAACTGTTCTGTAAATATCCTCCTAAGTAAAGAGGGAACAATAGGCCAGCGGCGAATAATATTGGTATGGATACCGGCAACAGGCAAATTTTTTTTAGAAAAATCATAGATAAACATAGCTTCACTTCCATAAAGACGTCGCTCATGTTCTTCTGTCAAACATGGACAAGCCAAGACTTGTGCTCCTTCTAATGGATGGTCTAAAAAGAAAAGCCTAAACAGTATTAATGATAAAGAGAAGCGGTCGCTATATTTATTTGGCATATTACCTAATACCACTTCTGGTGCCATATAACGCGATTTACCACCTATTATAGTTTTTTCACAATCAGGTGTTACATTGTCATTGTCACAAATCAAAACATCTCCATCCTCAGGTCGAATAAAGAAATTTCCATCATTTATGTCGTGATAACTATAGCCAAGACGGTGAAGCATCATAAAACCATCACATATTTTCATAGACGAAGCTAAAATAGCTTCGAAAGATTTAAATTTTACACCTTTGTTACTAAGAAACGTTGACACATCGTAATAACCTTGGGGACGCAAATCCATAACATATCCATAACTGCCATACTCTTTTTTAGTTAGAAACAATGGCCATAGGAACGCATCAGAAGGAGCATCTGCTTCAACAATCCGCTGTAATTGCTTGTAGTCTGGGCATAATGAGGCCGAGTACCATTTCAAAGCCATTTGCTTTCCGTTTAAGGTAACCAAATAGACAATGCCTTGACCTCCTCGTCCAAGTTCCTTTACAATTTTGACTTGTCCGCTTGGAACCAAGTTTACAACCGTACCTGTTTTTAATTCCATAAAAACCGTTTTTTAGTTTTCTCGACGCAAAGGTAAGTTTTTTTTTTAATATAACAAAACTAAATGATAAAAAAATACAATTGTGATATTATTTTAGCTGTTTTTGCTAAATAGTAATCCCCACTATTCACGATATGTTGTGCTTTGAATGAATCAACACTTTCAAAAGAATTTGGGTGTACAACATTCTTTATTGGTAGTATAGTCTACTCATTCTTCCAGTTCTTGATTTCTTCCTTCATTTTGTATATGGCAATTATTATATCAATGAATGCTGTAGGCTGCCCATCGAAAGACACCTTGATATCATCCTTTGATTGCTCAAAAAGGGTTCGGATTTTGTTTAGTCCATCTAGAACAGAAGGATTACTAATGGTCGTTTTCGCTTTGACATAAGAACATTCTTTGTAATAGGAATTGATAGTTTCAACATAATCGTCTTGGCTGAAAAATGGTTTTAATGCCATCAAACGTTCAGCTTTGATGTCATCAAAAGGCATCCTTTCGCCCCAATATCCCATATGAATAACACTCCACAATGTACTGCTGATACGCTGCTGAGCTTTAGGGTCCTTGTCTGTAAGTGTAGAAATGATCTCATGAAATAGCTGTTCTTCTTTCTCGCACCATTCAGATTTGAACTTTCCATTATCATTCATATGATATTTCAATCCGTCATATAGGTCTAAATATCTAATGACCATCTGCTCGTCAGGTGTTTTTCCTTTTAACTCTTGACGAAGATATACTTTGCGAAGAAGTCCTGGTTTACAGCTTCCTTCTTCTATCGGGCAAACATTCAGGTGCTTGTCGAAATAATCATAGCATGCGGTAAGATATTTGATAGCCTGAGCTTTTGACAGAGTATCTATTACTTTGTCGTCAGGATGCTGATTGGAGTACTGTGCTACGAGTGAAACGATGTTGGATAAATCAACGAACTCGTCATATCTGTAGGGACTTATCTCGAATGAAGAGATTTGTGACAACTTCATAAAGAACTCGCGATTGTCTATTACCTCGTTTCCATTTTCCCCCTTGGCATAATTCAGCCTATAGGCTTTCATATAGCGCGTAGAGGGCAATAGGCAAGCCAGATTATGCTTGTCTTCCATAAGGACTTCAAGGTACAAGCGTTGTGATGCATGGGGCATCAATTTGAAGTCGTCAAGCGACTCTTGTGCTACCAGCTTCTTTGCGTACTCTCGTATGATGTATTTGTCAAGTAAAAGTCTTGCAAGGTGGCCCGAATATCCCCAATAGCGCAGGACGGCATTGATGACATATAGCAAACTCTCCGTTTGGCAACTGTGAACTACCGTGGCCTCACGAAGCAACATGGCTTTAGCATGGCTGGGTAATACATAATTGCTGACGTTTATGATGTCACGATAAAAGTCTGGTATGTTGTCTCCATAGATTTTACTGATTTGCTTTTGCTGATACTCTACTATGAGGGAGGCTTCGGCATTGCTTACCTCAACTTCTGTGGAGTAGTGGGTGTCTCCTGTACGTTGCCGCTCCCGCCCCGAAAAATGCCACCACAAGATATTTATTACCTTTGAACAACTATTCAAGAGTATCTTATTGACTCGCTCCCATTCATTGTAGGGTGTGCTGTCTGTTAATCCTACACACGATATGCCAAGGCTTCTACACGTGAGGAGCCACTCCATTTCACTTTTCACATTGAGCGAACAACACACAAACTGCATCAATGACTTTGGACTGCAAGATGTTATTAACTGAACAAGGCTGGTAAACCGCACCTTAGAGAGCAATTCACTATCAGACACGGGTACCCCTAACATAGTGACGCGGCCTGTGAGTTCGTCGATACATTGTCTGATAATGCGATAAGCCTTTTCCACCTTTGTCTTGTCATCGTTACTTATGGGTATCATGGGAACTTGCAGGTCACGGTTGTCTCTTAATTCTTTAATCAAGTCGCTACAATGCTGCTTTAACCTTACAATTTCCTCGTCAGCAGAACCGCATTGGTCAATCCAGTAAAGCAATAATGTGCTGACTTGTTGAACAATTCTTATCACATTGTCAGGCGTGTCATTAAGAAAAGTTTTAAGCAGGTCTGCATACTTCAAAACCTTCTGCCCGTCTTTTATGTGCTCAACATTACTTTTTGTGTAGTCACGTAATTCCCTAACACTCTTTCTTAACGGGTTAGTATAGTCCATGTAATAGTTGATCTGATTAATATAAAGATCTTCTATTTTCTCGCCTAAGTGAGAACTCTCCGATTCAACTATTTCAGGATATTTATCATGCATGGAGAAGAGAAACTTCAGTTTCTGTAATCTCTTTTGTTGATGCGTGCTCTCATCAGACGATGATGTGGCATTAGTGAACTTGGTCTCTTTCTCTATTTGGTCGGCATTGTTGAGTATTTGGATGATATGGGGCGTGTTGGCATCATAGCCAGAATAGCTGAACATATTATAGAGACTGTCAATACACTCAAGGAGTTCGAAAAAGTCTTCCTTTCCCCGATAAGGCTTAAACGACTCTGAAAAACGCTCTTGGAACTTGTGTACCTCTGCCTTCATGAAATCGTCGAAGTTATCAGGAAGTTCTGCTTTGGCTTTCTGTTGCAGAGATTCTTTCAGTTGATCCAAAGCTACTTGATATGCCTTCTTGCTGAACTCGGTTTTTGTTACTGAGGCCATAACTAACAGACGCGCCACCTCCGCAAATTCGGATTTGCCAGCATATTGTTCAATTGTGTCAAGAATCCAGTTGGCATCAGCTGACAGGTCGTCAGTTCCGAACACAAGTTCGCGAATCGAGACCTTTATTGGCTTGGGACTGCCTTTTGGCGGAATATTTACCTTGACGATGGTGCCATCCGTAAAGTCGTAATCAACAACGAATTTTTCAGATGGCAAACTTTCTTCGCCATCGGTAACTATGCTGATGATGTATTCGCCAAAATAGGACACCTTAAACTTTCCGGGGCAACTGTTCACGACATTCACAGCCGTTTTGGTGCCGTTCTTTTCCAAACGATAAAGTCTTACGTCTTTCTCCCGGTCTTGTATGTATTCTCCATTGCTCTCGTCAACACATTTTACCACAAGTTGTGTTGAAAGGAAATCAGAAGGCATTTTCGTCTTGCTGCATACGTCGTCAAGAATAGAGACACTGCTTCCATCATCCTCAATACACATATGGGTAATCATATAAAACACTGTGATATAATCGTAAAGCATGTAAACAAGCCGTTGCATACATTTCGGGTGCTCTGCAAAGAAGTCCTCCTTAGCAGTATGCGATTCTTGATTGCGTATGTCTTTTAGAAAATCGTATAGTAGCTTAGATGAATGCTTTAAACTAAAATAACCACGTTGAACACATTGTTTGTAATACTTTATTCTTGAGTCATATTTGTCAAGATGGCTATCACCGTGGCTGTCTGAAGGATTTACATCGGTAATCCACCAGTCGAAGCATCCAAAGAGAAACTTTGTAAAAGGATCAGAAGCCTGCACAAGTGCGCTGTATCTGTCGGCATCAACAAATTTGCTGTCAGGAGCCATACATGCGGCGATTAGTAATTCTTTCGTCCATCGTGGTATTTTTTCGTATTCACTTTTAATTGCACTGGCATTAAGACACAGATGAAAGAATTGTCTGATGCTCTCCAATACACTGTTTTTGCTAACGTGAAGATCCCATATGACAGTTTTCCCATAATTGTCAAAAATTTTGCGCCATTCTGCCTGGCCCGTAGTGCCATGACAAATCTCTTTGTAAATATTGTCGAAATGCTGACAAATGAAGCTTTCTACAAGTGTTGCCATTATTACTGATTATTTATTCCTCTGCAAAAATACGAAAAAAATATGAAATCTAAAGAATCTTATAGCAATTTTATTTGAATTAGCGTAATATTATCACATCAGACTCGGTGAGGACAGGCTCATCGGAGGGGACATTGACTGCTGAGCGTGTGACACCGCCTGTGAGGCTGTGCCAATTGATGGGAGCCTGAGGATAGGCGAGGTCAATAGCACGCCATTCCTCGTAGCTGATGTCTCTGCCGCTGTGCATCTGCTCTATGCGTCGATAGATCAAGTAGCGCTCTACGCCACTATAGAAATCAGACTGGAAGTGATGACGCATAACGGAGTTGTAGGTAGGACGGTAGACACCTTCGGGAAAGGTGTAGCCACCCTTGTAGATGCCGATATGCTCTGCGGCAAAAGCCTCGTCGGTGATGAACTGACTCCAGAACACCTCGTCTTCATTAGCAGTGGTGGAGACATTGAGATAGAAACCGTACTGCTGCCATTCGAGCAATTCCTCACGTTCTTTTTCGTCGAAGACAAAGTTTTCGCCTTGATAGCTATAGCAGTCGGCAAGATGTCCCACGGCGTGGCCGAGCTCATGGGTAAAGGCTGCGGGATATCTGTCGAAGAGACTTCTGATGACAACTGTCTTTGGATAGTACTTCTCATACTGTGGACTTACCAACTGAGTAAAGCCAATCTGAATGTCACCACCCACGTTTACCATGATGACCAATACGGTTTTCTCTATGGCAAAGGGAAGCTTCTTGGCGGTGGATAGAATGGAGTCGTGACTGATTTCGCAGCCAGCCTGAAGTGGCTTGGGGGTTCCCAATGCGAAGGCGGTATGGCCAGAGCCAAGGCTGTCGGTAGCTGAAGCCAAAGCCGTAGAGTAGTAGACGTTGATGCGGTCAAGGCTATGGCTGTAGGGCTTCGTTTCTTGCAGGATGCCCCAGGCCACGTTGACTTCCTTCACAAAGTCACCCATCTGTTGGTCGGTATATCCCTCGGGCAGGAAAACGATGTGGAGGTCGTCATCGCCTGCAACGTTCAGGTCATGAAGCGGCAATAGGGTCTTCTTCTCGGCCTTGTCCTTGCGGTTCACCTTCTCTGCCTCGCAGCTTTCCAGCATGCCGAGAAAGAAGGCTGCCACTAAGAAAATGGCGATAATCTGCAGTAGCGAGTCAAATAACTCTTTGGTAAATATTCTTTTCATAATCGTTAGATTTTTTGAGGTTTTTAATGATGTCGTTTGAAAGGTTGGGAGGAGCACCCGCCTTCGCCAAGGCCTGATCTATGTTCACACCAACAATGTGCCCCTCTGTCCCCCCTCTTATTTGGTCATCTCCTTTTGGAGGTCGTGGATGACTTGATTGTCACCTTGAGATGGTTGCTGATGTCAATTGAAAATGTGTCATCATAGTTGTATTGATTAAGTTCGTTATGTTTTTCTGGTGCAAAGTTACAACAAAATTTTGATTGCCGTTCAAGACATTCTTGAGAAAAAAATGTCATGAATCCATTTGCTAAATTCTAAACTATTTTGTAAATTTGCAGCATCTAATTATCACTACAATGACTAAATACA
>JAEEGL013139241.1_pt1 | contig 25330 bp, 20 predicted proteins | sample 9134231 | NCBI WGS metagenome assembly JAEEGL01 (sample SAMN16246548, study PRJNA631951) | gut metagenome | biome: gut microbiome; feature: rumen; material: fiber-attached | host: Bos | place: Iran: Karaj | collected 2018-10
GCCAGCCTCCGAATATGATTTGATTAAAGCTTTGAACTGCAGCCTGTGTTTTTTCATATTATAGCATATTGCCCCGGAGCAGATTATGCCGCAACGGAACATAAACCGGACACGATCAGCCTTTACGAACAGGCTTCAGGCAACCCTGATTTTGCAAAAGACGTGATAAATAGTATAATTATCGGTGACTTAAGGAAAACGGGGCACATAAACACGATGAAGACCAAACAGTTCATAACGATAATAATATCATGCATCCTGATCCTCGCAGTAGGGATAGCAGGTGTGAAGGGATCCGGATTCTTCGGCGGAAGCGAAGGATATATCGGCTCATACATCTCTGTGATATGGATCAGCGGTACGATCGGATATACGACATACGATATTTTCGGCAATGAGACATCCCTGTCCACGTTCACGATCTGCGACTACCTTGATCAGATCGCTGCGGACAGACATAATAAAGGTTTGTTCATAGAAATAGACTCGCCCGGCGGATCAGTATATGACAGCGACAAGATCTATCAGGCTATCATGGAGTATAAAGAGAACACCGGAAGACCTGTTGTAGCCGCATGCCTCAGCACTATGTGTTCCGGCGCATATTACATTGCCAGCGCGGCGGATGAGATCTATGCCGAAAGAACCGCGGACGTCGGTTCCATCGGAGTCTATATCGAGATGATGGATGTCTCGGAGCTTGTCGGAAAGCTTGGCGTTAAGGTGGACTATATAAGATCGTCCGAGAACAAGGCGATGGGAAATATGTACAACGAGATGACTCCGGAGCAGAGAGATATATACCAGAGCGTGGTGGACGAGCATTACGAGAGATTCCTGGATATCGTTCAGAAATCCAGAGGATATGACAGGGATACTCTCAGAGCCATAGCAGACGGCAGGTCTTATACAGCCACACAGGCGCTGGGCAACGGACTTATAGATGGGATCAAGGAATACGATGACGCTCTTGTTGACTTCGAGGATCAGCTCGGAGTGTATACGCTTCTCTATCCGGAAGTCGCGGAAGAGGATATAATAAGCGCTATTCTCGACAGGCTGGGAGTCGGACTCCTCGGTCAGGCAAACCAGGTAGAGGAACTCAGGGAACTGCTTGAGAGGACCAACGGAAAGGCAATGTACCATGGCTGAGGAATACAGATACACGTACGGGACAGCAACTGCTGAACCGGAAAGTGCGCCGCAGCCCGTACCTGCCTTGCCGGAGAGCGATATAGTTGATGCGGCAGCGGAAGGGATACCGGGTTATACTGCTGTCTCCGGAGATGCGGGCGGACAAACGGTACCCGAGGAGACAGCCGGCGGACAGAACAGCGGATCGATCGCACCGTATTATGAGAGTTTCACGCCTCAGCCGGAGAAGACGAGGTTGGATCCGGACGGGAATCCGGTAGGGGAAAGAGCCGGATTCTGGCCGAGGCTTTTCGCCGTACTGATAGATGCTGTTGTCGCATCGGTCATATGGTTCGCATTATCTGTTTTTGTGCGGGCTTTTATAACCGAAAGACTGCTTGAGCCGTTCTTTTTTAAGATAGATCTGCTTACAGTGCTGTATTATGTCTCGTATAAGACGTACAGTATCGTATCTCTTTGGCGCAGTCAGAAGACGCTCGGTAAAAGAGCTCTGAGGATAAAGCTGATCAGCAGCGAGTCTTTCGGAAAGGCTGATCTGTGGACGGTATTCTTCCGGGAGACTTTCGGAAAGTTTATATCTGCAATATGCGTTGTTGGAAATCTGATGCTGCTTGGAAAGCGTCACCTTCCGCTGTACGACAGGCTTGCCGACACGGAAGTCGTATATGATCTCAGGACCATGCCGGCCAAAACGGAAAATGCCGGTGCTGAACCGGCTCAGGCTGTTTCCGCAGAGGCGGGCAAAGACGGCGGTCTGATCAATAACTGAAAGGTATCGGGTAAATGGCAAAAGTTAAATATACTAAAGCACAGAGAGCGAGGATAAGGCGCAGGAGATTCAGACAGCTCATCGGCGCCGGATTCCTGCTGCTTGCGCTTGTCGGTGTTTTCTCTATAGTTTCATTCGTAATAGGAAAAGTCAGGACGCGCAAGGACGACGGGGAGCTGAAACTGGAATACGCCAAGCTCATAGCTCCGCTGGTAGCGCTGGATCCGGTCCCCTTCGAGAGCGTTGACAAGGCAAAACCGGAGATACTGGAAGAAGCATCGATCTGGTCTATCATCTACAATGAGGACACCACTAAGTATCAGCGAAATGAAAATGACCAGATGATGATCCCCGCTGTCGACGTTGACAGGCATTTCAAGAAACTTTTCGGATCTGCGTCTCTTCCCGAACATGTTACATTCTCCGACGGTGACCTGACGTTCGAGTACAATGAAGAGACTGAGTCATACCTCCTTCCGATCACAGGTCTTCCCAGTTCATATTTCCCCAGAGTCGCGGCTATAGATTCCAGCGGAAGTACGAGGACTCTTACGGTCGAGTACGTCACCTATGCCGACCAGACAGGCATCGCCATCGTGTTGCCCGGAGATGACTCCGGATATCAGGTGGTGAAGAAGATGGAGTATATCCTTCTCAAGGAAGGCGGAGAGTATCATATCTACTCGGTGAAATATGCTTCTGCGCAATAGTCGTGGATGGTTATGGTTTTATGATCCGCGGGCAGACAGATAGAAGTCTGCCCGTTTTTTATCAGGGCATCGGTATGTTGCCAAAAACAAAGCGAAAGAATACAATTAAAAAGCCAATCTTTATATACGGAGAAACAGCAAATGGAGAAGAAACCCTATTACATTACCACTGCGATCGCATATGCGTCTGCAAAACCTCATATAGGCAATACATATGAGATAGTTCTGGCGGATGCCATTGCCCGATTCCGCAGGGAGCAGGGATATGACGTCAGATTTCAGACAGGAACCGATGAGCACGGCGAGAAGATAGAGCAGAAGGCTCTTGCTGCAGGAATGTCCCCGAAGGAATACGTGGACAAAGTCGCGAAGACCATCAAGGAGATCTGGGACCTGATGGATACCACGTATGATAAATTCATACGCACTACCGATGAAGATCATGAGGAACAGGTCCGCAAGATGTTCCGCAAGATGTATGAAAAGGGAGACATCTATAAGGGCTATTATGAAGGATGGTACTGCACTCCAGATGAGTCCTTCTGGACTGACTCGCAGGTAGTTGACGGAAAGTGCCCGGAATGCGGGAGACCGGTCGTCAGAGCAAAGGAAGAAGCATATTTCTTCCGTATGAGCAAATATGCAGACCGTCTCATAGATCATATAAACACACATCCGGAGTTCATACAGCCGGTATCAAGGAAGAACGAGATGATGAACAACTTCCTGCTGCCCGGTCTGCAGGATCTCTGTGTTTCAAGGAGCTCCTTCAAGTGGGGCATACCCGTGGACTTCGACGAAGGGCACGTGGTCTACGTCTGGCTGGATGCGCTCAGCAACTATATCACCGGCCTGGGTTATGATGTTGACGGCAATAACGGTGAACTGTACGGGAAGTACTGGCCTGCGGATCTCCATCTGATAGGAAAGGATATAGTGAGATTCCATACGATCTACTGGCCGATATTCCTGATGAGCCTTGACGTTCCGCTCCCCAAGCAGGTGTTCGGACATCCCTGGCTGCTGATGGCCGGAGGAAAGATGTCAAAATCCACAGGAAACGTCATGTACGCCGATGATATGGTAGAACTGTTCGGCGTGGACGCCGTAAGGTATTTCGTGCTTCATGAGACTCCGTTCGAGAATGACGGGACCATCACATGGGACCTGATAACAGAGAGGGTAAACACGGATCTTGCCAACATCCTGGGAAACCTGGTCAACAGGACCGTTGCCATGTCAAACAGATACTTCGGCGGTGTCGTGGAAAACACAGGGGCGGATGCAGAACCTGACAGCGAGTTCAAGGAAACTATCCTTTCCTGTGTGAAAAGGGTCCAGGAAAGGATGGATGTGCTCAGAGTTGCGGACGCCATCACCGCGATTTTTGAGATATTCCGCCGCTGCAACAAATATATTGATGAGACGGAACCCTGGAAGCTCGCAAAGGATCCCACACAGAGTGACAGGCTCAAGACCGTCCTGTACAATCTTGTGGAAGGCATCGTGATCGGCGGATCGCTTCTCAGCAGTTTTATGCCGTCCACATCCGAAAGGATACTCGGGCAGCTCAATACGGAACACCGCAGTCTGGAAGAGATGGACAGATTCGGACTCTATCCTTCCGGGAATAAAGTGACCGAGACACCTGAGATCCTCTTCGCAAGGCTTGATCCCGCAGAGATCGAGAAAAAGGTTGAGGAGATACAGAGCAGATATGCTCAGCCTGAAGCTCCGAAACTGGAGCACAAGGACACTATAAGCATAGATGAGTTTGCAAAGACCGAACTGAGAGTATGTGAGGTGCTTGAATGCGAGAAAGTGCCGAAGGCAGACAAACTCCTCAAACTCAAACTGTTCGACGGTGAGAGGGAGAGGATCATCGTGTCCGGGATCGCCAAGCAGTACAGTCCCGAAGATATGGTAGGGAAGAAAGTTATCTGCGTGGTGAACCTTGCACCGCATACTTTCCGCGGCATCGAGAGCGAAGGCATGCTTCTGTGCAGCGAGACTGACGGAGAACCCAGAGTGGTATTCGTGGATAAAGAGGTAGCACCGGGCAGTGAAGTCCACTGATAATTGAAAAAAACGGGAGATGTCTTTCAGGCATCTCCCGTTCTGTGTAAAGGAGAGGTCATGGAGAAGGGCAGGAAGGAATTTGTTTTCGAATCGACAGAGAAATACCTGAAGAAGCTTGACAGCGATCTCGCCGGGCGGACGTTCCGGCTTGCAATGGATAACGGACAGGAATATCAGATCCGTTTTCTGGACGGCGAGATCGCGGAATGGAGAAGAGAAGGAGAGAAGTTGCGCTGGGAAAAGTACGGCTGTCTCAAGGCTGATGACAGCACATATTTCGTTGCTTCTGTCCTGAGCGGGACGGATGTGTGTACCTGTGTTACGCTCGTGCTCGATGAAGAGAACAGCCTGGCCACGATGTGCGTCTCCAGACAGGGGATCCATCCAGCCAGACCGAGGCTAGCAGTCGTTGAGTATATGTTCGGTGCCATTCGAGTCCCGGGCAGACCTTTGCCGGAGAAAAGGCACAGCTTTACCGGTGACCTCGTGGGTAAAAAGATAGTGTGGCACTATGCGAACGGGTTCATCAACACGCATATCTACCAGAGCGAAAGATATTATCGGATCGTTCCGCTGACTGATACGAGAACGCCTGAAGAGATCGAAAGGGATAACCGGGAGATAGAACTCGGCCTGCGTCCAAGGGAACTGCTGTACGAGGAACCGGCCAGATTCATCAGGATCAAGGACGGCATGTATCTTATCAGCTTTGTGGAGGATAACATGAACCGGGTCGATCCTTCCCGCGGAGGCAATAATATGATAGTCCTCGAGAACCTCAAAGGAGGGGTGGACTGCGGAAGGACTTTTTCCGTGAACAGGCAGGGAAAGCTGGAGCACGGTTTTTTCCGCGCATACGGAGAGCCTGTGGATGAAGACTTCCCTATAGAGGGTGAGCCAACCCCATACAGGGTGACCGGAGAAGATAAACTGACTTTCTGCGTGAGAGGTTCCGAAAACAGTCTCAAAAGAAGGATAGTCTCAGAGGTACAGCACAGAGGTCACAAGCTGACCGATACGGAAGATGCAGCTGACATAAAGATCGAAGTGACAGATAAGGAGGTCAGGGTCATCAGAGACGGCCGGACTGCAGTAATGGTATTGCCTGAGAAGATGGATAAGGACTACAGAAGGACCGGGCATTACTGTATGGGAAAAGAGAAGGCAGTTTATGCAATGGAGGGAGATGCCGCGCTTGCTGCTGTGGATCTGGCCGTATCCGGGAGGACCGGCACTGTATTCATCGGATCCGAGCAGATCAAAGAGCTGCCGACGGGGGCTGACGGGAGAAAGAGATATGTGGCTCAGACGCACAAGGGCATAGCCGGCAAAGTGTTCCATATAGTCATGGACAGTCTTGATGAATTTGTAGTCCGCTTCCTTACTGATGAGCTTCTTGAGATTGCAGAGAAGGGAAAAGTGTTCGAGAAGCATTCCTGCAGCTGTATGGAGTGTGACGAAGGAGTATGGTTCGTAACGCTTATGAGAGGGGAAGAGTGCCTGACGCTCGTGCTTGATACAGCCGGCGATCTCGTTACGACGGTCAGCACATCGCTTTACCCCGACCGGATGCAGATGGTACATCACGAAATAGAGTTCGGTGCGATCGCGCGGGCGGGAAAAGAAACGGGACTTGTCAGACACAGCTATACAGACGATCTTGTGGGCAAAAAAGTCACATGGCACTACTCGCCGTACGTCAGTATCACCCACTGCTATATGTCTGAATGCTATATGAGGTCGTCACTCGGAAAGATGAAGCCGCTTCCCGCGGATGCTCCGGAAGAAGCGGTGTTCGACGCGACAGACCGATACCGCAGATGGGGAAGCATATTCTTTGAAGAGCCATGCCAGTACATCCGGATCAATGACCATCTATTCGTCGTATGCACTGCAGAGACGAACAGAAACCGGGTAGACCCTCTCGAAGGAGGCGGGGCGATGGTCTACGCGTTCAATACCAGAAGGATGCAGGATTACGGAAGGGGATTCTTTACAGGACAGGCAGAGACCTATCCCAATCTGTTCTCTGTGTACGGTGAATGGGACGATGATGAGGATCCGATGGACACCGCAGAGAGTCCGTATAACATCTGAGCACACACCCAAAAGAAGAACCAGAAAAGCAGGCCGTCCGATCTCCGGGCGGCCTGCTTGTTCTCTATGAAACAGTAAACAGATCAAAGGCGGAATACTTTTTTTGCGGTCTCAGTGGTGACCTCTATGATCTTCTCCCTGGTCTCCCCCTTAAGCGCGGCAATCTCGTCCACGACTACGGAGATCATATCAGACGTGCATCTGGTCCCCCTGTAGCCGGAAGGACTCAGATACGGGCAGTCCGTCTCCAGGATAAAGCAGTCCAGAGGGAGCTCTCTCACTACTTCTTTCTCCTTCTTGGAGTTCTTGTAAGTCAATGCACCTCCGATACCGAGCACAAGACCTGCATCGACGGCAGCTTTTGCCATCTCAAGATCACCCGAGAATCTGTGAAGGCAGCCGGACGGTCTGTAGCGCAGAACATACTCAAGGATGTCTGCGTGTGCGTCTCTGTCGTGTATCTCGACCGGCATTCCCAGATCCTTTGCCAGCGTGAGCTGGGAATCGAATACGATATGCTGTATCTCACGTGAAGGTTCCGGCCAGTAGTAGTCAAGGCCTATCTCGCCGATAGCGGCGATCTTGGGAGAAGCTGAGAGATCAGCGATACGGCTCAGCCAGTCAGAAGGCAGACCGGCGGCATCCTCCGGGTGGACACCTACAGCGGCATATACGTGCCCGAATTGCGCTGACAAAGCAACGGCAGCCTCGGATGACGCTATGTCTGTGGCGTTCTCTATTATGGCCGTGATGCCGGCTTCACGGAGAGAGGAAAGGACGGATTCCCTGTCTTCGTCAAAAGCTCTGTCCAGATAATGGGAGTGTGTGTCGATGATCCCGCTGCAGTTTATCATGTCATTCTCCGTAAAACTGAGAGGACTACCCGCGGCGTCTGCCGCCACGGGTAGTCCGGATATGTCGATCGGTTTACTTCAGGAAAGAATCCACGAGTTCCTGAGCGTCGGCATCCTTGTCGCATGAGACAAAGATCACGTAAACGCCCTTCTGCTCAATTACCGCATTGCTGATGCGCGGAAGGGATTCGGGACTGTATGATTCATAGGTGTTGTACAGATCTGTCTGTCTTTTTACGATCTCTTCCTTTATCTTTTTCGCATCGGCTTCGCTCTTGCAGGTGATGACTGCAAATTCCTCACCCGTAGCCCCGGTACCGATCTCGTACTGGAAGTCAGCGATCAGGTCTGTGGAGAGACCTACCACCTTGCCGACAACGCTTTCGGAAACAGGTGCAAGAGTATCCAGAAACAGATCAGCCGACCTTATCTCTGAAGCAAGTTTTGCGGTATCAAGCTGAAATGATCCGCCACAGGAAGAAAGGGAAAAGACGAGAACGGTTATTAACAGAACAGCGAGTACTTTCCTGATCAATTTTCGTAAACCTCCGGATCAACTGTGTGAGAAGCAATGTAGTTCCACCAGGCTTCAGCACCGGTCTCATTGATATAGAATCCGTCTGATGTATAGGAGGGATTCAGAGCGCCGGAAGCATCTGCCATACCCGCATAACAGTCAACATAATAGATCCTGTTCGATTCGGCGACAGAAAGGATCATCGAATTGTACTGCTGAATACGGGTATTATATATGTAATCGTTATCAAACTGGGCTTCATTGACCGGCACGATGGCGAGAAGATAGATCAGCGCAGTAGGCTGAATGGATCTGATCTGCGTAATAAGTGTACGGTAGTCTTCCTCGAACACTTCAGGATAAGCCCAGCCGAGTTCATTGAGGCCTAGACAGATGTATATCTTCCCGTACTGTTTTCCGGTCAGAGCGGAAATGAATGTCTCGGGCTCTCCGTCGGCATTTACGTTGTCATATTCAAGAACGTTTGACACACTGACGGCTGTTCCGTACAGGACCTTCTGGAATGAACCGATCCCGTAAGTGGGCAGCAGCTGCACCAGACGTGTATCTCCGACTATAACGGCATCATTGAAATATCCCGTGCTGCCGGGCGATTCGGGGGCAGGTTTGCCGTAATCATAATAGACAGGAACACGGTGCACAGCGACTTCGTCACTGGGAAGAGGACCCACATTCTCGGTGGTGACCGGCTTCCCGTTCCGGACTGCCCTGATTATCAGACTGACCGCGGGAACCAGTATCAAAAGAGCGATCAGGACCAGAGCCACTGCCCTTCTGATCACATACTTGTTTTTGAAAATGCTCTTCATGGCCGGCAGCTGCACCTTGACGGAAGGTAACTTCACGGATCTGAAGAAATCCCTGCATCTTTCCGGGAAGGAAGGGCCTGCGCCGCTTTCTGTGCCTTCGTCTTCCTCGGATACACTGTTCAGATCGCTCATTTCCGGATAGATGTCGGCATCGTAGGACGGATCCCAGTCAAACACGACATCTTCTTCGGCATTTTCCTCATCAGGAATAAACCCTTCGGGAGGTTCGCCGGGATCAAATGTGAATATGCTCTTGTTTTCATCATTTTCCATAGTTACATAATAGTTTAAACATGTTAATAAATCAACAAAACTGAGGACTGCGGATGAACGGTGAAACCGTCTGCACTGTAGAGCGTAATGCTTTACATGATGTTAAGATTCTTATTATAATTTGGTAAGTTTCAGGAGAATGAATATGAACGATCACATCAGAAACTTTTCCATAATTGCTCATATAGATCACGGCAAATCCACGCTTGCGGACAGATTCCTGGAGATCACAAAAGCGGTGGACTCCAGAGAGATGCGCGGCCAGATACTGGATGGAATGGAACTCGAACAGGAGAGAGGAATAACCATCAAGGCAAGTGCCGTGACTATCAACTACCAAGCCAGAAACGGAGAGACCTATGAGTACAACCTCATAGATACTCCGGGACATGTTGACTTCAATTATGAGGTATCGAGGAGCCTTGCTGCCTGTGAAGGAGCGATTCTTATAGTAGACGCGACTCAGGGAGTTGAGGCGCAGACTCTTGCCAATGCATATCTTGCAGTGGACAACGATCTTGAGATACTTCCCGTCATAAATAAGATAGATCTCGTTTCTGCCGATCCGGAGAGGTGCAGGCAGGAACTGGAAGACTATGTAGGCATTCCTGCCGATGACGCTCCTTTGATCTCGGCAAAGCTGGGCACGAATGTCGAGGAAGTCCTGGAGAGAGTGGCGACCGACTTTCCGCCTCCCGGCGGTGATGAGAATGCCCCGCTCAAGTGCCTTATTTTTGACTCAGCATATGACAGCTACAAGGGGGTCATAGTTTATGTCAGGGTCTATGACGGTACCGTCAAGGCCGGCGACCGGATAAGGATGATGAGCACTGAGGCGGAGTTTCAGGTCGTAGAAGTGGGCCGTATGCGCGCACTGTCTCACGAACCGTGTGAAAAGCTTTCCGCAGGAGAAGTCGGATACATAACTGCCAGCATCAAGCGGGTAGCAGACACGAGAGTGGGTGACACGGTCACTTCCGCGGAAAATCCGTGTGACGCACCGCTTCCGGGATACAGAAAGGTCCTGCCGATGGTCTTCTGCGGGATTTATCCGGCTGACGGTGCCGATTACGAGGCGCTTAAGGACGCGCTATCAAAACTTGCGCTCAACGATGCTTCGCTTTCATACGAGCCGGAGACCTCGGGGGCGCTGGGCTTCGGGTTCCGGTGCGGGTTCCTGGGACTTCTGCATCTTGAGATAATTACCGAGCGGCTCGAGAGGGAATTCGATCTGGATCTTGTTACTACTGTTCCCAGTGTCGTGTACAGGATAACGCTCAACACGGGAGAAGTGGTGGAGATAGACAACCCGACAGCATATCCCGATCCGTCCACTATCGTCAGAACGGAAGAGCCTATCGTAGATGCGCACATCCTCTCTCCGACGGATTATGTCGGGGCAATCATGGACCTCTGCCAGAGAAGAAGAGGCAGTTTCGTCGATATGAACTATATCGATAAGACAAGAGTGGATCTGCATTATGAGCTGCCGCTGGCTGAGATCATATATGATTTCTTTGATGCCCTGAAGAGCAAGACAAGAGGATACGCTTCACTGGACTATGAGATAAAGGGATATAAGGAAAGCAAACTGGTAAGGCTGGATTTCCTGATAGCGGGAGAGCAGGTCGATGCACTTTCCTTCATCATTTTTGCCGACGACGCATATGCAAGAGGACGGAAGACGGCGGAGAGGCTCAAGGAGTACATACCAAGACAGCTCTTTGAGGTGCCGATCCAGGCTGCAGTCGGAGGGCGGATCATAGCCAGAGAGACCGTAAAGGCGCTGAGAAAGGACGTCCTTGCGAAGTGCTACGGAGGAGATATCTCAAGGAAGAAGAAACTGCTGGAGAAACAGAAGGAAGGCAAGAAACGCATGCGCAAGTTCGGATCCGTGGAGGTTCCCAGCGAAGCGTTCACAGCGGTTCTGAAACTGGATGACTGACAGTCATCCGTAAACACAGAAATATAGCAGCAAGCCGGCAGGATATCCTGCCGGCCAATGCCGTGTGCACAGGAGTATCATATGTTTTCACGATTGTTTTCAAAAAACGGAGTTGAGTGGATCGTTGCAGGGCTCGGCAATCCGGATAAAAAATACGAGGGGACCCGTCACAATATGGGATTCATCGCTATAGACCATATAGCAAGAGACAAAGGGTTCAGCGTTACAAGAAACAGATTCAGGTCTCTGACAGCTCTTCAGAAAGAGGAATGCGGGCAGGTCCTCTACATGAAGCCGCTCACTTATATGAACCGTTCGGGCGACGCGATAGGAGAAGCTGCCCGTTTCTACAAGGTGCCTGCAGATCATGTTCTGGTGCTTTGTGACGATATCTCCCTTCCCGCAGGTACGATCAGGATAAGGGCCAAAGGAGAGGCAGGCGGACATAACGGGCTTAAAAGCATCATATCAGCGCTGGGAAGCAGTGAGTTCCCGCGAATAAAGATAGGAGTCGGCAACAACACGCCCTCAGGAGATGAGCTCGTGGAGTTTGTTCTCGGAAAGCCTTCGGCCGAAGATATGAAAGCAATAATGTCGCGGATGGATGACATAGAAGCCGCTCAGGAACTGATAAAGGCCGGACAGCTGGAGCTTGCCCAGAGCAGGCACAACAGAGGAAAGAACGAATGAGGATTATTGATGCTATAGCTGAAAGTCAGCAGATAGAGGAACTGGCCGGTGCGCTGAAGGGAAAGCACACCGCGGCGGCACTCTTCGGCGCGCACAGGATACACCGTGCCGTCTGCGCTGCAGCATTCGCGCTCAGGACCGGGAAAAAGGTCATAGCCGTATTTGAGAATGATGCCGATGCCTTTCGTTCCGCAGATGATATCAGAGCTCTGGGGTTCGAGAGAGTGGAGGCACTGCCTTCCAGGGAGATAACGCTCCTCGATGTAGAGAGCGTATCAAGAGACGAGGAGGTAGCAAGGCTTTCTGTTCTCGGCAAGGCAGCTAAAGAGGAACTTGACATAATCTGCTGTTCAGTCGAGGCGCTCTGCCTTCTGACGATACCGCACAGCGTATATCTGTCCAGACTGAAGGAGATATGTAAGGGAGACAGACTTGATCAGCGGGAATTGGCGATGTCCCTGATAGATGCCGGTTATACGAGGACCGAAAGAGTGGAGGGAAGAGGACAGTATGCCGTCAGAGGAGACATCATCGACCTCTTTCCTGCCGACAGGGATATGCCGCTGAGGATCGAACTGTTTGGAGATGAGGTGGACCGTATATCCGAATTCTCCCCTGACACGCAGAGAAGAAGCAGAGACCTGACAGAAGCGGATATCTCGCCTGCCCGTGAGATCTCATTCCGGGGCGATGATGAGAACAGGATAGAGGAGTTTTGCGCTTCATTGATAGAGGGACCGCTCAGGACAGCGGTTGCGTCTGATCTGCAGGAGATGAAGGAGGGGATACTTCCAGCCTGTCCTGACAGATATCTCAATATCTGCTATGAAAAGCCGGAGACGGTCGCAGATTATCTGCCCGATTCCGTTATCTTCATATCAGAGCCTGTCGAGCTTGAGACCAGGTACAAAAACCTGATGCAGAGACACACATTCGACCTTGAGGATTATTCCGGAAAGGGGCTCTATACAAAAGCTCTCGGAAGCTTTTATGCCGACATGGACTCTGTGTTCTCAGGACACGACAGGGTCCTCTGCGAGACATTCACGAGGGCGGTCGGAGAAAGAGTCCTGTCCGCGATCGTGAACATAAACTCAAATACGGTCCCCAGGTGGGGCGGCGAGATAGCCGTTCTCTCTGAAGATCTTTCCGCTTACAGGAATATTGGGTACAGATGCGTGGTCTTTGCCGGTACCGGGCGTGCGGCGGAAGCGGTTAGCGGAGACCTCACAAATGAAGGATTTGAATCCGAAGTTACCCGGGCGTCACTGCCGGCGGAAGGCCATGTGGCGGTCACGGGTGGGTCATTGTCTTCCGGATTCGAATTCGCACCGCTCAGAATAGCGGTGATCACTTCGTTCAATGAGGAGCGGCGGTCAGGTGTTTCCAGACGGCAGAGAAAACCTTCGGAGTCTTTCGGGAGCCTGGAGGACCTGAAACCGGGAGATTATGTCGTTCACAGAAATCATGGCATCGGCATCTTTGACGGTATAAAGAGAATAGATCATCACGGGTATGTAGCTGACTATATCACGCTTCGCTATCGCGACGGCGATATGCTTTATGTGCCGGTCACGAGCCTGGATATGGTAAGCCCCTATATTTCCGGAAAGGATGATGCAAAAGTCACACTGAATAAACTCAATTCCGGAGAGTGGCAGAAGACAAAACAGAAAGTATACAGATCCGTTCGGGAAATGGCCAAGGAGCTCATAGAGCTCTATGCCAAGAGAGAGAACACGGAAGGGATCAGTTTTTCCGCTGACACCGAATGGCAGAGGGATTTTGAAGCCAGATTCCCGTATGAGGAGACGGAGGACCAGCTGAGAAGCGCAGAAGAGATAAAGAAGGATATGGAAAGCAGAAAGCCTATGGACAGACTGCTCTGCGGCGATGTCGGAGTGGGAAAGACCGAGGTGGCTCTGCGCGCCGCATTCAAGTGCGTAAGTGACGGGTACCAGGTGGCGATCCTTGTTCCCACCACTATCCTGGCGTGGCAGCATTACCAGACCGTTACGGAGAGGATGGATCCGTTCCCCATCCGCACAGTGCTGCTTTCAAGATTTGCGGACGCCAAGGCCATTAAAGCCGGAGTGGCAGGAATAAAGAACGGAACGGTTGATATTGCCATAGGCACGCACAGGCTCCTTCAGAAAGACATAGAGTTCAAAAAACTCGGTCTTCTGATCGTGGACGAAGAACAGCGCTTCGGAGTCGCACACAAGGAGAAACTCAAGGAAAAGTTCCCCGGAGTGGATGTCCTTACCCTGTCAGCCACACCGATACCCAGGACCCTTAATATGGCAATGAGCGGGATCAGGGATATGAGTACGATAGAGAACCCGCCCGTGGACAGGCATCCGGTGCAGACATACGTTACCGAATATGACCGTGACACTGTCAGGAATGCCATACGCAGGGAAATGTCCAGAGGAGGTCAGGTCTATTACCTTCATAATCGAGTCGAGACGATAGACAGAACAGCTGCCCAGCTCCAGGAAATGGTACCGGAAGCAAGGATAGAGATAGCTCACGGGCAGATGAACGAGCAGCAGCTCTCTGAAGTCTGGAGAAGGATGGTGGAGGGGGAGTGCGACGTTCTCGTGTGCACCACGATCATAGAGACGGGAGTGGATATCTCCAACTGCAACACGCTGATCATAGAGGACGCTGACAATCTTGGTCTCGCGCAGCTGTATCAGCTCCGTGGGCGCGTCGGGAGAAGCAGCAGAAGGGCATATGCCTGGCTGCTGTTCAGGAAAGATAAGGTGCTCAACGAGATATCCGCCAAGAGACTGGCAGCGATCCGTGATTTCACGGCGTTCGGCTCGGGGTTCAAGATAGCTATGAGGGATCTTCAGATCCGCGGAGCCGGAAGCGTACTGTCTGCCAGGCAGAGCGGGCACATACAGAACGTCGGATACGAGACTTATATACGCATACTGGAGCAGGCGGTAAGTGATGAGCAGGGGATCAAAGCGCCCAAGAAGGAAACGGAGTGCCGCATTGATCTGCCGATTTCCGCTTATATTCCCGATGATTATATTGAGGACATAGAGAGCAGGATCGAGATGTACAAGCGGATCGCCGACGTGACCTGCAAGGAGGAGTATGATGAGGTTGTAAGTGAGCTGAGAGACCGTTTCGGTTCCATTCCGGAGTGTGTCAGACTGCTGTGCAGCGTGTCCTCGGCGAGGGCAAATGCAGCGAAACTCGGTTTCTATGAGATAAGAAGCAGCAACGGGGCGGTGTTGATGTACATTGATGACCTCAACGAGGAACAGCTGAAAGCCGCGGCGAAGTCGATCCCGGGAAGGGTGTTCTATTCAGCCAGGGGGAAGAAATACCTGACTATAAGCGACACATCTGCAGATGATCCTTTACCGGATATTTTCACCGTGCTGGATGCGCTGAGGGAACTAAAGGAAAAGGAGAGCGCGTGATGGGTATCACGCGAGACTGAGGACTGATATGGAAAGGAAGAAACACAGCGTATATATCGCAAGGCGTATAGTGGCTTTGGTTATACTGCTTTTCATGATCGGAGGGATAATAACTGCCGTCACCGGCTCAGTCAGGAGGAAAAGAGCAAACAGGGAAGCGGAAGAAAGCCTCTCCGTCTCCTTCCTGGATGAAGAGCAGGTCAATTCCAGATTCAAGGGAACCAGTTTCCGCTCTACGCAGAACGGAGGTTCCTTTGAATACGGGACGGAAGTGATAGATCCGGCGGCTCTTGTAGTGAGCCATACCTGCAACGTATCTGTCGACGGCGACAGGAAGATCGATACATCCGTGAGCGGCGACTATGAGATCACATACAGGCTTTACAAGACAGACAGATACGGGAAAGAGGTCTCAAAAGAGATCACAGCCGTCTACACTGTAACAGATACTGCTCCTCCTGACATAAGGATAGCTGCTCCTACAGTAACACTCTTTACCGGAGAAAGCTTCGACCCCATGTCGAACGTGATCTCCTGTACGGATCCGGTCGACGGAGAACTGTCTTGTAAGGTCGAATCGAACGTGGATACCTCAGAAGAAGGTTCTTACACGGTGAAGCTCACCGCTGCGGACAAGAGCGGGAACGAGACCGTTACTTCGTATGCGGTGGATGTTGAGGAGTTTGCGCTGTCGGAGACTCCTTCCGATGGCGTATATACTTACGCATATAAGGTCAACCGCGCAGCGAACACGGTAACAGTGTATAAAAGGGATTCGAACGGCGAATACACCATTCCTTATAAGGCAATGGTCTGCTCCACCGGCGATGACACCCCGGTCGGAACATATTACACATACGACGATCCATCAAGTTCGAACTGGGCACCGTATTACCCGTGGTGGCCTCTTTACGGAGACGTATACGGGATGTACGCAACAGGTATCGTAGGGTCAATACTGTTTCACTCTGTTCCGTATTATTCTCCGGATCCCGGCGATCTGGAGTATGAAGAATACAATAAACTCGGAACTTCAGCATCAGCAGGATGTGTGCGTCTGTCTGTGCGTGACATGCTGTGGGTCGTATCACACTGTCCGGAAGGGACTATGGTCACATTCTATGATGACGCAGACGACCCCGGTCCTTTGGGAAAGCCTGAGCCGTTAAGGATCGATGTTTCCAGCCCGAACAGAGGTTGGGATCCGACAGATCCGGATCCTGATAACCCCTGGAATCAGTGAAAAACTTAACCTTGAGGCAACAATCTGAGAAACGCAAAACACTAGAATATCAGAAGCAGGCCTCCGGACCTGCTCTAATACGGTTTTTGGAGCACTTTTTATGAGCAGTAAGAAAATGAAGAATAAAAAGACAGCTATCATAATAACCGCAGCAGTTCTGCTTGTCGCAGCGGCTGCGGTATGGTTACTGTTCTTCAGGACAGCTTCCGGAGATGCCGTCTATGTGATGCCGGTGAGCGCTGTCTCTGTTTTCAGCACAGGCAGTGCGAACAGGTACGGCGGGATGGTCGAGCCACAGCAGACAGTTGAGTTCCGGAAGGACAGCAGCAAGACGGTCAGGGAGACATATGTGCAGGAAGGAGATGCCGTTAAGTTCGGTGATGTTCTCTTTTCATATGACTCAGACGCGATCTATCTTGAGATAGCGCAGAAAGAGCTTGATATACAGCGGGAACAGGCTGCTATAGCAAGTAACAATGAACTGATAGATATGACTGATGATGATCTCGAACGGCAGCGCCTGAGAAACCAGAATCTGCAGACAGAGTACAGAATTAAAGCGCTGAGGAATGAACTCAGCAGCCTTGAAGCATCTGCCGCGAATACTGATGTTGTATGCAATGTGGACGGGACCGTGAAAAGCGTTTCTGACGGTACTGACGGCAGTGATGTGTACATTACCGTGATGAAGGCGGGTGATTATATCGTTAAGGGAAAGATAAGCGAAATGAACATCGCAAGTCTTCCTCAGGGTACATCTGTCGCGATACACAGCCGCGTGGATGATACGGTGTGGAACGGAACGGTCTCCAGGATAGACACGAATCAGACAGCTGAGAATCAGCAGGGAATGTATATCGGAGGCAAAGAAGAGGAGAGCGGCTCTAAGTATTACTTCTACGTTGAGCTGGAGAACAGCAAGGGGCTGTTCCTCGGACAGCACGTGATCGTTGAGCCCCTGGGCGCAGGGTCAAAGGAAGGCTTATGGCTTTTTGAGGATTATATAGAGGGAGCCGGCTCCGATGATCCCTTCGTGTGGGCAGACAGCTCTGGACGTATAAGGAAAAGGCATGTTGAGCTCGGGGACTATGATGCCGAGACCGGCTGCTGGAAAGTGCTGAGCGGTCTCTCCGTTTCGGATTATATTGCCTACCCTGACGGGACTGTATCTGACGGAATGAAGACAACTACGGAGTACCCTGCCTCGGAACCTGAAGGATTTGAAATGCCTTCGGAGGAGAACTTCGGATCTTACGTCCCGGAAGAGGAACCGGTTCCCGGGACCGAACCGGAAGAGTCGGAGGTGTCCGGCTGATGATCATAGATATAAGGAACCTTTACAAGAATTATCTGAACGGTGAGATGGAGGTTCCCGTGCTCAACGACGTGTCTCTGTGCGTTGATGAGGGGGAATTCGTTTCCATCATGGGACCGTCAGGCAGCGGAAAATCCACCCTCATGAACATTATCGGGTGTCTGGACCGACCTACGAGCGGCACATATCTTTTTAACGGAAATGATGTTTCGTCGATGTCCGACGATGAGCTTTCTGACCTGAGAAACAAAGGCGTGGGTTTCGTGTTTCAGCAATTCAATCTGCTTCCGAGAGAAACAGCGGTCCAGAATGTGGCGCTTCCTCTTGTGTACGCTGATGTGGCTCCGGCTGAGCGTGAGCGTAGGGCAAGAGAAGCGCTGGACAGAGTAGGACTGTCGGACAGGGCGGATTTCCTGCCGACGCAGCTTTCCGGAGGACAGAAGCAGAGAGTTGCCGTGGCGAGAGCCATAGTCAACGATCCCAGTATCCTTCTGGCAGATGAGCCTACCGGAGCGCTGGACTCAAAAAGCGGAGAGCAGCTGATGGATCTTTTCTGCGACCTCAACAGGCAGGGAATGACAGTCGTAATGATAACTCATGAAAGAGGAGTGGCACGTTATGCGCGCAGGGTCCTCATGATGAACGACGGCATCCTTACGGAGACCGATGATCTGGGAGAGGGAGGAATCAAGTGAAGAAAAAGATATCGCCTTCCTTCAGAAAGGCATTTCTGGCAATAGCTGCAGTCGCGGCATTGGCGGGAACACTGTTCGGCATCAGGGCAGTAGTCAACAGTAAAAAGAGCGTGGGCGTGGTATCAGTCATGAGTATCGCAGATACCTGGTATGACTACGGCTCGACGGGGTACGGACAGATCAGTCAGGGTGGTACGCAGCAGGTATGGGCCGACAGGAGCATGCTGATATCAAAGATCTATGTGTCTGAGGGGGATCACGTGAAAAAGGGCGATCCCCTGATGCAGTATGATGTCACCCAGGCAAGGCTTCAGGAGGACAGCTGCAGGATCGAATATGAAATGGCGGCAAGAGATCTCAGACGCGCTGAAGAGAGACTGTCGTATATAAGAACATTCAGGCCGAATGAGAGACCCGAACCGCTGAGGATGATATATCCGGAACCGGTCGATATCACAAAGGATGAAGAGGGAAGACTGCTTATCATCTCCGGCAAAGAGTCGGTAGAGGAATTCATTGATAAGGACGGCGTGTACGGGATCACGATCAACATAAACTGCAGCACGCCCGTCACTAGAAGGACATTTGAGACGCTCCTGTCATATGACCCGAGAGCAGAGCTTCCGCACCCGGATGAAGAAGTGCCTGTCATTCCTTCCGGCCCGGATGATCCCGGGCAGTCTCCTGCAGGAGAGGATACTCAGGATCCATCGGGAGAACAGGGAGCAGATCCGTCGGGAGACAGCAGCCCGGATCCGTCAGGAGGGACTGACGGTCAGGGAGACAAGGATAAGGAAGGGGAGGACGGCGAAGAGGGAAAGATAGAAGTCGTTCCCCAGATGAATTTCACATTCGTCATATATGAGCATTACGGAGACATGGACAGTGTCCGTATAGCTTCCGTGCACGCGAACCCGGAAGAGGACGGCATCGCCAGGAAAAGGTGGCTGGAGACTGTTCTGCCTGTAAAAGAAGATGAACAGAAGCCGGATCCCGATCAGGGATCAGATCCGGGAACTGACCCGGTGCCTGATTCTGACCTGACACCGGAGCCTGATCCGACTCCAGATCCCAAACCTGAGCCCGAACCTGATCCCGTGTACTTCTTTTCAACCAATTACTCGGTAGACGGAATGACAGGGGCGGTCGAAGAGAAGGTAGACGATATCGTGAGGGGAGTCTTCATCTTCTGCAGGGAGAGAGCCAACGCTCAGGTGCCGGAAACAGAGAGATACACGAAAGAACAGATAGACAGCATGATAGTTGAGCAGAACAGGCTCATCCGGGAGTACAGGATAGCCGTGTCTCAGGCTGGACTTGACTGGAAAAAAGCTGGGCAGACTGCCTCTGACGGAGTAGTCAGGGCTGATCATGACGGCATTGTTGTTTCTGTGGGAAGCATTTATTCCGGGAAAAGCGATGAGCCTCTGATAAGCGTGAGCAGCGGAAACGGATACCAGATCATGAGCACGCTGACAGAACTTCAGCTTGGGACCGTGAAGGTAGGGGATGAGATCTCTGTAAGCATGTGGTCAAACGGGCAGACATACTCCGGACGGATAGTAAGGATATCCCCGTATCCTACCAGCGATAACATGGGATATTCATACAACCCGAACACCTCCAACTATATTTTCATTGCGGACCTCGAATGCGAAGACGAGCTCCAGCCCTGGGACGGAGGAGAGATACAGTTCCTTTCAGACCAGCAGGGATCAAAAGGATTGTTTGCTCTGGAAGCCTGTTTCGTTAGGGAGGAAGGCGGAAGAAACTATGTACTGAAAGCCGGAGATGACGGCAGACTCGAGAAGCAGTATGTGGAAGTCGGCAGGATCCTTTACGGAGGATGGTCAGTCGAGATAATCAGCGGACTAGGGATGGAGGATTACATAGCGTTCCCATATGGGAAGAATGCAGTCGAAGGGGCAAAGGCGGATTATGAATCCGGGGTGATGGCATGGTGAAACACAGCGGATTCGCAGAGAACATAAAGCTTGCGTTCCGGGGAATCTCAACGCATAAAATGAGATCTTTTCTCACGATGCTGGGAATAATAATCGGCATTGCCTCGATCATCGCCATAGTGTCTACGATCAGGGGAACAAATGAACAGATCAAACAGAATCTCATAGGTGCGGGAACCAACAGCGTTACAGTCAAGATCAAGCAGAATGAATGGGATTATGAATTTGACTGGATGGGGATCCCTGAGGGATTCTATCCCGTATCGGAGGAGACGATGAGACAGATACGGGAACTGCCGGGAGTAAGATCCGCTGCGAGATTTGTCAGCCGCAACAACTCCGGCTCAGTCAGCTGCGGCGCGGTCACACTGGACAACTGCGGGATAATCGGCGTTGAGAACGATTATTTCGTTGCAGCAGGTCTTCAGGCGGTCAAGGGAAGGCTGTTCGGCGAGCATGATGCAGCGAATTTTTCCAAAGTCGCTGTGCTGGACCGTTCTGCCGCCAAGAGTATCTTCAGCGGTAAGGAACCGATCGGTGAGACTATTGAGATATCAGGGGAAGCTTTTCTGGTCGTGGGAGTTGTCGACACAAGGAACAGTTTCAGTCCGGTGATTGAGACGATGCAGGATTATTACACCTATATGGGAAACAAGGCGGCAAGAGTATACATACCCATAGCTGACTGGCCGATCTTGTTTCAGTTCGACGAGCCTGAGTCGGTAATAGTGAGAGCCAGAGACACCGACAGTATGACTGAGGTCGGAAGGGCGACTGCGGAACTGCTGAACGGGGCGCTCGGCATAGGTGAAGCCAAAGACGCGCAGGGCGGAGATCAGGACATAAGGTACAAAGCCGACGATCTTCTTGAACAGGCAAAGCAGATACAGGATCTCAGCAGAAGCACGAACAGCATGCTGATCTGGATCGCCGGTATCTCTCTTCTTGTCGGAGGTATAGGCGTTATGAACATAATGCTTGTATCTGTTACGGAAAGAACAAGGGAGATCGGCCTCAAAAAGGCGCTCGGAGCCAGAAAAAACAGGATCCTTTCCCAGTTTCTGACAGAAGCTGCAGTGCTGACCAGTATAGGAGGCATACTGGGAGTCGCTGTGGGGATAGCCCTTTCGTATGTGATACAGTTCGTTGCCCAGGTGCCTGTATCGATCAGCGTGCCGGCCATACTCATCTCGGTGGTCTTTTCCACTGTTGTGGGCATAGTTTTCGGGCTTCTGCCGTCCATACAGGCTTCTAAGCTGGATCCGATAGAAGCGCTGCGGTACGAATGAAAGCCTGCCGGTCCGGGGGATCTGCAGGTTTGTGCCAAAGCAGAGTGTTTTTCGGTATACGTCTGCAAATAGCAGGCTGTATTTTGCAGATTTACGGGTGTAACCGGAAGCTCGGAAAGACTACAATATTTATGCAAAGAAAAGGAAGGGAGGAACAAAATGCTGAAACAGCACTCGGAAATGTACGGAAGCGATGACTGGCTTGCGGAAGAGATCAAAAGAGAGAATCGGATATCCGCATGGGACATCGACGGCGGAAGACTTCTGAGGGAAGAGCATGCCGTAAACTGTGATGCCCGCAGACTGGCCGCAGAACACGCTCTGGGCTGTGAGGCTGAGGCGAATGCCGAGGCGCACAGAAGAGAACACAGCGGAAGCGCTCTGGATGCCGAATTCAGAAAGGCTATGAGAAAAGCCGAAGACCGGATTGGCAGCGAAACGCCTGAAGCAAGAAAGAACATGCAGCGGGCACTGTTTGGCGGGTTTGTTCTGATGGTCCTGTTTCCGCCGCTTCTGCTGCTCATCGCACCGGCCGCGGTGGGATATGTGTTATATCTCGCAAACAGGAACAAACAGTAAGAAACAGATAAGATACAGGAGGAGAAACAATGGATCCCATAGTAATCATTGCCATAATCGTGCTGCTTATCATAGCAGCGATCGTCATCACGATCTCAAGCCTCTGCATAGTGCCGCAGGGAAGCACCTGGGTCATCGAGCGGCTGGGAAAGTACGCTACTACATGGGGCGCAGGACTTCATATCAAGACGCCTGTGCTTGAAAGAGTGGCGAGAAAGATCTCAATGAAGGAACAGGTGGCGGACTTCGAACCGCAGTCGGTCATTACAAAAGATAACGTCACCATGAATGTTGACTCTGTAGTATATTTCCAGGTCATCGATCCCAAAGCCCTCACATACGGGGTCGAGCGTCCGATCGCTGCAATCGAGAATCTCTGCGCGACCACGCTGCGCAACATCATCGGTTCCATGACTTTGGACGAGACACTGGTAGGACGAGAGACAATAAATGCGGAGACCATCAAGGTCCTGGACGAAGCCACCAACAAGTGGGGCATCGATATCACAAGAGTAGAGGTCCAGAACATCACGCCCCCGCTCTCCATCCAGGAAGCAATGGAAAAACAGATGAAGGCTGAGCGCGAGAAGAGAGCTGTCATCCTTGCGGCAGAAGGCGAGAAGCAGTCTGCTATCACTAGGGCGGAAGGTGAGAAAGAATCTGCCATCCTCAGAGCTGATGCTATTCGTGAGGAGAGGATCAGGACCGCACAGGGTGAGGCAGAGGCGATCGCGGCAGTCGCGGAAGCGCAGGCCAGGGCGATCGAGATGATCAACAGGGTACAGCCTTCCAAGGAATACCTCCAGATCCGTTCGATGGAAGCTGCTGAAAAGATGGCTGACGGTCAGGCCACCAAGATCGTCGTGCCCTCCAATCTTCAGGATGTAGCCGGACTGGCAACACTGTTCAAAGAAACAGTGCGGTGATATCATCGCGTAAGCATAGCTCCCGGACCAACAGGCCCGGGAGCGTTTCTTTTCTGCGGAGGCGTTGAGCGTGTCGGTTGAAATAGATATGGCTGAAAGGTATAATTACAGTTCAGGAATCTACCTCAAGGAAAGGCTATTATGATGAAATCTAAGAGATCTGTTGCTATGCTTCTCATCGTATCGGTATGTCTGACACTCTGTTCATGCGGATACAATCCCAAAACGGTCGGAACGATCACCGATCCGGACGGAAACGTTATCGATATCACCTGCGGAGAGTATCTGTGCGCGCAGTATGAAGTTACTACGGAACTGCTCAACGAAGCAGAGGTGTCCGGTGAAATAGATATTGAAAAGTTCCTGGATACCTGGTATGACGGGGGCACTGTGAGAGAGTTTATAAGCCAGAGAGTTTCCGAGATACTTCTTCAGAAAGCGGTGACAGATTATCTTTATGACAGGACCGATCTCGGTGACGATGTTTCCACGATGATCTATTTTGATAACTATGTTCAGAATGAATGGTCTACGAACAGAGACGCGCTCATCAGAAACGGCATAGGCTTCGACAGCTTTAAAAAGTATGAGATACAGTCTCTTAAGTCGGCACAGCTTCCCTACGACCTCTACGGCGAAGGAGGGGAGCAGGAGCTTAGCAGAGAATATGCCGAAAAGTTCATCAAGAACGGTGTCGCGAGATTCACATATCTGTCCCTTCCTTACCGCAAGGTCATGGGAGTCGATGTGACCGACGAGGAGAAGAAGGAGCTCAGATCTTACGCGACTCAGATACTCAAGGCCTGTGAGGAAGCAGAGATCCCCGCGCACGGCAGCGTCAAAGGAGTCATCGCTTCTGCCGCTGAAGAGTTCTCATCCAATTATCAGAATATGCTCGGTTATGTGCAGGATATGGAGTCCATCACATACGAGAACGAGAGAATGGTCACCGGCGACGGGAAGTTTACTGCGCAGCAGTATGCTCAGATGTTCAGCGCAAAAGTCGGGGAATACGTGATGGTGGATGGCGGAGACGGTCTGTATACAATAGCGTACAGACAGGAACTGAATCCGGAGACTGACAACTATGACAGTCTGATAAATGAGATCATCGCCGTAGTAGCTTCGGAAAGATTCCAGAGTTATCTCGATGAGAATGCCAAGGGGTTCACGATCGAGCTTGATAAGAAGGCTGTAAAATACTATTCTCCTGAAAAAATAGTGTTTTAACCTTTACAGAACGCCGCAAAGTTCTTTGCGTGCTGGAAAGGAGATTCAAATGGAAAACAAGAACAGGAAACAGTCCCCTGCTAAAGATGTCGTAATGGTTGGACTGATGACTGCGCTGGTGTTCATCTTTACATATCTGCACATAGATATACCGACACCGCTTTCAAATACAATGATTCATCTCGGCAACGTTATGAGCCTGCTCGCGGCGCTTCTGTTCGGCGGATGGCGCGGAGGTCTTGCCGCAGGATTTGGTTCAATGATCTATGATATGCTGGATCCAAGATACCTGCCTACCTGCTGGGTCACGTTCATAATGAAGTTTTTGATGGGATGGGTCGCAGGGAAACTTTCTGAGAAGGCGACAGAAAAAGGAACGCCCAGATTTGCGGCCTCGGCGGCATGCGGATCCCTGACTTATGTGATCTGCTATGTGCTGAAGACATACATTCAGAACAGACTGATACTCGGTTACGAGGCGCAGACAGTTTACGCGACGATGCTGACCAAGGGAGTCACCTCACTTGCAAACGGTGTCATTGCAGTCATATTCGCTGTCATACTCAACGCGGCCATCAGGCCGACACTGAAGGAAGCCGGTATTGTGGATGAGCCGGCAGTTAAAGCAGAATGATAAACATAGTGCTCCTGGAACCGCAGATACCGCAGAATACCGGCAATATTGCTAGGACGTGCGCTGCAACAGGGGCACGTCTTCATTTAGTCA
>JAEEGL012577359.1_pt1 | contig 25328 bp, 19 predicted proteins | sample 9134231 | NCBI WGS metagenome assembly JAEEGL01 (sample SAMN16246548, study PRJNA631951) | gut metagenome | biome: gut microbiome; feature: rumen; material: fiber-attached | host: Bos | place: Iran: Karaj | collected 2018-10
TACTAATAATTTTTCTTTTATTATCTACAACTACATTTGTATATGGAGGGTAGACAGGACTATTTATTAAAACATAATCGCCTTCATTTGTTAGAGTTCTAACTGCTGTTGCTAACGCAAAAACTACTGTTGGAGATAAAACTAACCACTCCTGCTTTAATTCAATTCCACGATTTAATAAAAACCAGTTCTTTACAGCATTAAAGTAACCTTCGTCATCAACTGAATAGCCGAAGATCCCATGATCAACTCTATCCTTTAAATCATTTATCACTTCCTCTGGACATCTAAAGTCCATGTCTGCTACCCACATAGGAAAGACATCAGCAGGTTTTCCATGCCTCGTGTGCGAGTCGAACTTTATACATTTTGTATTGCATCTATTAATCTCTTGATCAAAATTCATCTTAACCTCGAGCTATATTGAAAAAAATACTAGATACTCTTATACACCAAATGAATATTGCGAGCTATTAAATTTTTTAACTATCTCTTTTGACCAGATCCTTATACTCATTCCAAAGTTTCTCGTAGATATCGTTCAGCCTTTTTATAACTTGCTCATTAACCTCTACAACCGTTCCATTATCAAAGGTTTGGCCACGCTCACCCATAAATATTGTGCAATAGATTAGGGAGTAAAATAGGAACGCCCGCCTATCACTTATTTTCATTTCGTCTAAAATAAAATCGACATAGTCTGTGTCGTACCCTTCATTTAGAAGGGCAACGTTTGTCATGGCAACATAATCCAGCACATCACCAATCCCAATTTCATCAACGTCTATAATTCCTGATATATGCCCACCCTTAATAAAAAGATTTTTGGTGCTAATATCATCTAGGTATGGAATAGGTCTAACATTTGAAAGATAATCCCTTAGGTTTTCTATCTCATCCTTTAGCTGTTCAACCTTATCTGGGTTGAAATACCCCTTTTCTGAAATATTTTTTTCTGCCTCCTCAAGTCTAGCATTGATAACCTTTTCCCAACTCCAACCAGCTTCAACACTTAAACCAAAGTATTCAGCAGAAGATGCTTGAAGCTTTGCCTGTATTGCAACGATCTCCTTTGCGATATTTTTCTTATCTTCTCGACTTAGGCTTTTATAGATAGTCCCCAGCTCTTCTCCATCAACAAAAGATATTATCATGTAGTTGTAACTTTCTTTTCCAGTAGCAATAACAGATGGAACAGGCACACCTATCTCATTTAATTTTTTAAGAAATGATACTGCATCATCATATAATCCACTTTCATTGATGCGTAATACATAAGGTTTATCTTGAAATTCAATTTTATAGACACGATTGGCTAGCCCCGTACTAAAACGAGTTATAGCTTGTGGTGTTTGATGAAAGTGTTTTCTAGATACATCCTCTATAAATTTCTCGTTAAAGTATCCCTCATCTAATTTTTGTGTGCCATTTTTTACAATCTGCATAAGCTAATCTCCTAGTGAGGATAAATCTAGCAGTAATTATATAAGATTCCTCTATCCCATGCTATTACAAGATTACATGTCCCCTAACTGATTTGATGATTTTGGACTGGATTAAAACTAAACAGTAATAGTCAAAATTTCGTTATCGTCTAGCGAGAGCCATAAAAGTAAATTTTTAACTTCCACTTTTAAGCCATTTTCTAAATTAATATTTTCGCTATCATCAAGGGTTAAAAGCGTAAGCTTAGTACAATTAAGCTCTTTTGAACCTTTTATTAAAGCATTTATTTCACGTTTCCTTGTTTTTTCATTTTCCAAGCTATAAGAAACCTGAATTAGCTCTATTGCGTAATTTCCACTACACACCACAAAGTCAATTTCATAGCCTTTATTAAAATAAAAAATCTCTCTTCCTAATTTTTTATGACGTCTTATTAATTCAAGATAAACAATATTTTCTATCCGCCAACCTAAATCTTCGCCAACAAATACATTCTCCCTTTCTGATGCAAATGCAAGGTCAACTAGATAGCATTTTTCATTTCTAAGCCGTTCCTTACTTTTATGAGAAAACTTATGTAACGTCATTATAAGGTAAGCTTGCTTCAAGTAATCAATATAATTTTCTACGGTATGAACTGACGCTATCTCAAATTGTTTTGCTATTCTGCTTGGCACAATTTCACGGGCAAAATTATCAATCAAATTATTGGCAATTTTCTTAAGAGCATCCTTATAACGTACCCTAAAACGCTGCTGTATATCCCTTGTAACAATAGCTTCAAACAAACTTGAGATATATCTCTTGGTGTTGTTGATTTTTATGAGCTCTGGAAAACCTCCATTCCTTAAGTAGTTATCAAAAGTTCTGCGTAGTAATGCCCTACCCTTTGTTGAATAATTTTTTGTATCGATTTCATAAAGCTTACAAAACTCTTGGAATGAAAAAGGAAATAACTCAATTTGATTATACCTTCCAGTTAAATGCGTACTAAGTTCACTACTTAATAACTTTGCATTAGATCCTGTTATTATCAAATGTATCCCCTGTCTCAAGAGACGATTTACAAAAAGAAACCATTCAGAGATATTTTGAACTTCATCAATGAAAAGATGTGTAAAATCTCCATATATTACATAAGCTGCTTCCAGTAACTTATCTAAATCTGACGCTTTTATTCCACTTAACCTTTCATCATCAAAATTGATGTAACCGTATTCAATGCCACTATCTAGAAGTACCTTATGGCACAATGTTGACTTACCACTCCGCCGAACACCGACTACGATCTGGGCAAGATTGCTGTCCAAATCTACTGACACTTCTTCATCACGGGGAAGAATCCTCTGCCCCTTCATCCGAAGAATTTCCTCTTTTTGATCCGCTAATATAGTAAGATAATCCATAAAGTAAAAAACCAAATCAATTTCAATATATTAGGAATATAAACTGCACTATTTAGCAATTTTTTAGCTTCAAAACTGCACTATTTAGAAAAATTTTACAACAAAAACTGCACTATTTCCAGAAATATTTTCTGTGAATAATTTCCGACTCTCTTTTGGCAAAATATCGTAAATCGAATAATTCCAAATGGTTACTATTTAGGTGAGTGTCCAAATTAGTTCAAACACATAACAATTTCAACATATTAACCTTTTACGCACTTTTGATAATTCAAAAGCACATTCTTCAATAAGAATTGAAAATCTAATTTCTTCTTAAAATATAGAACTATTGGTAAAAGCGGAAAAATTATCCAAGGGCACGTTGAATAGGAAGCCACTGCTAAAAGTACTATAAAGCAAGTCCAAAAAGGTACTGCTATATTAAGTTCTGCAAAATCTAGTAAATATGGCAGCAACTCCTGCGCCTTGTAATTTGAAAGTTCATATTTAAGAGACTTAACTATTGGAATATACAGAAGTAAGTTATACAGAACTAAAAAACTCTGAATTAAAAAGAAGTCTCGTTCTGAATACAAAGGTAATTCAGGTGGCGATATAGTAATTCTCAACAAAATAAATACAGTTATAAAACCATTACCTTCAAAATGGATAGCTGATTTAAAAAATCCACACATATACGAATCGTCCCAATAATGCGGACTCCATAATCCATTTTTATTGAATTTTTTAGGATTTATCACATACTGATAATAACCACATAGTCGGCACATGTGTCTTATAAAGAACATAAGTGCTATTACTGTAAGATAAGAATTAGCATTTAAGCTAAACCCCAATCCCTTTATGGCAAAGAAAATAGCTGTTAAACACCCTAAAATAACAATAATCTTTGTTCCCCTTCCATCATAAACTCGCAATGTTTTTCTAAATACTTCATAAAAATTGCTTCCTAGACAACCTCTAATCTCCCATGCGAGATCTTTATCAATCAGATCGTCTTCTAAAAATTCTTCTTTTCTATATGCGTTTAGCTTTTCGATCCAACTGTCAAATTCTTCCCTTTTAAACCCATATATATCATCGGTATATTGATTTAGTTTTTCTTGGTTTTCTTGCTTATCGTCACTCATCTTATCTATTTAATAAGTATTTCGTGACGTAAATTTTTAATAAAATGTTGCAAGATGTAAATACAAAATATGCTTCTTTATAAATAAGGCTAGTAATAAGTCAAAAACGATCTATCGAACTAACAACAACTCATATAAAATGGCAGTCATTAACAAGGGGCAAGTATGATATACGACTATTCTATTACAACTTTCGATAACAAAACTCTTAACCTTTCTGACCTTAAGGGTAAAGTTATAATGATAGTAAATACAGCAACAGGTTGTGGCTTTACTCCACAGTACGCTCCGATTGAGCAGCTCTACAAAGATTATCACGATAAAGGGCTAGAGATTTTGGATATTCCTTGTAACCAATTTGGAGGACAAGCCCCTGGAAGCGACGATGAGATAAAAGAGTTCTGTACCATGCACTTTAATACCACCTTTCCACAGATGAAAAAGAGCGACGTTAACGGTGCAAATGAACTTCCTTTATATACCTATCTAAAATCACAGATCGGTTTTAACGGTTTTGATAACCACGAATACAAAGCCCTGCTTGAAGAAATGTTAGCTAAAGCAGACCCCAATTGGGATAAAAATCCAGATATAAAGTGGAACTTTACAAAGTTTATTATTGATCGTTCAGGCAAAGTTGTTGCCCGCTTTGAGCCGACGGCGAATATGCAGGACGTTGAAAAATGTATAGTAGCATTACTTTAATAAGAAAAAATTAAAGTTTATGCTCCTGCAAAAAAGCTTCCATTTTTTCACCACTATCATCTGCAGGTGCATCAATCAAAATGCCGTATCGACCATTCTTTATGATAACCATCCCTGAATCGATCTGATCAATTAACGCATCTTCTGAATCTATGTTATTTTTATAAACATTAGCTAAAAATTTAACGAAGCGATCTGTCACACAAAAGCCGTATCTTTCAAGTCCTTGAACTAATACCCATCGAGGATCTTGACCACCTGAATAACTATCCGCAAATTGTTCACTATCAATTATATCAAAGCAGACATCTAATACTATATCTGTAAGTTCTGGATCGTGACAGCGTCCACAAAAATTTCCATCTTTATAAACTGCGTTGACGATAACATATCTTTTTGAATCACAAACTTCTAAACCAAAAGATCCGTTTTTGTTTTTTTCTAGTTTAAAAAACTTTTTGCCAGAATCTATTGCTTCAACTTTTTTAACAACACTAACTAAACCTTCAAGCAGCATATTTAAGGTACTAGAATCAGTTTCTGAGATTTCGATACAAGAATTGTTACTTAACTCTGCAATAGAGGTAATCAGCGGAACAGTTTTCTCATCAATATTTCCATCAACGGCAAGTCTAATTGTACCTAACTCCCCATATTGCAATGTTATATTTATTCCATTTTCACCATTTTCTGAATAAACAGATACTTTAGTAAGAGAACCGTTTTTATTGAGTTTATCTAAGTATGAGAGTAACTGAATTAATTTTGTTCTGTTTTCCTCTTTACTTAAAAAGAACTTACACATTGTAAGCTCTACACATTCACCCTGACATGGAACATTAACCCTTACCAAGGTTATGTCTGACTCAAAGCTCTCCTCCCCCTGAGTAAATCCAAATGTAATGAAATCTGGCCTTAGATCATTACAAAAATCTACTTCTTCTTGTTTTGGACAGCTGATAACCACACGCAATTCAAATTTATCAAGCGATACCTTTAGATCGCCTCCCAATTCATTTAGGAGTTTCTTAATCGGTTGAACTGCTTTTTCATAATCTTCTTTATGTTTTACAAATTCATTTGTAATTAGAGCTGGATTATCCCAAGCTATCACAATATCATAACCATCTTGAGTTATTGATATTTCGTCTAAGGCAGCTTCGCATGACAATCCAGAATCTTCATAATTATTCAACGCTGAAACTAACGCTTCCTTATTGGCTGTATAACTCGTTTTAACCTGATCAAAAAATAAAACGCGGAATTTATCTAATTTACAAATTATCGCTCTTAAAAGGAATGGTGATAGTGTTGTACAAAAATTCTGATATACTTCATCTGGAAAAGAGGTTTCATCCCCTTCTGGTGCTTTTTCTGGAATTGGTGTTGTGGCAGAAATAAATCCTGATATATTAGTAGAAATTTCTTCTCTTGGTACTACATAATCAAGTTTATATAAGAATGCCTTCAAAATCTCTGGAAATACCCCTCTTGTTATTTCTTCTAATGTTTCTGGTTCACCATAACTAATAGAAAAATCAGGCTGATACTCCTCTACAGCATTCCTGCCAAAATTTGAAATTTTATTAGCGATCTCTTTCATCATTTCAAAAAAAGATCTCTTGTCATAAGCACTAAAGTCCTTTGTTGTGTCGAATTTAGAAATAACTGACAAACAGTCCTTTTCAAGAGCTTCAGTTGATATGCCGACCGACTTCATGGCTTGTTTTTCAACGGAAACCGTTTTTAATCCTTTTTCAAAGTTAAAGTATTTATAGACAATATCAAATAAAACATCGTAACCCTCAGGAGAAAGGATCTGTCCTCCGTATCTCGGAACAAAAGGACGCATATTATTTAGTAGATCACCACTGAAGTCTTTATTCTGATTTGGATTACAACTAGCCATTGTTAATAGTAAATATATTATAGTATTTCGCGATAATTGTATTACAAAGCGATTGTTATTCAAGTTTCGATTAATTTGGGCTAACGAGTTGATAATAATCATTAAATGTTTTAATCACACCTTTTTTTTGCGCCCCTACGGGGCACGATGGTAGGGGGAATCGGGGGTGTCCTGCGCTACAACACAATTTAAATTGACTCGCGTGATACAAAATTTGAGTTCTTTTTACATCACTACACACAAATTCCACAACATCATATTCATCACATTCCTCCCACATTTTATACATAACGACATCTTAACAATGATCCAGGATAATAACTTTATCACCTTGCTATACTGGTTACGGCAATCAATATACTTCTTTCCTATCTTTAAGATCCTAATTCAATTTACCACTATAGCGATTCCGTTCCTGTTTCAAAGACTTCTACATATTAATCAAAAAACATAGACATTACTCAGAAGAATATTTCTATCCCTTAACTTTCGCTTTTATGAAATTTCAATAATTTCAGCGAGTTATCTACTGGCAAATTAGATCTTTTACGGTACCATGACACAATTTATACTGAATTCAGTTAATGCAGTAAAAATATAACAGTGAAAATATGTTACTTTTTGAGGTTGATTATTAACTCTTCAGATAACAACAATTAAAAGACTGAAAGCTAAAAAATTATCTTCGTCTTCTCAAGCAGTTCTGGGAACTGAAATATTAACACTCCCAACCAAGTATTTATGAGGACAATAAGTGAGATGGATCAAAAAGAATTAGAAAATTTAACAGACCGAGAAATAAAAGAAAAACTTTGTGAGTTTTACGTTGAAGGGCTTAATCAATACAAATGCGACAAGTTTGAGGAAGGGGCAAAGATTGATGGGAAAATTGCCTTTGAAATTTTAGAAGATTTCGATTTAATGAAGGATACCGACAAAACATATCCCATATATGAACCAGATAATGTTGCAATTTGGACTTGTGGTGAATTAATAGATCATTTTATTTTTGGAATGCCCCTTGCTATTTTTGGCATAATTGCAACCATTAGGTATTGGTCACTAACTTTTTCAGTTGCTTCGATATTTTCTTTAACGATTATAGCTTTTGCACTTCTTTTCTTATTTAGAATAAATGATCTATATAACTATCTATTTAACTTTGATTATAAAGTTGGTGGTGGTGAAGAAAATCTTAAAAATTTTAGTTTAAAGAAACTTTGTAGAAAATTCACTAGCAGCATCGCCATTACATTTTTCTTAGCTTTATTTTTTATGTTGGGTCGAATTGTATTAGAGATAAAAGGCCCATCACAAACGATATACATCATAACCATTTTACTACTATCATTATTATCTATATTCTTCTTCTTTCTTACTAAAAAACCAGCTAAACCAGAACTTGCAAAATACACATATAAGGATGCTTATACCTATTTAATTAGCTACGCTTCTCTTAAAATTGAAGAATTCTGTGCCTGTTCCTGTACCTTCTTTGGTTTAACTATTATTATGTCATGCATGATAGACAGAACTAGTACTTACCTAGTTATTCCTTGTGCATTTCTCATTATGTGGACACGCAAAAAAATCGATTACCAGCTTTTAATAAAATCTCTTCTCCTAAAGTATCAAAAAGCAGTAATCGAGAATGGTCATAAAATAGAGTCCAAAGTTGAGCAAACAGAACCACTAAAATTTACAGACGAAGAAATAATAAAAAATTATTATGATTTTTATATTGAAGATCTTAATCAATATAAATGTGACAAGTTTGATAAAGACGCAAAAATTAATGGGGAAGTTGTTTATAAAATATTGAAGCCTTTCGGTTTAGAAAAGATTATTAAAAAAATATATTTAAAATTGAAACCAAATATTATTCCTATTTGGACTTTCGGTGAATATTTTTTTCTATATGCTGGTGCCGTTGGAATTATTCTCCCTGCCTGTGCCGTATCTCACCGTTATTGGACATTAACTTTCTCAACCAGCTCTATATTCTTACTAACATTTTTTGCCTTTGGGCTACTATTTTTGTTTAGAATTAATGATGTATACAATCATCTATTAAATATTAATTGCAAAATAGGGGGAGAAAAAGAAAGACTTGATGAAAATAGCTTAAAAAAAATTGCTCAACAGTTTACTTCTAGTTTCATCGTCACAATTTGCTTAACAATTCTTCTATTAATATTGATGATGATAAGCATAAGCAAAGGGTCTGCTGTAATGTATTTAATAACAGTAGCCATTCTATCATTCATTTCTTTGATGTTTTTTTACCTGACAAAAAAACCAGATCCAACAAAATATACAGAAGATGATGCCTATATTTATCTAATCTGTTATTCATCACTTAGGATTGAAAGGTTCTGTACCTATTCTTGTATGTTATGGGGGTTCCCAATTCTGACGGGATTTATGATAGGGACGACTAATTTTTACCTTGCCTTTCCCTGCATATTTCTAATTTTATGGTTCCGCAAAAAAATCGACTATCAGCTTTTGATAAAATCTCTTCTCCTAAAATACCAACAAAATACAACCTCAACTTCTAGAGGGTCTTAAATATAGCTCCCTCTTTTTTATCATATAAAAAGCTGTAATAAGAATGCAAACGATTTCACCAACTACGATTGCCCACCAGATACTTTCCTTGCCATAGTAGTGCGGCAAGATAAAAACGATAGCAGGCTCGATAATCACAGAACGTAATGTTGCAATCTTAGCAGAGGTAATACCATCACTTAAGGCTGTAAAGAACGCCGAGCCAAAGATATTAAAGCCAAATATCAAAAACGAAATAGTACAGACTTCTAGTGCAACAAGAGTTAATTCATACAACCCAGCATCATAGCCAACAAAGAAATTTGCAATATGAGATGCAAGTGCCTCTCCACCTAAAAACATTAAAACTGATGCAATTAATATCAAAACCAAACTTTTACTTAAAAGACTTTTTAATTCAAAGACATTTTTTGCCCCGAAATGAAAACCAAAAACTGGGACGCTACCAATAGCATAACCAATAAAAACAGATTGAAAGAAAAAATAAACATACATCACTATGCCAAAAGCAGACACGCCATCTGCACCGATATAACGCATCAACTGATAGTTATATAAAAATGTAACAATTGAGCCAGAAACACTATTAACAAATTCAGAAATACCGTTAAGGCACGCTTGACGTAGTGCCGAAGCATCAAACCTGCATCGTGTTAATTTAAGAAGGCTATCATTTGGAAAAGAGAAATATAAGAGCGGCACACCTCCACCAATAAGAATACTTATATCAGTGGCAATTGCAGCACCAGGAATACCTAACTTAAAATATCCAACAAGTAGAGCATCAAGGACAATATTCGTTATACCTGTAAGAATAGTTACAAGAAGTCCAAGTTTAGGTTTTTCAGCTGTGACAAAAAAGCTATGAAACTCAATCTGTAAAATTGCAAAAGGAAGTACTAAAAGGAGAATTCTAATATATTGAATGGTATTGTCTAAGAGTTCCCCCTCTGCACCTAAAAATTTTGCAACTGGGACACTGGCAAAATAGCCAATCACTCCTAACAAAATACCAACTACGATACTGGTATATACAAATAGTGAAAAGGATTGAATGGCCTTCTCTTTATTCCCCTCTCCTAAAGTTTTTGAAACATAAGCTGTTCCTCCTGCTTCAAAGACGAAAGCAAGACAAGAACAGAGAAGCCAAAGAGGAAAGATTAAATTTATAGCAGAAAAAGCCGTTTTCCCTGCATAGTTTGAGATAAAAAAACCGTCCACCGCACAATAGATTGATGTAAATAACATCATCGCTATCGTCGGAAGTGTAAAACGCACTAAGCGACTATAATTAAAATGATCCGAAAGCTGGATTCGCATAACTTATGTACAAGAAAGTATAATTTTATAGCTATTTTTCAAAACAACAGAGTTTTGAAACTATTCGCAATTCAAACAGCGCAGCTGAAACTGAATCGCTTGCGGCGGCTGCTCAAGTGGATTAAAGGTTGAAAGGGTATAACTTTCAACACCAAAGGGTGCAATCTCTGATGGACCTTCCAAAGGTGTTTCTGCACCAGACTCTTCCACAAAAGTAATACTAACCTTTTCTGCTTGAACTGATTTATTGTTCCTTACTGCAATAACATATTTTCCATCTTCTTTTTGAGTTGAAATATCAGTTATCGCTATCTTAGCAGAATTACAATGAAATCTATAACGTGTCATGGCATCTTTATAACCATCAGCACAGATAACAGAACCATCCGCATCTGCTCCCGCTTCACAGTTAATCCCACCATGTTGCGCACACGATGTCTTATTAGGATCTGCTAGCTTATATTCACCTCGCATAATCTGTGGAAGCTTGGCTGGAGCTGCCCCCGCTACTGGCTTACTTGAGTATTGAACCACTCCGTTTTCATCAACCCACTTATAGACAGAGTCAGCCATCACAGTCGATGTAAAAAGTAGCGAGATTATAAGAGCAAGTTGATAACGCATTTTAGCAAGCCTCAAAAATCAAAAAATCTGTCTTATGGTATAAAACATTAGAGATATGCGTCAATTATTCATTGTTTTTTTGTCTTACGCACATAACGTTTTTTCCTTGAACGACTACTACGCTTTTTCTTTTCCTCTGGTATGTTCTCAGTAAGATCTAAAAGCGTTTGAACACGTTTATCGCTATTTAAGAAATCTAAAGCTATTAACGTTAATGGAAATGAAGCGTACTTTGTAATACGACTTGAAATTTCACCTTCCTCTTCTGCTTCTTCAAGCTGACGAATTAAGTCAAGGATATCCGTTATAACTTCACGATCCTTTCGCGGCACAACTAATGGCTTAAAACAATCCCGCACAAAATCTGCAATATCTTCTTTATCGCTGTAATAATCAGAAACTCGTGGTTCAAGCGCACCATCTGTCGCAAGGAAATAGGCAATGATAGCTAAAATAATTGTCGTATTACTAAATCCTTCTGATAAGACCTTCGCATCAATGCGTTTCAACGCTTTCGCAGCAAGGGTCTTAGGCGCAAGTATCGTTTCCTCTCTATCTGCTAAAGCGGAAATTAGATGTCCTAAAAGTTGATGTTTGGCATAAGCTCTAAAGATCTCCTCCATATAGCCAGAGGTTAGATCCTTCTTTAACTCCTCATAAAGACGTGCATCTGGACATTCTTTTAGCAGGTAGTGCTTACTTTCAATCGCTTGAATGCAACCTTCATCTATGGTGCAACCAGCTCTTACAGCGTGACGCACAACCCTTATCATTCGAACGGGATCTTCCGTAAAACGAACCTCTGGCTCTCCAATAACCCTAACGCGTCCTGCCTTAAGATCCTCCATTCCACCAACGTAATCGATTACGCTAAAATTTTTTAGTGAGTAATATAAAGCATTTATGGTTATATCTCGCCTTAAAGCATCGGAGCATTCATCCCCATAGACGTTATCGTTTTGCAGGATAAGGTCTTTTTCATCAACCTCAGCACCCTCATCACTTGCAAAATCGTCCTCATGGCTTGCCCTAAAGGTCGCAACTTCAAAGATCTTATCGTTACCAAAATAGATATGAGCAAGCTTGAAACGCCGGCCAATAATACGACAATTTCTAAAAAGGGACTTCACCCTTCTTGGGGTCGCATCTGTAGCGATATCGAAATCTTTGGGTTTTTTACCTAAAAGGAGGTCCCTAACGCCTCCACCGACAAGATAAGCCTTGTAGCCGTGCCGCATAAGGCGTCTCATAACCTTTAAGGCATCAGGATCAATGTTTTTTCTTGAAATTATGTGTTCTTCCCGCTTGTAAATTCGCGGGGTTATCTCTTCCGTCATGCAACTTCGTCTGCTGAATTGTTATAAAAAACCATCCCTTTGATTATCACAATTATCCTAAAAAAGCGATCCCCTAGCTGTAATATAGCGATAGAGAAATAGGAAACTTTTTTTAAATAAAGGCGATAAAACTAATGACCCAATTTTAGGAGTTTTATCGTGAGCAAAGCATTTTTTTCAAAACAGTTAATAAGGACGGGTACTGAAGATAACGAATCAAAGCCAAACCAAGAACTGGTAAAAAAGATAATGAACTACTCAACAGCCGAAGCTAGAAAAGTCATACCATACGATCTGGCGCTGCATTACAGGATTTTTCCGATAAATGTTACCCATAAAGATGGCTGCGACTACATCAGTTACTGTACTGCCTATGGACCTAATCTAATCGATGTCGAGTCTGCCATTGAATTTTGTACCGGTATGCGAGCTAACAAGGTCTTTATGAGCCAAGGCGCCATCGATGAGGCGATCTTTAGAGCCTACCACGGCGACGAACAAGCCCTTGAAAAGAAAGCTATCAAGGCTAGAGAAACCGTAACCCAAGAGCTACCAAGTATAGAAGAAAAGGAGCCCGTAACAGATAGCGAAATCGCTGAATTTTTACAGGGAATTATCGCTTATGCCGTAGCACACGAAGCTAGCGATATTCACTTTATCCCACTAGCCAATGGTGCCATCCTGCGCCTTCGGGTAAACGGAATTTTGCGCGAAAATACTGAAGCAATAAATTCAAGGAGGTTTCTGCAACAACTCGTCCTGCGCATCAAGGTGTTAGCAAAGTTACCCATTGAGCAGAGCTTTATGCCACTAGACGGTGATTTTAAGACAAAAGTCGAAGGACGTGAGTTTGCTATCCGTGTCAGCATTATGCAAACCGTAAACGGAGAAAAAGCGGTACTTAGAATCTTAGGAAACTGTGCAACACTTCACAATGTTGAGCTACCAACTAGAATCGCAGCCAATCTGGATGAACAGCTTCTACATCAACACGGTGCTATCATCTTTTCTGGGCCAACTGGTAGCGGTAAAAGTACCACCATTTACTCAATTCTAAATAAATTAAAGGATCTTTCGCTAAATATTGTAACTGTTGAAGATCCTGTTGAACTTGAAATACCAGGAATAACCCAAACCAGCATTTCTGAAAAACAGGGTTTAACGTACGATATCTGTCTTAAAGCTATCTTAAGACAAGACCCAGATGTCGTTATGGTTGGAGAAATTCGTGACAGCAAAACAGCGCAAGAGGCGCTGCAAGCTGCTTTAACGGGGCATCTTGTTTTATCAACGATTCACGCAAGAAGTGTACTAGACTTAATTCTACGGCTATCACACTTTGGCTTAGATAATGCTCTTATCGCTCAAAGCGTCTGCTTACTAATATTTCAAAGGTTAGCCCCCAAACTCTGCCAAAAGTGCCGTGTCATAGACCTTAACAGCTCAAATATGACCGGTTTTGACATCTACCAAAAGGTTGGCTGTTTTAATTGCGACTACTCAGGCTACGAAGGACGAATCCTTGTAGCTGAAGCCTTAATCATTGATGATGACATAAGAGCCGCGATATCTAACGGTATTGTCTCGGCCAACGAGCTGAAAAATGTCATAACAGACAAAAATTACATACCTCTAAGCTTATCGCTTTTAGAGCAATTAAAAGCAGGCAACATCAGTATGGCAGACTATAAAAAGCTACTTTAAAAACTAACGAGATCCGAAAAGTTGTTTTTCAACGCTATCAACGGCTTCACGCATCTCAAAATCGCTTGTGAGTTTACCTGAAACAACACTTATAGCGTGAATAACACTTGAGTGATCTCGACCACCAAAGCAGTAACCGATTTCAGGATACGATGCCGGCGTATACTTTCTGCAAAGATACATCGCAATATGTCTTGGAAAGGCGATATTCTTTGTTCTCTTCTTTGAAACAATATCTGCTAACTTTAAGTTAAAATAGGTGCAAACTACCTTTTTAATATCATCAATACTTAAATTAACCCGTTTTGGCTCAAGAAGCTCACGCAGAGCGGAACAGGCTAGTTCCTCTGTAATCGGCATCCGTCTTAAGCTACTTACCGCACAAAGCCTTGTCAGTGCTCCCTCAAGCTCCCTAACGTTCGATGAAATCCTATCAGCAATCATCTCATTAACTTTTGCAGGAACCTCAATTCCAAAGGTTGATGCTTTATAATCAAGAATTGCAACCCTTGTTTCATAATCAGGTGCTTGCAAGTCTGCAACAAGACCACAAGAAAAACGCGATTTTAACCTATCGTCTAAGCCAGAAATCTCTTGCGGCAACCTATCAGATGTAATCACAATTTGAGCATTCTTTGCATATAGGGCGCTAAAGGTATGGAAAAACTCCTCCTGAGTACGATCCTTTCCGCAGATAAACTGAATATCGTCAATCAACAGCACATCACAGGAACGCATCTTTGCCTTAAATTGCTCCATCGTATTGGTTCTAATCGACTGAACAAGCTCATTGGTAAAGGCCTCTGATGAAAGATACAGAACGTTTGCATTAGGATTTTTTTGCAAAACAGCGTTCCCTATAGCGTGAAGAAGGTGTGTTTTACCGAGCCCAACCCCACTATAAATAAAGAGCGGATTGTAGCTTTTTCCAGGGTTTTCTGCGACCTGCATCGCTGCTGCATGGCAGAATTGATTGCTATTTCCAACAACAAAATTTTCAAAGGTGTACTTACTATCAATTGTCGATACAGCTGGTTTTGATTGAGGGAGTACTTTAGGGGCAGCTGTATATTTTTTAACAACAACGTGCGGTCTTGGTTGCGCAGGAATCGCATCCTCATTCACAACCAATTTGAGATGCAAATTACTGACCCCAGATTTTTGAGAGATAGCCTTAGTTAACTTATCCTTAAAGTAATCATTAACATGATTACAAACGAAACGAGAAGGCGCGCTGACTTTGCATTCAAGGCGACTTCCATCAAATGAATCAAATTGAAGAGGTTGAATATATGCCGCAAAAATCTGAGGATCTAACTCAGTTTTGAGCACTGAGAGACTGTTTTCCCAGCACTGTTCTGGCAATGAATACGCTACTGCTGACTCTTCCATGCGATACTTACCCCACTAAAATTCACACAGTTGTGTACTGCATGTGTGAATTCCTCCTCCCAAAGATCACACACGTTCAATGACATGTTCACAATGTATTTTCTGATTTACATGATTAGAAAAACAAATTACAAGCGTTAAAAGAAAAAAAATTTTTTTACTGTTTATAGGTCATAAAATCAGCACTTTAAGAGGGTAGAAAATTTCTTACTATAAATTACCTAAAGTAACTTTTCCTAAAAAGCGAAAAGTATCAAATAATCAAAAACAGTTTTAGCCAAAAAACGGCCTAATATTAACCTATTACGTTTCGGCAGATGTTTTTGGACAAACACAAAGTGAGCAAATACCAGATAATAAACTGTTGTTATATAAACCCTATTTTTTTGAGAAAAGATTCTTTTTATAAGTTGTGGTTTTTGTTATGCTAGGGCGGTGTCGGGTGCGGTTTTACTGACGTTGTTTCTTTTGGTGTACCTTTTAGGATCAGAATCTTAGCCAAGCGGTTTTATAGCTAGTTTCTGAGCTACGTTTTGTAGTGTAGAGACTTTATGCACGAGCATTATACTTTTATAAGTGAGATTATTAGCGACCCAGATGAGCAGAAATTTTTCTCTGCTGCTGCCTTGATGTTGGTGATCTGTATTGCAGCCTATGCTGTAAATTTCTTCGTTTCAACTCCTGAAAGTCGCAAACGTTATTTAATTCCCAAAAAGTTTTCGCTTGTTACATTTTTCGATTTCTTTGTTGAAGCTTTCCTGAAGTTTCATGATGGTATAATCGGCGTCGAGAATCGTAAATACGCATCATTTACCGGTTCAATCTTTCTCTTTTTGTTGGCTGCAAACTTTTTAGGTCTAATTCCTGGTTTTGCTGCAATTACGACTACCGTTTCAATTAATGTTGGAGTTGCTATTGTTGCCTTCATTTACTTCAACTACTTAGGTATTAAAGCCAACGGACTTTACGGTTATTTCAGACATTTTGCTGGGCCAATTTTAGCTATGGCTCCGCTTATCTTTGGAATTGAGATTTTCAGTACATCGCTTCGTGTGTTAACGCTTAATTTACGTCTTTATTGGAACATTAGCGCAGATCACTTGGTGATGTCTGCTTTTATGGACTTACATCCATTATTCGGAGTTTTAACCTATTTTCTTGGTGCGTTTGTGTCTTTTATGCAAGCCTTTATCTTTACGACCTTAACCATCGTTTATATTCAGCTTGCAACACAACACGCTGAGGAATAGTTAGCTTTATTTATTAAACTTTTCCCATCGCAATTAAGCGAGGGAGATTATTGAGGATTGAAAATGAAGAAATATCTTTTAGCTCTTACAGTTTCTCTACTCGCTTCATCTGTTGCCTTCGCACAGGAAGCAGCTGCAAGTGCATCAGAGTGGACTCCACTTGGTTTAGCTATCTTGATGGGTGCTGCAGTACTCGGAGGAACCACCGCACAAGGTAGAGCAATTTCAACAAGCGTTGAATCAATGGGACGTAACCCATCAATTGCTGGCAAGGTTCAAACAGCTATGATCTTGGGTTTAGCTTTGATTGAATCTCTTGTTATTTTAGGTTTCGTTATTGCATACATGAAGATGTAACGATACATAACAAGGCACTAAAAAGGAGGCCATAAAGCCTCCTTTTTTTATGGAATTTTATAGCCTTTTTTGAAGACTATATTTTCTTTTCAACAAAGTAATTACTAAAAAGTTCAATATTAAAAAAATCTTGAAGCTTTGCTTCTAACTTTTGCTGTTTCAATATTTGTGACACCTCATCACGAATCTTTTGTTTGCCACTATCCTTAGCAGCAGACATTCTATCGTTTACCATAAACAAATGAAAACCTTGAGGTGATTCAACCACTTCACTTACATCACCAACAGCAAGAGAAAAGACAGCTTCAAAAACAGCAGGATCCAAGTCTTTTTCATCAACAACTCCAAGTAGCCCACCTTCTTCCGCATCAGGCGATGCTGAATATTTACGGGCGGTTTCTGCAAAATCAGCACCATTTTTTATCTCTTGGCGTAATGCCTCTGCCTTTAACCTAGTACGTTCATCTGTGCCTAATAACATAATCTGACTAAGCTTAATCTTACCACTATCTCTACCAAGCTCTTGATGCTCCTTTAGGTAGTCATCAATCTCTGCATCTGACACCGCCAAGCCGTCCTTAATTAATTCACTTGCCAGACGTGATTTCTGAATTTGAGCGGCGACCTCTTTCTTAAAAACATCTATTGTCTTCCCTTTTTGCTGCTTTAAGGCAACTTCAAAAGCTTTTCTTGAAAGCTCATTCCTCTTTGCTAAGTTATTGATGTAGTCCTCAACCTCCTCGTCAGAAACGACGATGCGGCGTGCCTTAGCTTCCTCGTTTATTAGTTTCTCTAAGATCATCTGCTCCAGCACAGAGCGGGCTTCAGGATCTGTCGATGCCTCCTTCATGGAGAGGTTACGCGGCGGGGAAAGACGCTTGTTTAAGTCGTGCAACGTGAATGGTTCACCATTTACAGTTGCGACAACTCCATTTTCAGCTTTAAGTGAAAATGGAAACACCAAAGACAATAAGATAAGAGCTAAAAATTTTTTCTTCATAGCACCGGATTTTAGCGAGGTTCTTAAGAAGTTGGCAAGACCACGCTATTAGGGCAGCAATTTACGAAATTTTCGTACTTCTGGGACTTAAAAAAAACTCAAGCACAACATTTTTATATCCGACATAACATATAAGCGTGGAGAGTGTGGCTATTATGAAGAAATTCTCTTTTGAAGAATTGGAGGTAGTTTATGGGTAGACCAGTATTCCCTTATGAATTAACAGATCCAGATTTTTCTTGGTTGATTAACAATTACCAAGAGGCACATCCAGAGAACACATCATTTGAGTGTGGTTGCCTCCCTGTTGTTTTCCTTGTCGAACCAGAATCAGAACGTGATTACTTTATCCTTCCTCACGAAATGGAAGAAAAGATGGCGATGGGGAAGAAGGAGGGATAGCAAAGAGTCTAACATTGAAATCTTCCCTATAAACTCTTTTTTATTTTCAAAAGAATCTCTGATAGCGCCGAGTTTTACAAACTCGGCGACAAAAATTCAATCAATATTACAGATCAGACGAATTCCAATAATCGATCTCGGCCTCTTCCTGTTGCTGAATCTCTTGATAACGAGGTGGGGAATCCTTCCTAAAATATTCGAGGATTGCACCTGGTGTCGATGGAGAAACAAGGCTACCAGACTTTGTAACCCAATATGGATCAACTCCAGCTGGAACATCAAAATCACGCGGCTTTAGTGGCTCTGGTGCAATATAATCAAGTCCAAGACGTTCTGCTTCCTTTTTAGCTTCCTCGACTAAATTAGCGTAACTTTCTGCATCCTTAGCCGCTAAGAAATCTTGCATAAAATAAAGCCAAATCGGTGCTGCGATTCTTCCGCCAGACTCTCCACTACCAATCTTGCGCTTCTCATCAAAACCTGTCCAAACACCACAGGCATAATCTGGTGTATAACCGATAAACCATGCATCCATAAAATCGTTCGAAGTACCTGTTTTTCCTGCGGTTGGACGCCCAATCTGTTTAACCCTATAGCCAGTTCCGTTCTCCACCACACCTTTCATCATATGCGCCATAATAAAGGCGCTGTTCTCATCAATAACCCGTTTTGCAAGGCGTAGCTTCTCTTTGTCGTAGTCATAAATAACTTTTCCAAAACGATCCTCTATCTTTGTAATAAAGGTACTGGGGAAAAGCACACCACCAGCTGCGAATACACCATAAGCTCTTGTCAACTCAAGCACCGTAACTTCGCTACTTCCAAGTGAAAGCGACAAATTTCTTCCGAGCTGGCTCTCAATTCCAAGAAGTTTTGCATACTTTATTACAGCATCAACTCCGATACGATCCGTAATATCTGCTGAAACTAAATTAATCGATTTTTGAAGCGCAGTTCTTAATGTAATGGCACCCAGATAATCATGACCATAGTTATTTGGTGTCCAATAACGGTCCCCCACCTTAAAAGTACGCGGTGCATCATAAACTATCGTTGCAGGTGTATACTTAAAGCCATCAATCGCAGCTAAATATACAATCGGCTTAAAGGTTGAACCTGGTTGACGGTGTGCCTGAATAGCACGATTAAAAACACTACGGCTATAATCAAAGGCATATCCACCAACAACAGTTATAACCTTTCCAGTGTGCGGTTCAAGAGCAACCAAGGCCCCCTCAATTGCAGGGGTTTGATCTAAGGCTGCTTCAATTACAATCGGTTTATCATCAGAGATTTTCTTTAATTCATCTTGGCTAAATGATACCTCAACCACATCCCCGAGCCGGACAAGATTATCAACCTTGAGCCATGTTTGATGATCCTTAGCATCGATTTTTTTCTTTGCCCACGCTGCCTTGTTTAAATCAATCGTTGCACTGTATTTTCCAAGACTAACTCTCCACTTGCCACTCTTTCCGAGATACTCTGTTATAAGGGCAGGATACACAGTATCAGCCTTTAATGTTTCAGGGATCCTTGCAGCATATTTTTTCTTAAACTCTTCCTCTGCATCTTCCTGAAATGAAGTTAACGCACCTCTCCAACCACGTCTTTTATCAATTTCACGCAGCCCTTTTTGAAGTGCGATAACAGATGCATCATATGCCCCAAGATCCAATGCTGTATAAAGCTTTAAGCCATCACGCTCAATATCATACTTAGGCCACTTCTCGGCAAAAACTTTTGCAACAGCATCTATGTAATATGGAGCACGCATAAGTCTACTACCTGCATCCGAGTAAACTTTTAGCTCTTGATTGTAGGCATCATCTATCTCTTTAGGATCCGAGACGAAACCTGCTCGCAGCATTTGCCCTAAAACATACTTTTGACGTTTCTTTGCTTCTGGAAGATTATGAAGTGGTGAATATTTTGATGGAGCCTTTGGCATACCTGCTAAGATCGCAGCTTCGGCTAACGTTAAATCTTTTAAATCTTTATGAAAGAAAACTTTACTTGCAGCTTTTACCCCGAAGGTATTATGTCCAAAAGTTATCTGATTTAAGTAAATCTCTAAAATTTGGTCTTTTGTTAAGCGGTGTTCGATACGATACGCTAGGATCGCTTCCTTAATTTTTCGCTCCATACTTTTTTCTCGGGTAAGGAGTAAATTTTTTACAACTTGTTGTGTAATGGTACTAGCACCTTGTTTTGCGCTATGCGTCATCGCGTTTTTAACCGCAGCTCTTATAATACTAACGATATCGATACCTGGATGTTTGTAGAACGAGGCATCTTCTGCAGCGAGGAAGGCGTTTCTCACAACTAAAGGAATTTCAGAAAGACTAACAGGGTAACGTCTTTCACTTGGAACATAGAATTCACCAACTGGGGTACCATCCGCTGCATAGACCGTACTTGCCGCAGGCGGAACATATTCCTCCATGCTGGTAAATTTCGGTAGATCGCGTGAGTAGTAATGATAACCCCAAACAATACCTATAATGCCAACCGCACCGGCTAATAGGAACAGGAATAGTAAAAATAGTAATATCTTCTTTTTCATAGAATTAATAACCCGTAATGAGGAAAGATTAACGCTTTTTGGCTATAAGCATCAAGTGTTATGTCAGGGGTAGCGGATACGTAGTCGCACCGTCTCAGTGCGACTTACCAGGCATTCGGCTAACAGTCTTCTCATCTCTCTAGAAGCTCCGCATTTGGTGATAAATGCTTAAAAACCCGCTCTGGGATGATAAAATCATCACTTCGTCCTGCAACGCTTATTGTATGGGCATAATAATAGATGGCCCCATTGGTTAAGACCTTAAGATTTGAGGCGACTTCTACCTTTTCCTCTGCTGTTGAAGATTTTATGGCAATAACCAACAACGGATCATCAAACTCTGGTTTGTCATTCTCGTCGATAAATCTCTCCGCTTCTAGCTTTGTTACATCTTGCAGGAACTTATCAATAAAGATTTGGTCTCCATCTTTTTCATTAATTTTCCAGCCCTGCTCAGTTTTCTTGCCTACGATATTTTCACCTGAATTTTTCGTGACTAAAAATTCTTCGATATCGTCCTTTGCTATCGTAATAAAACCTTTTTGGCGAAGGACATTTAAGCCAACTGGGAAGATTCCGATTGTCTTATTATCAATTGAAGAAAAGTACGACTCCCCTTCTAGGTATGCAAATGCTTGTGCAGCTCCATCCATTTCACGAGGTTCCGAAATATCAAGTTTTGCATCAATCCCATCAACCTGCATCTTAAAACTGATAAACGGCTCATTTAAGCCAACATCTTCAAGCTTATTTTTTGATAAATCAAAGAAAGTCGCAGCCTGCATAGCACGAAGCGTTGCAAGAAGCATCGATACCGCTTTTTTATCTGCCGGATAGCGCTTTGGCTTATTGATAAACCAATCTTGTCCCTCTTTAACAAGCTCGATTTCACCATCAGGGCCTCTAAACTCTAATTTGTCAATCTTACCCACATCATAAGGTAGGATTTGAGGATCTCGATAAATCGCTTCAGGTTTTGTTAAAATCTTTATAAGCGCATCATCAAGCATAAAAAGCCTCTTTTCGCCTAAAAATTTGGCAAAAATACCTTTTAAGAACTCAGAGTAATCACCAATTAAAAGCGTTTTTTCACCACCTCGATAAACAATCGTTAAAACAATTTCTGGTTTTTCTAGACCATAATTTGCAAGCTTTTCGTTTGGTTCAAACGGCTCAACCACATTTAGTTGTAAGATATTATTTTGAAGATAGCGCAAAGCTTTTTGATTTAAACGTGAATTTGGAAGATCCTTCAGCCTCCAATTTTTCCAAGCTGCCTCATCATAGGATAAATTATGACCTTTTTTCTGGTTAACTAAGCTAAAACTACCAAAGCTATTTTTCACCTTTATTTCTATCAGATCTTCAACCCTCAAGCTTGGAAAGACAAAACCTTCCTTACTCATGCCATAGTCTTGAAGCTCATCATAAGCGATATATGACACAGCTCCTATTGCTAGCGTTGCTAAAAATAGCGATGTAAAACTGAGCCCTTTCATTATCTTCCTTTTCTTCTCCAATAAACAAAGAAGCCAAGTATCAGTAAAAGCTCTGGTAGAATGAGCGTTAGAGAACGCATTCTGTCAAACTCTTCACTCGAGATAAGCTGTTTAGCTTTTCGCATATGCGGCTCTGGAATAATAATTGAGCTAGTATCTTTTGCGATCCACTCTGCACTACTCAAAAAAAGCTTGCTATTAGCATAAATATTAAAGTTTGCATTACGCAGCCAGTGACTATCACCAAAGACCAATAAACGAGCTTCTTTATCATCAGCTATCTTTTTACTGTATGCCACAGCCATAGACAGCGGCGGCAAAAGATCTTCAGCTTCATTTCTTGCAGCTCTGGGATTATCACTAAAAAGTTTTTCTAGATCAGTTTCGGCCCATGCTGATTCACTTGTATCAATCAAAAGCTCTGTATATTGTGCAGCCTTATCAAAAGCATTTTTTGCAACCGATACAGTTGATGCGATAAAGAATACACTCAAATCTCCAACAGAGAAATTTTTCGTTATTTCGTGCAATGCATAGCTTCTAATAACTATCTCTGCTCCATGTCCCGCCGAACCTTTGAGTCCTTTTTCTGGATCTATTACGACATTCTGTCCAACATCAATACCGAATTCTGCAGCAAACTCCCTTATATCAGAACTACTATCGGGATCGGCCATCATCATTACACCGCCACCGTCTTTAACGTAATTCCTAAGACTTTCTTTTTCGACATCTGTAAGCGGCTTCTTCGGTGCATTAAGAATAACCCCTCTTGCATCAGTTGGGATTCGACTGTTTTCACCAATAACAAGTGGTTCAACCTTAAAACCTTGAGCCTTTAAGAGTTCATAAAGCTGTGCCACACCGAGTGCTTCTGTATCATCAAGACGCGGTTCATCGTGTCCGACCACATAGTATAGCGTTAATGTTTCGGTGCGACTTAATTTAACAAGACTATTCGTTATAAGCTCTTCATTAAAACCTGTTAAGTGGGCACTGACTGTTGCATCATCACGAAGATACTGAACAACAACCCTATCCCCATTCTTAAAACCAACTTCCTTTTCGATGCGGCTTGGATTTTTTCTAGGATCCAAGATTTCATAACTAAACTGTTTTGGATTGTGATAGCGGTAAAGCCTTAAAAGCTCTTCTGCTGCTTCTCTTTCATTTCTTTCAGCGGCGCTTGCTACAACTACAACATTAACTGGGTATTTAAGATTTTCCAGAACGCTTAACGTTTCATTTGTTAAGCTATGCATTCCTTGCTCTGTTGTATCATAACGATACTCATGACGGTTAGCGTACCAATTAATTGCAACGACTAACGCTGTTACAGCTGCAATATCAATAAAAGAGCCAAAACGGGTGAAATTTAACTCGGCCTTACTGGTATCAGTATCCCGAAAAACCAAAGCTAAAATTAAAAGCAAAACACCAACTGCGATATGACAAATAATAAATGCTCCTTCAAAACTTCCTTGAAATAGCGCTGAAAACAGGCCGTATAGCAGAGGAATGGCGCCTAAAGTAAATAAAAGCGATGAAATACGTTTCTTTAACATAGCTTCTAACGTTCCCTAATTAAAACACGCTGACTAATAAACAGCCCCAAGAAAGTAGTTGATACAAAATAAACAGCCCCCTTTAAGGTAAAGACACCTTGAATAAACTCATGTACCTGCCAACCTGGTGAGATATAACGCAAGATCGCCTGCGCGCTGTTACCAAGTGATGCTGCTGGAGAAAAGATAACATAAAATAGAAGTAGAATGAGCGAACCGAATAACCCTGCAATAATCTGATTCTCGGTGACACAAGCTGGGATTAGCGCAATTCCAGCATACATCAAACCGCAGAGAACAACTCCTAAAAATCCAATCCACATTGGCTCTGTTTCTGGATTCATTTCTGTAAAATAGCAGATAAATAATGGTAAAAGGTATGCAACACAAAGCATTAATAAAACAACACTCGCAACAGATAAAAATTTTGCTAAAACAATTTGTCTTACACTTAACGGTGTGGTGATAAGAAATTCAAAGGTGCCACGTTTTCTCTCTTCTGGAAAAGTGCGCATTGTAAGGAGTGGCACGACAAAGATCATCACAAAGACCAATGTATGATAATAACGGGCGATAACCCATTCATTGATTGTTACAGCCTCTCCACCAATACCACCTGTCGACAAAAACTTTGCTGCAGTGTCGTTATAAGTTCCAAGATATGAAAAGAACAAAAAACCAGAGATGACTAAAAATCCCGTCACGACGCAATATGCCATAGGGGAAACAAACATCACCAAAAGCTCTTTTTTAAGTAAATTAATAATAGCCCGCATAACGTTCCACCCAATTAAGCCGCACTAAGCGCTTGAAGATAAACCTGTTCAAGAGAGCTGTGTTCCAAGATCTGCTCTAAACTTTCGGACAAAACGACACGCCCTTCATTTATAATAACAACGTGAGAACAGGTTGCGACAACCTCTTGTAAAATATGAGAACTAAAGATAACTGTGTGTTGTTCCTTTAGTGATGCAATAAGCTCCCTTATCTGAACGATCTGTTGAGGGTCTAATCCTGATGTCGGCTCATCAAGTACCACAACTTCTGGTCTATGTACCAACGCCTGTGCAATTCCGACACGTTGACGGTATCCTTTGGAGAGCTGCTTACAGAGTCTTTGCTGCATCTCCTTTAAGAAACAA
>JAEEGL011863653.1_pt1 | contig 25327 bp, 18 predicted proteins | sample 9134231 | NCBI WGS metagenome assembly JAEEGL01 (sample SAMN16246548, study PRJNA631951) | gut metagenome | biome: gut microbiome; feature: rumen; material: fiber-attached | host: Bos | place: Iran: Karaj | collected 2018-10
AGGTACTGACAGCAGGTGATAACGGTGCTGCCAGCTCCTGCATCGAGTGCGGAGGGTGCGAGGCTGTTTGTCCTCAGCATCTGGAGATAAGGTCGCTTCTGAAGGAAGTGGCTCAAGAGTTTGAAGGGTAAGAGCGAAGAATTTGTTGCTCATTGTTGTAATATAAAGTGAATATGATGAATTTCCAGGGATATTGAAGAACATCCCTTTCCCGAGGTGGGATTGTAGCAAATAGGGTTCATTTGTCAAGGACTTACGCAAGTGCGCGAGGAGATGCGCATACATGACATATGAATCCTTTTTTGCATGCAGGCAGTTAATCGGGGAAGGGAGTTGGGGGTGGTTGGAATTGCAATATTAATTATGTAATAACATAGAAATTTACGCCTGAAAAGCGAATTGTAGTTTAAAAGAGGTAAGAGATTTTTTGAGCTACCCCTAGATGATATAGTTTATGCTTTTAGGGGTAACATTTGCTCGATTTAGCATGATGAAAGAAGAAATTCCGGGCTGATAACCTAATAATTACGTTTTTATTTGACAAGTCTAGCATACAGAGGTAGTTTTTGTTGCTAAATCTTCCGCTAATATTGAGTTTTTTGAATTACAGGGGTAGTACGAAAAAATGACTACCTCTATGAAGTGGCTTTTTAAGATGTCAGGCGTAATTATTATTGTAATTACGATTTAATATAAATGTAATTGAGATACGATTCTTAATTACTACAGTTTAATGATTAGATTTGGTATTAAAGCTACTAAATTCTCACATGGTGATCTTGAAACTATCAATTTGTGTATATATTGAGGTCTTGACGAGTCTGGCTAAGCAAATAGGTGATGATGTTGGTGAAAAAACAAAAGAAAGCTAAATCATTTTTTAGGATATTTTTAGGTTAGGAGGATATGATGACATAGTTAGATGTCAAAACATGGCTGAAACCGACTTTGGCTAATATTATTATAATAAGACATAATAAGAAAAAATGACGGAAGGAGGACTTTTTGTGAAGTACAGACATGAGCTGAAGCATGAAATTACGACCGGCGACATGATCACCATAAGACAACGTCTTCGAGCAATTGCAAGACCTGATCCACATGCGGTTGACGGCAAATATCTGATAAGAAGTCTCTATTTTGATACACCAACTGACAAGGCTCTATTTGAGAAGCAGAGCGGTATCAGCAGGAGAGCGAAGTTCAGAATAAGGTACTATAACGGCGATAAGTCAGTAATTCATCTTGAGAAGAAATGCAAGATGGGAGGACTTGGATGCAAGATATCTGCCAACCTTACAGAGGAGGAAGCGCAGTCCATAGTGGATGGAAACATCGGTTGGATGGAATCTTCTGATAATGAACTTATCAAAGAGCTACATTCCAGAATGGTAGCTGAGAGACTTGGTCCGAAGGTGATAGTTGACTACACCAGAGAACCTTTCATATACAGCCCCGGCAACGTTAGAGTTACCCTTGATTACAACATAAGAACCGGGCTGGGCAATACAAATTTTCTGGATACCGAATGCATAACGGTTCCTGCAGCACAGGGAGTTTGCATTATGGAGGTTAAGTGGGATGAATTCCTTCCGGAGATAATCAGGGATACAGTTCAGTTACCTCACGCCAGGACAGGCTCTTTTTCCAAATACGAAGCCTGCAGGCTGCCTACAGTTGACCTGTCAAATTATGAATTCTGAAAAAAAGATATAAAGGGACTTTTGCCCCTGACATCATAAATGATTAAAAAGGAGAAAATGAAAAATGAGTTTTAATGACATCTTTAAATCAAGCTTTCTGGAGAATGTAACAAGCATCAGCATACTGGATATGGTAATTGCTATGGTGCTGGCTTTTGCAATTGGAATGTTTATATTCCTGGTTTATAAAAAGACATATCAGGGTGTTATGTATTCATCCAGTTTTGGAGTTACTCTGGTGGCCCTGAGTATGATCACTACTCTTGTAATTCTTGCTGTTACCAGCAACGTTGTTCTTTCACTTGGTATGGTAGGTGCTCTTTCAATTGTACGTTTCAGGACTGCTATTAAAGAGCCCCTGGACATTGCTTTTCTGTTCTGGTCAATCGCAGTAGGAATCGTGCTGGCAGCAGGAATGATTCCGCTGGCAGTTTTCGGCAGCGTGATTATCGGTATCATCCTTCTGGTATTTGTAAACCGCAAGTCACACCTTGTTCCTTATATTGTTGTCGTAAATTGCGACGGACACGATACAGAAGTAAAGGCTACAGATTTTATTAAATCAAAGACACAGAGACTTGTTGTAAAGAGTAAGAGCGCACAGAAAGGCAATCTTGAGCTCAATCTTGAAGTAAGACTCAAGGATGATAACACTGATTTTGTGAATGAGCTGGCTGATATGGAAGGCGTGAACAGTGCAGTTCTTGTAAGCTACAACGGCGAGTATATGGGATGATATAAGGAGAAAAAGATGTCAACACACAGTAGTATTGATAAGGTGTGTATCATCATCACTATCATAGCAGTACTTGTCACAGCTCTTTTTATGAAGGGTGAAGCAATCGGAATCACATCAGATGATTCCATGAGTTTTAGCTACGAGGACAAGCTTTTTGACGACAGCTATGTTCATACTATTGATATTGAGATTTCTGACTGGGACAATCTGATTGAGAATGCCACCAGTGAGGAGTATTCTACAGCAAATGTGACCATTGATGGTGATACTGTCAAGAATGTTGGGATAAGAGCAAAGGGAAATACTTCCCTTAGTACGGTGTCTCAGCTTGATAGTGACAGATACAGCTTTAAAATTGAATTTGACGCATATCAGGCAAATAATACATATTACGGCCTGGATAAGCTGTGCCTCAACAACATGATCCAGGACTACACAATGATGAAGGATTACCTGGCATACAAACTAATGAATGAGTTTGGTGCCTCAGCACCCCTGGTTAGTTTTGCTTTTATAACAGTAAACGGTGAGGACTGGGGTCTGTACCTGGCAGTGGAAGCCGTTGAGGAATCCTTCCTTGAGAGAAATTATGGATCCAATTATGGACAGCTTTATAAGCCTGACTCCATGAGCATGGGTGGTGGTCGAGGTAATGGCCGTGATTTTGACATGCGTGATATGGACTTTGATGAGCTGGGAATTAAGAACCCCTTTGAGTCTCAGGATTCCGACGAAGAGATGAAGGCCCCGGAGGATATGACCGAAGAGGACCTTGAGGAGTTCAGGAAAACGATGGAGTCTGCAGGTGGATTCGGAGGACCTGAAGGTTTTGGACCACCGGAAGGGTTTGGTGGGACTGAGGAATCTGGTGAATCCGGAGATAATACTGAGTCTGATAGCAAAGGTGGCTTTGGTGGACCCGGTGGTGGTCCTGGAGGCGGCTTTGGTGGCTTTGGCATGGGAAGTGACGATGCCAAGCTCAAGTATTCAGATGATGACACAGACAGTTATTCTACTATTTTTGATAGTGCAAAGACTACCATAACAACTGCTGACAAGAACAGACTCATAAAGTCTCTTAAGAATATGAATGAGGGCTTGTCTGAAGGTGATGCTGAGAAGATTGCTGAGGCGGTGAATATCGATGAAGTAATGCGATACATGGTTGTTCACAACTTTGTTGTGAACGGTGACAGCTACACCGGAAGCATGATTCACAATTACTATCTTTATGAAGAGAACGGCCTTCTGAGTATGATTCCATGGGACTACAATCTTGCATATGGAACCTTCCAGGCCCAGGATGCAGATGGAACGGTAAATGATCCTATAGATACACCTCTTTCAGTGACAGAAGGCAGCACTGACAGGCCCATGTTCTCATGGATTACTTCCTGTGATGAGTACCTTGATATGTATCATGAATTCTTCCAGGAGTTCCTTGATCAGTTCTATGCCAGCGGATATATCACTGAGCTGATAGAAAGCACCCACGACATGATTGCTGAGTATGTCGAAAGAGATCCAAGAAAGTTCTGCACAACTGAGGAGTTTGAGACCGCTGTTGATACCATGAGAACTTTTGTGGAACTCAGGTGTGAGAGTGTTCAGGGACAGCTTGATGGAACAATAGGTTCCACTGACAGTGCTCAACAGGAAAATTCAGAAGCGCTGATTGATGCTTCATCCATAACCCTGACAGATTTAGGTTCGATGGGTGGCGGAGGCGGCCCCGGCAGTGGCGGCGGTCCTGGCAGTGGCGGTGGCCCCGGAGGTGGTCATGGCGGCTTCGGCGGTCACAGAGGTAACAGAAGCTCAGATGATAGTAATGATCAAAGTGGAAGCGACAGTAACAGCGGACATGATAAGTCATCCAAGAGCAGTCACAGCAAAAGCTCAGATGATTCAAAGAAAGATGCTTCTGAAGAGAAATCTGATGAGGGCTCAAAAGAAAGCATTTCTGAGGCAAATAGTACTGAGGACAGCGCTACAAATGATGGCGGCTTCCCAAGTGGAGATTTCCCAGGGGGCGGCTTCCCAGGAGTAGACTCATCGTCAGGAGGATTCCCAGGTGGTGACTTCCTTGGTGATTTTGGCCAGGTTAGTACTGTATCGACCACTGATTGGATTTACACAGGAGTAAGTGCGTTTGTTCTTTTAGCAGCAATGCTTTTTGCTCTGAAGTTTAAAAACAGAAGATAATATTTTATGTAAGAGAGGTTTCGACCAGGCGAAAATTCAACTGTTTCGGAACCTCTTTTTTCTGGTTATTTCATGCCCATGATTAGGACTCACGTCAAAATATACTGCTGAAATGCATTTATGCCGTGTTCATTCTATAGGGTTTATTTTATTCTGATTTTTGTTGTATGTGATTGTCTGTTTGGCTCAGATTTATGGTTGCAGAAGTCCGATCTGGCCTAGTTTTATGGCACTTTCTACTTGAAATGTAAAAGTGCCATAAGGATTAGAAGTCTATTTTATGATACTTTCTCAAGAATTGGTCAAAGGGCCATAAATAATAGAGATGCAGTTTATGTTACTTTTAGCAAAAAGCATAAAAGTAACATAAGTTGTAATAAAAATAGCTATTAAGATTTATGTCACATCATATGATTTTTTGAAAAGTGCCATAAAAACGGATCAAAGAATCTATGGTATTTTTGCCGTTTTTTAAGAAAGTAACATAAAGAGTAAAAGCTAAAGAGATTTTTCTTATGTCAATATTGTTATAAACAGAAATAGTGACATAAATTGAATGCTCCGCGAATAAAGCTACATATAACCTGCATCTCTGCTTTACTTGCATAATTTCAAAAGCCGCAGTGTATGATACTTTTTTGATAACTTGAAGCGATGCAATAGCATATAATGCGATACACTCACAACATTTATATTAGAATGCCTTTTTAATACATTTGGGACTTGACCGGATTATTAAAAAGAAAGCATTATAATAGTAAGATAATGTCCATTATGAGGAGGACTAATAGATGAAAAGAAAGATAGTTGCGGGCATAATATGTATCCTTATGACATGTACCATGATCGGGGGATGTGGTAATAAAGATCAAAATGTTACAAACAGCGGTACGGCAGGAGATGCAGGTGGGGACGCACAGGAAACGGGACTTTCTGATAATTCATCTGTCGATGATGAGTCAAATAAAAGCGCGCCAGGGCATGAATCTGGTAATGAATCCGGACAATCATCAGAGACAAACCCCAATCAAGAATCCGGCAATGAATCAGACCAGGCATCCGGCCATGAATCAGACCAGGTATCCGGCAACGAATCAGACCAGGCATCAGGAAGCGAATCAGACCAGCAATCAGGGGAAAACTCAGATCAGGTATCTGAAGGCGTAGATGCTCAATCCGACGGAAAAGAATCTGATGCAGAATCCCAAAATGAATCAAATGGAACCACTGGAAACAGCCAAAACACAGCCGCGGATTATGAGAAACTCTACGAACCTGTCTTCGCTGAAATCCTGGATGTAATAAACAATGGCTTTGATTATGATATAGAGTACCAGTATGCATCTGACGGCCTTTTTGAAAAGATCATGTACCCGGGAGATTCAGTACTGCTCGAGGATATCGGGTATGTACTTGATGATTTAAGTGGCGACGGAATACCGGAGCTGGTAATTGGAACAGATGAAAACTACTCAGGCGAGGGCGATGAGAGCTATATCTACAGCGTATTTACGTTAAAAGACAATCAACCTTTCAGGGTATTTGGAGGCTCAACCAGAAGTACCTACAGATGGATGCATAACGGTCACTTCTGCTACTGGGGTTCCGGCGGTGCTATGATCACGCTGATGGGTGAAAACCACTTAAGCGAAAATGGTCAGGAAATCATCTGGGATGACTTCTACTTTACAGACGAGAAAACAGGCGGAGAAGTCGGAATTTACCACAACACTTCAGGATTATTCGATGCGGAAAAATCTGAGGAACTTAACATCACTCAGGAGCAGTTTTCACAGATAATGAGTGGTTATGATGGCAGATGTGCTCTTCTTTCATGGACGTCCATCGGTAGCAAAAGCTCTTTGTCAGGCAAGACTGCAGCTATAGGCGCGGAAGATTCCCTAAGCTTCTCCTTCGACGACACCACCTACTCTTCGAGTACCACAACTACCGGCGCAACAAATACTTTGTCATCAATGGATCCGGGGGATGTATACGCCAACATTTCCTATGAGAACAACACGATAACTATCAACGGCAATTCCTACATAATGTCAGATTATGTCGCATTGTGCAACGCAATAATGGGGTACTCACAAGTCGGAAGCTGGGTAATAGTAGAAGGACATATTAACCCTCATGTTGGCGCGTATGAATTCTACAATCTCTATAGCGGTAACTTTGAATACGAGGTACTTGGTGCAAATCTGACCATGTGGGAGAACGACATTTCAACGGCAGTTTACAGCAACTGGAACAGCATCTATGACCTGTATGGAAATATGATAGCCTGGCCGAGTGGCGAAGTATACGATCTGAAATACAAGGATGACCACACCCTCGTCGCCACCATCATGCCTGATTCCAATCCCGGCGGAGACATGGTCACAGAAGAATATGAGTATTACAACTATGATCATGCGATGTTCGATTATTATAGCGCCCTGGTCAGCGGCAACGATTATGAATGGCAGAAATTCTATAATCTTGCTCCAACCTCAGCCTATGCATTCGTGATTGAGAATCCACCTGAAAGATTTCTGGAAAATGAAAAGTTCTATAACATCGTAAACAAGCAGGGAGGTATTTGGTCTGATGGTGCATATGCATCGGATAAGCTCGTGGCAGTTCCTCTACAGGACGATATGTCTATAAGTATTGAATCCTATGACACCGATTCAGCGGGTAAAGCTGTATACAGCAGCGCTGGCTATCTCGCAAATCGCGGAGAGCCGGTCACGTTTGAAGTTTTCACCATACCGGAGGGTCTTCCTCGCGACAATCTCGTAGTCCGTACTGCAGATCGGGAGACATATAAATGGGGAGTAACACCAATAACCGGTGAGCACGTACAGAGGAGTGAATTCCTTAGATAGTAGTTATGTATAAAACAGAGTAAAATCAAGGGAGGTTATAAAATGGCAGTATTTCAGGTAAGTTTTATGGCAAAAACGCTAAGCCGCACAGTGCCGCTACATGTAATCTTGCCAACAGACAAGGTTTACATGTCCGGAATGCCCGTAAGGGAGGAAGGTAAGCCATACAAGACGCTTTATCTGCTTCACGGCATCCTTGGCAATTACACAGACTGGCTCTATGGGACCAGGATCCAGAGATGGGCTGAAGAGAGGGATCTTTGCGTGGTAATGCCCTCAGGTGACAACTCAATGTATATCGATCAGGGATCCGATCTTTATGGCGAGTTTATTGGAAAAGAGCTTGTGGAATTTACGAGAAAGACATTCCCGTTGTCCCATAAGAAAGAGGACACATTTATAGGTGGTCTTTCCATGGGAGGATTCGGAGCCATGAGAAACGGACTTAAGTATAACGATACATTTGGTTCAATTATTTCTCTTTCCGGTGCCTTTGTTCTTGATGAGGATGTACTGGTCGAAGTTGAGCATCCAATATTCCCCGGCGACAGAATGGAATATAGGAAAAGAGTATATGGAAATGATTTAGAGGCAGCCATTAACAGCGATAAGAACCCGAAGGTTCTGGTGGAAAAGATGGCAAAAGAGGGAACGCCTTTCCCGAACATCTACATGGCTATAGGTAAGGATGATTTTCTAATTCCAAAGCATGAAGCATTTGTTAAAGTGCTTGAGGAAAACGGTGTAGATTTCACACTGGAAATGGGGCCTGGAAACCATGAGTGGGATTTCTGGGATACATATATCAAGAAAGCTTTGGACTGGCTTCCACTTGAGACAGGTGCATCAGGTGTAAGCAGTGGCAATGTAAAGTAAATATGAGTTGAGTGATAAAGGGCTGCTTCATTTAATCGAAGCGGCTCTTTTTTGAATATGATAAATCTACATAATATTATTCATTCGATATTCACTTGGAGACATTTGGTAACGCCTTGAGAAAACACGTCCAAAATAGCTTGGGCTCCTGAATCCGCATTTGAGGCCTATCTGATTCACCGGCAGAGATGGTTCCTCTACCAGCATGGTCATGGCGTGGATCAACCTGACTCCGTTTATGTAATTGACGGGGGTGGATCCTGTATATTGCCTGAAAATCTTACAGAGATATTCAGGCGTCCTATGTATGTAAGCAGCGAGATCATCCAGAGAAATATCCTCAGCGTAATTAGACTCGATATATTCGATGACCTGAGTGATAACCGGATTACCGTAAAATGCGCCTTCCGATGCGACAGATGTCATTAAGACGGACAAGTCTGTAAGAAGACAGAACAGCTCCTGAGAGAGCTCAATATTCACAGATTTACCTTTTTTGGAGGAAAGAGATAAGAGCTCTTTAATGTGTTTTTCTGGGATGTCAGTGTGACTGAGCAGATAAGCGCCTGACGAATTCATCTTCAATGTACGTAGTAGAACAGGTACTATGGCTCCGTTAAAACCTACAATATCAACGACCCAGTCATCATCAGAAATGCTGTGGTACTCATGTGGAGTATCCTTCAGAATGATAAAACACTGGTTTTTATCAATGAGATATTTTCTTTTATCAATGATTAATTGGCCCTGACCGCTTTTGCAGAATATGATCTGATTCATGGGGATACCACGAGTTCTGTAAACAGGTTCCTGGTTATGTTCTATTCCCAATAACGTCAAAAGAACAGGGATGCTGTTGTAATCATTTTTTCTGTATTGGAAGGCTTTAAGCATATTTTAACTCCAAATAGAACGTGCTAAATAACAGGTAATTGACAATATTAATATAGTGCTAGATATATTACAATTTTAATATTGTCCCTCCCTATGCGTCAAGTTATACTTAATGTAACAGGTAAATATAGGAAGGGGTAAAACATGAAACTAAATGATGAACAGATAAAATTTGTGGAAGAATTATTAGGAAAGATGACCCTGGAGGAGAAGGTTGGTCAGCTCAACCAGGAGTCCACATCCATCGTGGGAGGGTTTGACGTCCCCTTTGAAGAACTCATTGAGATGGTGACGGACGGACGTATCAGCCAGGAAGAATTTGGCAAGATCATGGCCTCGGCTGAGAGAGATTATCATGAGGATGAGATCAGGGCCGGAATGGTAAGTTCATTTCTGGACAATGATCCCCGGAAGATTAATGAACTTCAGAAAATAGCAGTTGAGGAGACCAGGCTCGGCATCCCGCTGCTGATAGGATTTGATGTCATCCATGGCTACAGAAGCGTATACCCAATCGCGATTGCGGAGGCGGGCAGCTTTGACGATGAGCTTATGGAAAAGACTGCCAGAATGGCCGCCAAGGAATCCAGAGCATACGGCATCTGCTGGAATTTCGCACCGATGCTTGATGTGGCCAGAGACAGCAGATGGGGACGTGTATCTGAGGGCCCGGGAGAAGATCCGTATCTTGCCAGCAAATTTGCAAGGGCCAAGATAAAGGGACTTCAGAATGGTAACGAATCAGGTGAGTGCTATGTGGCAGCCTGCACCAAGCACTTTGTGGCTTATTCAGCATGTGAAGCAGGAAGGGATTACAACACCACATCGATGTCTTTGTCCCAGCTTCATAATGTATATCTGCCGCCTTTCAAGGCAGCTATGGAAGAAGGCGCATGCTCTGCTATGGCCTCTTTCAATGACTTAAACGGTGTTCCATGTACAGTGAATTCATACACACTTAGGGATATCCTTAAGGGAGAGTATGATTGTAAAGGTTTTGTTGTAAGTGATGCTAACGGAATCAAAGAGTGCGTTGTTCATGGTATCGCGGAGGATGAGACTGATGCAGGAGTTAAGGCCCTGAATGCAGGTCTTGACATGGACATGGGAACCCACATCTATTATAACTACATGGTTCAGGCGGTTAAGGATGGAAAGGTATCCATGGAGACATTGGATGATGCTGTCAGAAGGATACTCAGCGTCAAGGTATGGCTTGGTCTGTTCGATAATCCTTATGTCGACGAAGCTGTAATCGCAGCTTATGAGGCAGGAATTCCGGAGAGCCACAAGGAGCTTTGTCTGAGAGCTGCAGAGGAGTCAGTAGTTCTTTTGCAAAACAATGATGATATCCTTCCGCTTAATAAAGACACAAAGTTTACTCTTGTTGGAGAACTGGCTGACAGGGCAGACGAGGTGGTTGGAGCATGGTCTCTTGGATGGGATGTTGCCGACTGCGTCTGCGTTAAGGCAGGACTTGAGGCGGCAGGTGCCAAGTTTGATTATTATCCGGTTTGCGGACCTGAAGATGAGATCAATGAAAAAGAGCTGAAGGCAGCTATAGACTCTGAGAACAATATTGTAATCGCTGTAGTGGGAGAGTATAAGAGCATGAGTGGTGAGGCTTCATCTAAGGCCGACATCACCATCCCGGGACAGCAGCGCAAGATGCTTCAGGAACTTAAAGCCGCAGGTAAGACCGTAATAGCAGTACTGATGAACGGACGTCCTCTTGCTCTTGGCTGGGAGAAAGAGAACATACCTGCTATTATCGAGGGATGGCACCTTGGAATCCAGATGGGTACTGCAATCGCTGAGGTGATTTTTGGAGATGTTAATCCTTCTGGAAAGATTTCCAGCACATTCTCTTCAATGAATGGTCAGGAGCCGATGTATTACAATCATCCAAATACAGGGCGTCCGGGATCAAAGAGTAAGTTTACTTCCAAGTACCTGGATGCACCTGTTGATCCATGCTTCCCATTTGGATTTGGACTTTCCTACACAACATTCGAGTATAATGATCTTAAGCTTGACGAAACTGATGATGAGATCAAAGCTACATTTACTCTGAAAAACACCGGTAAGTGTGCAGGCACAGAAGTCGCACAACTCTATATGCAGGATGTGTGCGCAAGCCTTGTTCGTCCGGTAAAAGAGCTTAAGAATTATGAACGTATTAGCCTTGACGCAGGAGAGAGCAGGCAGGTAACCATGAGCTTAAGTAAGTCTGACATGGGTTTCTACGACAATCAGGGTAAGTATGTTTTTGAAAAAGGATTATTCCGAATTTATGTCGGAGGTAACTCTAGGGATACACTAATGGAAGAGATCAGGTTGGACTGATTCTGATCCGGAAATAATTTTGGGCGAGGGTTGATGCATGAAAGATAATCACATTTTTCCCTTCCTATGGATGAGGGGAGAGGATGAGGAAGTCATCCGAACAGAAATTGGTAAGATCTATGAGGCTGGAATCAGGTCTGTATGCCTTGAGGCCAGGCCCCATCCTGAGTATGCCGGTGATAAATGGTGGCATGATGTCGATATTGTCATAGACGAAGCTAAAAAGCGTGACATGACGATATGGATACTGGATGATGCTCATTTCCCAACAGGTATAGCCAATGATGGGATAAAGAAGCAGCCGGAGAAATGCAGAAGATTTCTTTTCACACAGTTTGTTGATGTGGTGGGTCCTATGCCCGATGCACAGGTTGATGTTGACCTTTTGACAACAAGGCAGTTTACCTGGATGGATTTCGGCAAGCAGCTTCCTGAGCCTGTCTATGATGAAACAAAACTGCTTTCAGTCACAGCGTATAAGGTCAGTCATAATGATGATCTTACCGGAGAATTCATTGATCTGACAGACAAGGTCAAAGACGGCTATCTTACAGCCGATTTTCCGGCAGGGGTGTGGAGAGTGTTTGTTACCTTCACCACTACAAATATGGGCGACCATTTAGAGTATATTAACTACATTGAAAAAGACTCTGTTAGAGTTCTGATCGATGAAGTATATGAAAAACATTATGAGAAATATAAAGACCTGTTTGGAAGTGTGATCGCCGGTTTCTTCTCAGATGAGCCTGGTTTCTACAACTGTGCCGGATACGGAGAGGATGTTAAGGTTGGAAAACACTTTACACTTCCCTGGGGACAGGAACTGGAAGGATTATTAAAAGAGAAGTGTGGAGAAGACCTGTTTGTGAAACTGCCACTCCTTTTTGCAAAAGATTCATGTGATGGTTACAGAACACTCAGAGTGACATACATGGATTTGGTATCCATGTTATACTCCAAGAACTTCAGCTGTCAGTTAGGTGATTGGTGCAGAGAGCATGGTGTAGAATACATTGGCCACGTGGTTGAGGACTTTAATAATCACTCAAGGCTTGGCGCCGGTGCAGGACATTACTTCAGAGCTATGAAAGGCCAGCACATGGCCGGCGTTGATAACATCGGATATCAGATCATGCCGGGCAATGACGTTGCAACACGGCACACGGGATTCTCTGATCTGCCACCGGATTTCTATCACTATCAGGTTGGAAAGCTTGGCTCCTCGGCAGCAGCCATCGACCCTTTGAAGAAAGGGCGTCTGATGTGCGAGAGCTTCGGCGCATATGGCTGGAGACTTGGCGTCAGGGATATGAAGTGGATTGTGGACTATCACATTGCACAGGGAATCAACTATTTCGTTCCACATGCTTTTTCAATGGCAGAGTATCCTGACAATGACTGTCCACCACATTTCTATGCAAGGGGCAATAATCCTCAGTTTACTTATTTTTGTGAACTGATGAAGTATACGGACAGACTTGCAAATCTTTTCTCGGGCGGATGCAATGTACCGCAGGTTGCTGTTCTATATGAGGCAGAATCAGACTGGGCAGGAGATGTAATGCCTGGTTATATGATAAGTAAAGAGCTTCTGTCGCACCAGATTGATTTTGAATTTGTCCCAGCAGATGTATTTGCAGATAAGGAATATTACGGATGTAAGATCGAGGATGGAAAACTGCTTGTGAACGGACGGAGCATGAAGGCGCTCATCGTCCCTGAGTGTGAGTATATCTCTGAGACGGCTGCAACCTTTATTGCACAGAATAAGGATTTGAGTGTGATATTTGTGAATGCTCTGCCGACAGGTATAGCTGAGAAAGATGATGACAAACTGCTTGCAGCTGTGACCGGAGCAGGAAGAGTAGTTGAGCTGTCTGAGCTAGCAGCTGAGCTAAATAATGAAGGTATCGCTGATGATCTTGTGTTTGAAGGTGGAAACGATAATCTTCGTCAGTATCACTATCTGAAAGACGGACGTGACATCTATTTCCTTATGAATGTGTCAAGCGCCGATACAGTATCCGGCGATGTCAGACTTTCAAGAGCTAAAGGTTCCGAAAATAATGATTCCAAGTCAGACACGACAACAAGTGCAGAGTGTTATGGAATCTACGATGCTATGGCAGATGTGACTACTAAGCTAGAGCTGAATGGAGATAAGCTCCATGTGGAGATCAGGCCTTATGAGTCGATGGTTGTGATCTCAGATCCTGAAAATGCCATAGATGCAGTAGAAGAGACAGAGCTTTCAGAATGTATAAAGCTGGATACATTTGATCTGGAGCTCAGACAGATAGGAACTGCTGAGCCAGAGGTGGCGAAGGACTTTAAACTTCAGCCGGTATCAAATGTATACAGGGATTTCTCAGGGGAGATTATCTACCGTACAGAGTTTGAGCTCTCCAAAGTGCCGGAGAAGGCAGAGCTTACGGCTGAGTATGTCTTTGAATGCATGACGGTTGTTGTAAATGATAAGGAAGTCTGCAAGAAGATCACTCCTCCCTATGAAGTAAAGATTCCCGGCGAATATCTGACATCCGGATCTAACAAGTTGGAGATCAGAGTGTCAACAACAGCTCTTCGTGATTCCAATACCAAACCCGGAATCTTCGGCAAGGAGAGATGTGTTATCGAGCCCACCGGTATGTTTGGAGAGGTTCGGATCCGGTTCTGAGTAGGCTTGAATTTCAGGCTATGACATCGGACTGCCACATCATATAGACATATCTGGTTGCGACACCAGGTGGATATATCAACTTATCCTATCATGTTGTCATAGCACGTGGTTATACCAGACTACATTATCATGTAGACATACATAGTAGCCACATCAGACTGACAGCAGCATGGCAGCCGCAACCAACACTATAAGGAACACTACATTCACAGCGGTGAATACCAGCAGGTATTTGCCGCTGTTTTCATGGAATTCTTTGCTGTACGCCTTGTAGGAAATCAATGAAGCCATAGAGGCGATGAGAGTACCGAGGCCACCGATGTTCACGCCCAGCAAAAGAGATTTATAATCAGTAGTAAAACCGGACAGCATAAGAGTTGCCGGAACATTGCTGATGATCTGGCTAAGGGCTATCGATATAGGAAACTCCCTGCCACTTAATACCTTTTGCAGAAAAGAGCTGATGGCGTCGATATTCCCCATGTTTCCTGTGAACACAAAAAAGCCGATGAAAGTAAGCAGCAGCACATAATCAGCTCTAAACAGAATCTTGTAATCCATGCCTGCGACAATGACCAAAACAATAATGGCGAACACATACCATGGCAGTATCCTGACGACTGACAAAAGAGCTACAACAAAAAGCACAGCGTATATGACTATCTGGCGTTTGCTTCCAAATCCTCTGGTTATTACAGAATCTTTGCTGGTGCTAAGACTCTTTTCCCTATCAGGAGTAAGTACAAAAATGGACACAGCCAGTAATGCTGCCGAAATCAGACTATATGGCAGCAGAACCATAATGAATTCACTAAGCCCCATTCCAGTAAGTCCGTATAGATACAGATTTTGAGGATTTCCTATGGGAGTGAGCATGCTTCCCAGGTTTGCAGCAACGGTCTGGAGAACCACCGTGGGAATCATCATATCTTCCCTGTTGCATCCATGAAGTATCATAAGCGCAAAAGGCACAAAGGTTATCAGTGCCACATCATTGGTGATGAGCATGCTTCCCGAAAAGCACATGAATATCAGTACCGCTGCCAGCTGCCAGCCATTCTTTACCCTTGCTAAAAGAAATCCTGCAATCTTTTCAAAGACGGCGTTTTCCTTGAAACCCTGAATTATTACCATTAGTCCCCACAAAATTCCAAGGGAGCGGAAGTCAATATATCCTAAGTATTCTTTGTTTGGGTGCACAAAAAAGGCTGAGATGATGGCAAGTATCCACGCTATGCTCAGCACAGTATCAGGTTTTTTGACTTTTCTTTTTATCTTTTCCATTTCCACAATTTCCTCTTTTCAAAAACAACGTTCTATATAATACCACATCAATGTCGTTAACTCCATCAGATTTTTTCTATGATTTTCCAAAGCTGCTTTAAGATAATACAGTGTAAAACAGGCTGAATTTGTGAATCTTCAGCCTGTTTTATCGCGTGAGTATATTATAATTAGCATGTGATTCAAAAAAATTTGAAAATTTTTTATTTTTTTGTAACGAAATCTTTTTTCCTCCGTCTAATAGGTGAGATCAAAGAAAAAGGAAGCACGATGACACATGGATAAGGTCACAGCGGAAAAACTTTATGATGCATTCTATATGAAGGTGTTTTCTTACGTGATGACTCTTTCGGGAGATCAGAACGAGGCCATGGAAATCACACAGGAGACCTTCTACCGGGCAATAACCACGGATAAGGAATTCAGGGGAGAGAGCGAGAGCTTCACCTGGCTGTGTGCCATTGCAAAGAACATCTTCATAGATGAGAAGCGGCGACAATCAAGAATGGGAGAAGCGCCCGTAGAGGAGCAGCCGGATCACAAGAGTCTGGAAAAGAGCCTTATGGACAGCGAGACCTCCCTTCGGATTCACCGCATTCTTCATGAAATGGAGGACCCCTACAAGGAGGTATTCCAGCTTCGGATATTCGGTGAATTATCCTTCCAGGAGATAGGTTCTATCTTCGGAAAAACGGAAACCTGGGCCCGGGTTACTTACCATCGTGCCAGAATAAAGATCAAAGAAAGGATGGATGAAAAATGAAATATCAGTGTGAAATGATCCAGGATCTCCTTCCATTATATAAAGATGGCGTTTGCAGCGCCTCCAGCAGACAGGTAGTAGAAGAACATCTTCAGGAGTGCCCTGACTGCACGAAACTTCTAAATGAGATGAGGGATACTGTCATCGACGAGGTGATTCTCAGAGAAAGAGATACAGTAATCGAATCACAGTCTAAATTCTTCAAGAGAAAGAGTGCGCTGGTAGGAAGTATTATTGCTGCAGTTTTTGCGATTCCGATTCTGGTCTGCCTTATCGTTAATCTGGCAAGCGGGCATGCTCTTGATTGGTTCTTCATAGTTCTGGCAGCAATGCTTGTCCCTACATCACTTTTCGTGGTACCGCTGATTGCGCCTAAGAACAAAATGTTCCTGACTATGACAACATTTACGGCCAGCGTGATAGTTCTTTTGGCAGTAGTCTGCATATACTCAGGAGGCAGTTGGTTCTTTGTAGCAGCATCTTCAGTACTGTTTGGACTCACTGTATGCTTCATGCCATTTATTGCATGCAGGAGACCGGTAAACGCATACCTTGGCAACTTCAAGGGACTGGTGACCATGGCAGCATGCACAGTTACATTTTTTCTGATGATGACATGCATTGGTTTTTCTGTAGGAGCAGCAGGTTTCTTCCCTTTGGCAATGTCCATAAGTATTCCTCTTGTGGCTTTGACCTGGGTGATCTTCCTGATCATCAGATATCTTCCTTTTAACGGATTTATCAAGACAGGTATCATCATTGCCGTGATCAGCCTGTTCAGCTTTTTTGGAACCAAGGCAATCTTGTTCATGACACTTAGGAGCATGGGATCTTCTGGAGTAATGGTTTATTCAGAGCCTACTTTAGGGTCTATGGCAGTCGGAGTTTTAGTTGGTTTAGTATTTGCAGTTATAGGACTGTTTGTTGGGAAAAAGGAGAATAAAAATGCTTAAAATTAGATCAATCATATTATCAGTTGCAACAGTGGCAGTGACAGGACTTCTCGGTGGATGCGGATTTGGATGGACCACCACTTATATATACGATAACGGTGACAAATATGTGTCCGGAGACCGCGAGATCTCCGATAAGATAGAGACAATCGAGATTGATTATCTCTCAGGAGATGTTACACTTACTGAATCTGATTCCGGTATTGTTACAATAAAAGAGACTTCAGCAAAAGAACTTGATGATTTGAGAAAAGTACATACCTGGGTTGACGGCACAACTCTTTACGTAAAATACTGTGCATCAGCCAAGAAATTGGATATCAACATGCTTGATAAAAAGCTTACCATCGGCGTTCCGAAGGACATCAATCTTAGTGACCTTAAGATGGATATCGCCTCAGGAGATGCAGATGTTACCTGCAGTGCAGACAATATCTGGATCCACGCTTCATCAGGAGATGTTAAGCTTGACCAGAAGGGAAACAGCAAGTTTGTTGATATGCACACTTCATCAGGGCACGTGGATCTGAATGTAGAAAGTGTTGATAAAGTAAATGTCTCTGTTAGCTCAGGCAAGATTTATGTAAATGCAGGAAACGTAAAAGATATTGAGTCCAAGACCTCCAGCGGCAGCAGCAATTATACTTTCGCAAAGGTTCCGGAGACATCAGTCATAAAAGCAGCTTCAGGCGATATCACCGTAAACCTTCCCAAGGATGCAGATCTGTCCGCAGACCTTGGCACCGCCAGCGGAGATGTATCATATGATCTTGCTTTCGCAAAAAATGGTGATAATTATATCTGCGGAAGCGGTGCGAATCAAATGAGCGTTCATACTTCTTCAGGGGATGTTAATGTGAAGGCTCTGGGGCAGTAATAGAAAAGCGGGCGTGTGATACTTAATAATTTAGAACAAAGTATCTTAAATAATATAGTGCAAAACAGGTCTTTAACAGTGTGTGAAGGCCTGTTTTTGTTCTGTAATCTTATTATGAAGATGGTGAAGCATTGAATGTGCTAAAATTATTACTTGGGGAAGGAGTATATATAAAATGTTGAGACTTAGACCATTTCGAGCGCCCGATGCAAAGGAAATTATTACATGGACCAGTGACCCGGAAGAATTCTATAAGTGGTCAGCAGGTATTATGGGAGATTACCCGGTTTCGGAAAAAAGATTTCTTGAGACTTTTTCTGCAAGAGAAGATAATCCAAGATTTTTTCCTTTCACTGCTTTTGATGAGAGTGGAATTGTAGGGTTCTTTAATATAAGGACACCCGGAGAAGATGATAAAAAGGTACGATTTGGATTTGTGATCATCAATCCTTCAAAAAGAGGCAAGGGATATGGAAAACAAATGTTGAAGCTTGGGCTGAAATATGTGTTTGAAATATATGGTGCTGATGAAGTAAGCCTTGGTGTTTTTTACAATAACAGACAAGCATACTATTGCTATAAAAACGTTGGGTTTAACGAGAATGGCATTCGGGAAGAATACAATATTCGCGGTGAAACATGGACAGATATCGAAATGTTGATTCGAAATGCGGCAGACTAACAGACTGGGATGAATCGGAGGCGTGTATGAGTAATATTGAGTTCAGGAAAGCTGAGATAGCTGATGCAGAGGTGTTGGTAGATATATATAATTCTTCGTTTTATGATGATTATGTAAAATACGGCGAATGTCCGGCGTATGGAAGAACGAAAGAAGAGATGGAGCAGTCAATAATTGATTATCCAAAGTTCCTGATCATTTCTGATGGCAAACCGGTTGGATGCATTTCATGTAAGGAGTTAGAATCCGGAGCATATGAAGTTGGTTGTTTATGTGTTATTCCTGAGTTTCAGGGAAGAGGAATAGGAACGGCTGCAATGGAATTTGCAAAATCATTCTATTCTGATTGGGTGAGTTTTACATTGGTGACACCTGTGGACAAAAGCCAAAATGTCAAATTTTACACAGAAAAATGTGGCTTTGATATCGAGTCTGAGGAAATGGATGGAAATGTTAAGGTCTACAGATTCGTATTGAAACGGACTGACGGGAGTCATGGGACGGTTCTTGGGTGACTCCTTAGGGCAGTCGCCTGAGGGGGCAAATTGTTGGCGTTTTCTCTATGGTTTATGCCGCTTTTTCTGGCGGGAAGGGAATTGTCATAAAATAAGTCCCTTTTACCATTTTTGTGTCTGAGAAAAGGGTATGTGAAAATCTAATTCAAGTTTGTTATGATGACTGCTTTCTGGTTACTGATTCGAGTATGTATAACATAAGTAGCAAAATAGCAACCAATGACTAATGTATCTTTATAATCAGGAATTGTACATTAGTCTTGGAGGTGAGGAATATGATTTTTTCAGAGAAACTACAATTGATTCGCAAGAATAAAGGATTAACCCAGGAAGAGCTGGCTGAGAAGCTTGATGTATCAAGGCAGGCTGTTGCAAAATGGGAATCAGGTCAGGTTTATCCGGATATCAGCAATCTTATACAGATTAGTAATCTATTCAATGTTACTGTCGATTATCTGGTCAGAGATCAGGAATGTATGGTCAGTTGTGAAACAGAGATGGAAAACGATATTAGTAAGCTGATCGATTTTAGACTGGAAGCCAATGTAAATACATACGCTGCTTATATGAATGAAACTGCTTCATCCAGGCTGGATTCGCATGACTTCTCGTATAGTAATGGACCGTATATGTATCATGATACATATGTAGGCGGCGAACAATTTGCCGGTGAAGAATCGATATGGCTTGATGGTAAGATACAGTATGCCATGAACTATCTGGGACGCGTACTGGATCAGCAATTCAGCGGAGACTTCTTGAAAGAGGCTCTGCGAAAAGCGGATAAGAAAATGCCTTATAGAGGACCTGAGTATTATCAGTCTGGAGAATATACTTACAAGTGTAGTGTTACAGGAGATTTCACTTGGTTTCAGGGCTGCGAGGAGATTTATTGTAATAATGTCAGAGTCTATGAGTGTTATTTTCATGGCGGAATAATGAAGTGAGGAAGATAAAATGGCGCGAATACTGAATCTGTTGATCGTTATTCTTGAGGTCGTAAGTTTGTCCAAGACTTTCAAAAGCAGAGGGTTTAAAAAGAACTTTGTGTTCTACACTCAGCTTTCAAACATGATGACCTTTTTCGCGTCGCTGTTTCTCGTGATCTTTGGCCCAAAGGACTGGATTGAAGTCATGAGGTTTCTTAGCGTGAGCATGCTGGTGATGACTTTTTTCGTTACCGCATGCATTCTGGTGCCCTGGTCGCGCAAGGCAAAAGAGCTGTTGTTTTCAGGCAGCGGCTTGTATCACCATATGATAATCCCGATTCTATCTACTTTGACATATATGCTCTTTGAGAAAAGAGCGCCGCTCCACTGGATCTGGCTGCCAGGTGTGATGACGCTGATTTACGGGCTTGTCATGCTGTACTTCAATTACATTGACGCGGTGGACGGGCCGTATCCCTTCTTCAAGGTCAAGCAGCAGGGGATCAAAGCCACGATGCTGTGGATGGTGGCGCTGTTTGTGGCGGTCACTGTTCTCTCTGCACTGGTGGGATACCACAAGCCGCCTAAGACAGATATCAAATACATTTACGTGCACGGACTTTCCGGTTGGGGAAGCTATGATGTGCAGTATGAGTATTTCCCCTACTGGGGCATGTCTGGCGGCGATGTGGTCCGCTATATGAATGAGCAGGGCTATGAGAGCTACGCGGCTTCGGTGGATCCTTCGGGAAGCGCCTGGGACAGGGCCTGTGAGCTGTATGCGCAGCTGACCGGAACCCGGGTGGACTATGGAAAGGCTCACAGCGAGAGCGCCGGTCATGAGAGATTTGGAAGAGATTATTCTTCGGAACCCCTGGTAAAAAATCTATCGGATTCCCGCTATGTTCTGATAGGGCATTCGTTCGGTGGGGCTACTGTAAGGCTCTTTTCCGAGATAATAAGGAACGGTGCGGCTGAAGAAATTGAAAGCACTGATCCTGCTGACCTGTCACCTTTTTTCAAAGGTGGCGCGGGGGAGAATCTTCTTGCGGTGGTGACGCTGGCTGCGCCGACCAACGGCACTACGTCGTATGATCTGCATGAAGATAGTTCTTTTGACCTGTCTAAGATTGAGATTCCGGAAAAATATGAGAAGAGCAATGAGCGTATGAAGCGCAGTACCGGCGCCAAGGCCAACGACGGAAGGGCGGACTGGGACTATGCTTCTTACGACATGCATATTGATAATGCGCTGGTGATGAATGAGAGGATCACTACGTTTGAGGACATGTACTATTTCGCCTATCCCTGCGATTCGACGATGATTGATGAGACCGGTGAGCTGATGCCGGATCCGTCGATCACCGAGAATATGTTCATGAAGAGTTCCATCTATGCCTGCAAATATACGGGAACGACTGCGGGTGGATTTCGCGTGGACGAATCCTGGCAGCCCAATGACGGACTGGTTAATACGGTTTCCGCGAAAGCACCCATCGGTGCGCCTTCGGTGGAGTATACACAAGAGCAGCTTGCCGGTGGTGCGGGGGCTGTTGGTGCGGACTTTGCGCCGGGGGTCTGGAATGTGATGCCCACGAGACGGGGAGACCACATGTCGCTGCAGGGTGGAATGTTTAAAAGAGTAAAGGTGAAGGGCTTCTATCTAGAACTTGCCCGGATGCTGGCGGCGCTGGAGTGATAATCCTGAGTGAAAAACACCGTTAAGTAGCTTTTATTATTGTGTGAAAACAGATATAGTAGAAGATAAATATCTATGTCGAGGGTGAAGGATGTATGTTCAACTTGACTGCGGATATATGGAGATGGCGTGGAAATGTATGTTTATGGGGAAAGAAAATGGGGACAATTAAAAGAAGAACTTCAATATTTTTGTCGTTAATAATGGTAGTCTGCGCGCTATGTAGTTGCAGACTGCCTTTTTTTGAAGACAACCGTACTGAGGGGGAAAAGAAATATCCTGAGTTTATTACAATAGATGTTTTTGATGTTCAGTCCAACACCAGGGGAATCCAACGGGGATGGTTTGCAAAGATTGTCCGTGACAAGTTCAATATGCAGCTGAATATCATAGCTCCCAATCAGGAAGGTCATGGAAATGCCATCTTTGAGAGTATGAGAGCTTCCGGAAATATTGGCGATATCATATTTATCGGAGCAGATGACGGAAGTCTTCGCGATCTGGTAAGGGAAGGCCTCATTCTGGATATGACAGATTATGTGAAGGACAGCGAGAATCTCCTTAAATATGAGGATCAAATTAGACTCACTTCGGCTAGCGCTGATGCTGAAGGGTTATTTGCAATTCCAAGTGAGATTTCTTCCAAAACAGTGGTAGGAGAAGCTGATTTCAGCGAGCCAACCAATGCGCCATCCATTAGATGGGATCTATACAGGGAACTGGGATATCCACAGGTCAATACGCTTGAGGATCTTTTACCTGTGCTTTCTGATATGCAGAAAAAAGCACCCAAAAGCGATAGTGGCAAGGATGTCTATGCCTTTAGCCTCTTTTCAGACTGGGATGCTGGAATCATGCAAAATGCCGGAGCCATAGCTTCGCTGTATGGATATGATATTCTGGGCTTCGTTTTGATGAACCCTGAAACTGGAGAAATGGTGAGTGTTGCAGATGAGAATTCTGCAGATTTCAGGGCTCTGGATTTCTTTTTTTAGGCAAATCGTCTGGGGCTGGTGGATCCTGAATCTCCGTATCAAAACTATGATACTGTTGCCTCCAAATACCGAGACGGGGAGATCCTTTATTCCTTTTGGCCTTGGATGGGGCAGTCTCTATACAATTCTGAGAGCAGACTTCGGGAAGGGAAAGGATTTGCTTCACTAAAAATAGAGGACGCCAGTTACGTGACTTGGGGAAATGACCCTGGAGGAAAGCAGAGCTTTTCCATGATGATCGGCAAAAACACCAAGGACCCACAGAGAATGGTTGACTTTGCCAACTGGCTCTTTTCCAAGGAGGGTATTGAGTGCAGCGGCTCCCCAACCGGTGATTTCAGGGGACCTGAAGGATTAACCTGGGAAATGACAGAGGACGGCCCTAGATTTACTGAATTTGGCATAAAAGCCTTTATCGATATGGAGGAGAATCTTGAGGTGCCCGAAGAATACGGTGGAGGGCTCTGGAGTCAGGGGGTATCTGCACTTAATTTCAAACCTGTAGATGCTCAGGAAAGGGATGAGAATGGTGTTCCATATCGATATCAGCTATGGGATGACTATACCAGCCGGAGTAAGACGGTGGTTTACAGTGACTGGGGCAAGCTCTACGGCACAGATAAAGAGCCTATAGCCTATTTCAAAGAGCAGGATATGCTTACAATTATCCCGGGCGTCGAGTGGGGGGGACTTGCATACCCGGAGTATCTTCAGACTATTGAGGATCAGTGTCGCCAGACAATTGTTGACCACTCCTGGAAAATGATATTTGCTTCCTCCAGGGCAGAATATGAACTTCTTAAAAAGGAACTGATAAGTACATTGGATAAACTTGGATTTGATCAGGTATTTAAACATAATCTGAAAGCGGCAAAAGAAAAGCAGTTGTTGTTTGATGCTGCCTTTAAGGGGGATAAATAATGCACCGGGGACGAGTTGGCGGTCAGATGTACCGCGTTTTGATTTTTGCCCTGATAATTCCCATGATCATCATAGGTGCAGTATCAGTTTCTATCCTTTTGGGACAGATGAAGGACAGATATGAGGAACAGTTAAGGGCTGAGAACACCAGGATCAAATCAATAGTTTTTGATATTACTTCAATTGTTTATACCAGTTTGGAACCAATTATTTCTTCCCAGGAATACAGGGATATGTTTGCGTCAGACAGCTATGCGGTTGTTACAAAGGGCAGATACGATGCTCTTGATACGGCTGTATCTTCGATCATAAGGACAACAGCGGCAATATCTTCAATCAATATTTATACCAATAATCCTAAAATATCTACGGGTAGTCATGTGGTAAATGTAGGTATCAGCGGCGTGGAAAGATTTGGAGAAGATGCGGATAAGGCGGCCGGTAGCGGGGTTACTGACGATCCTTTCAGCAGGTTCGAGTGGTACAACGACATAGCTGACTCTGCTTGGGACTCCTACACCTGTACTCATGTCCCGGTAAATGAGTACGAAAAAGACTATGAGTTAGCTCTTGTAAGGCGTTTTAATACAGGCTCTTCGCAAAACAGGGCGTATATAGTAGTTACTGTGAGCACCAACTACTTAAGGAACAGGCTGCTTACAACTGATAATTACGTGCTCATAAGTCTGGATAAACATCCCGTATTTTTTTCCTCAAACTACAATGAGAGTGAAATCGAGATGCCGGAGATTGTGGGAAATGGGATAGATGAGTATAACTATATGGGAGATATGATGCTGGATGGCAAGCTTGCTCTTACCTGTATTTCCAGCTTTGTGCCCTACAAGATCACTTCAAGATTTTTTGTACTTACCGGAGATTATAATGCTCATGAAGCTATTAAGGACATAATGAGAGGCTTTATTCTGGCATTACTTCTGGTTATAATTGTTCCTCTTTTCATTGTTATTCTGTATTCAAGGTATTTTACGGGCAGAGTAAATACTCTGAGAGAAGCCATGCATAGAGCGAGTACGGGCAACTATGACATTATCGAGAATATAAGCGGAGACGATGAACTGGCAGATACCTTCAAGGATCTGAAGGCTACAACACAGCAGATAAGAGAGCAGGAAGCGAGGTTTTTTGAAACGAAGATCCATGAGCAGCAGCTTATTAATATGCAGCAGAACATGGAGTTTAAAATACTTTCGGGTCAGATCAATCCTCACTTTTTGTATAATACTCTTGAGGCGATCAGGATGCAGGCTATAAGAGGCGGCGACAGGGGCGTAGCCACCAGCGTCAAGTATCTTGCCAAAATAATGCACTATGTACTTGAGAGTACAGGCAAGTCAACGGCGACACTTGCGGAGGAGTTTACGCATGTTGA
>JAEEGL012043481.1_pt1 | contig 25327 bp, 23 predicted proteins | sample 9134231 | NCBI WGS metagenome assembly JAEEGL01 (sample SAMN16246548, study PRJNA631951) | gut metagenome | biome: gut microbiome; feature: rumen; material: fiber-attached | host: Bos | place: Iran: Karaj | collected 2018-10
TCCGGGTATCTGCTGATTACTTGTGGCAACGAATCAAGCAAAACCTGCTTGCGCCGGGTGAGCATTTCTCCTGTCAGGTCAAACGCTTCTATGAGCCCCGGAGTATGGGATTTATGCTCGAATTTCATATAGTCGCGGATTTGGGTGTTGATATACTTCTCCCAATCCTGCCTGGTGGTGCGTGGTTTGTCCATCGGAAGCGGTTTCCTTTTTTGCGGCAGCGGTGGTAACGGTGGTTGTGAGGTTTTGCTCATCACATATCAGGCGGCGGATACCCCCGACTTTAGCCGTGGGGAGGAAGCCGCCTTTCTCCTTTCGATAATAATGTTTTTGTTCCAATCTCCGCACGTCGCGTGTAAGTTGCGACGATAAGCAGTCGGCACTGACTCTTTGCCTCCACGTACCGTGTGTAGGTTGCAGCGGCAGCTTGCTCCCCGCCATCCCCTGCATTGGCCTTTGCCTCCACGCACCGCGTGTGGGCTGCGACAATAATGCTGAAAACCAAAAAAGCCGCAAAACAGCCATTGCCTCCATGCACCGCGTACGGGTTACGACGGCAAAGTTGCACAACGCCGGTGCAATCCCATACGCTGTACGTGTTGAGCACAGTAGACAGCTTCTCCAATAAAACGGCACTGACTGTTTTCCTGCACTCTTTTGCTGCCGAGCCCCGTAGCAACGCCACAGGTGCCATGACTGGCAGCTTCGGTTGGACAATCAACCGTGTCTCTCATGAGACTATATATATTATACCACAAAATCATTGTTTCGTCAATGTTTCCTGATGTACTGGCTATTAGAAATCTGATGTGGACTTTTTACTTGAAAACCTTGAATGTGGTCACTTGATTCTTCCAGCTATAATGTGGGCTGCCCACTACGTGGCGGTTGATGTGAGCTGTCGGCGAGCCCCATAGTGTTTGGCAGTGTCCTTTGCCGTATTGCCGCCGAGACCACACTAAATTTGAGAGCCTATGGAACCCAAGTTTAGTGTGGTGGAGACGTTGCGCTGCCGAAACGCCAGAAATAAGGCGGCAGGCATCTCTCAGGTCAGCCTCACGCCGATGACAGAAAGTACAAATGTCCCTGCGGCTATGAAAACCACAAGGACATCGTTGGTGCAGTAAATATTATTTATTCGTCTCAATTTCAAACTCAATCATCGACAATAGTTTATCTAACGCCCTCACCTCATCATTAGTAGACAAACGTATTCTTTGCCTGCCTCGTTCATTATTGACGTATACATCATATACGCCACTATCCTGATTAAAATAGTAACCCATTACAAAACCAGCCTTACTATTTTGTCCCAACTCAACTTCCCATGCTCCGATTTTATTTTTCTTCTCGTTTATTAAGTTCAAATATTCTGCCTTTTTCACTTATATATCCTCTTTACACACATTTATCACATATCGGGCGGCGGATAGCCACGACTTGAGCCGTGAAAAAAACGCCCTTCTCCTTTCGATGATAATGTTTTTGCCCCAATTCCCGCACGCGCCGTGTGTAGGTTACGACCAACCATGTGCAAATCTTTCTTTGCCTCCACGTACCACGTGTGGGTTGCAACAACCATCCCAACGCCAGCTCATTAAATAAAGCCGCTTTGCCTCCACGTGCCACGTGTAGGTTGCGACGGCAAAGCTGCACAACGCCGGTGCAATCCCATATGTTGTACGTGTTGAGCACAGTAGACAGCTTATCCAAAAAACAGCACTGACTGTTTTCCTGTGCTCTTTTGCTGCCGAGCCCCCGTAGCAACGCCACAGGTGCCATGACCGGCAGCTTCGGTTGGGCAATCAACCGTGCCTCTCATAAGGCTATATATATTATACCACAAAATCATTGTTGCGTCAATGTTTCTCAACGTACTGGCGCACAAAAAGAAGCAGCTCCCAATTTCGGAAACTGCTTCTCATTATTTTTCTCAGCTATCGAGGGTTGGTCTGCCTTGCCATACTTTCAACAATTCGCCGGCTGTGAAATCCGGCTCCAGCTCGTGGGCTTTGAGCATTTCTTTGACCAGCTTTGCGTCGAATTTGTCGTTCGGGCCCCACGAACCCTTTGCTATCTCGAAAGCCGCATCCTCCATCGCGGTGACGAAGGACTTGTGTTCCTTCAGCCACTTCTGAATGTGTTTCTTCTTGGCTATCTTCTCTCTGTCTTTGCTCTTGTCTCTCGTCTTGTAGCCGTAGGCCGCATAAGCTTTTTGTGCCGTTTTGTAGCCATAGCCTTGAGCGTCGTCCAGAATTTCACCGGTATCGGACGATACAATGCAGAATCTCGTTTCGAATGCGCTGGCGTATTTGCTTTGGTACGGAACCGCTTTATATGCTGTACTCATAACCTTTCCTCCTGCTTGATGTTTTCGCGCGCTCGCCGCTCACACATGTATTGCAATGACCTTTCCTTCATCATCACATATCACTCCATTACCGTCGGTGCCGGACTTGAACCAGCAGGTGCTGTTGTCCATATAAATGGGCTGCGGAATGTCAGGCGTGTAAAGGAGCAGCTTCGGCAGATAATATTCGCTGCGATTGACTTTCCTGAGGTTGATAGCTTCTTCTATATCCGCTATATCCTCTGCGGTGAGTTCTACAGTGGAGCTGTCTTTAAGCTTTTCCATCTTAGTCTCAAGCGTTTCAAGCGTAGCCACTTCAATCTTACTGCGCTTTTCATGATGCAGCTTTGCTCCTTTGTAAGTGAGGCAGATGACGGAGAACACCGGAATGCCTTCACCGACTATCTCTCTGAGAAGTCTCTCTCTCTTTTCTGTTATATCAGACGGGCTGGCGACATGATCTGAACCAGCGTTTACTATCCACGTATCTGTGTCTATGACATTGACTGCCTTCTCGTCATGCGTAGTGACGATGTTGATAACACCCTTGCTCGTTATCACGATGTCGTCGTATCTGACGGACTTGCCGTTGTCTATGTCCTCCAGAGCAATGCAGTGGTCAGCATGATATGCAGCGCAGTCCTTCTCTATCTGAATTCCTGCTTCATCCGTATCACGGAGCCAAGGCTCTATTACGTATGATGCTTCCCTCTCTCCACGCTCTTTTCTCAGTATCTCCTCTGCTTCCCGCGTGTATATTCCGTCTGCTTCCATATGGCGTATCGCAGCGTTGTCTAACGCGATGCGGAGCTGCCATTTATCATGCTCGGTGAAACCGGGTGCCTGAACGTCGAGATAACGGTAGAGTGCGCTTCTCAGTACGCTGTCGCTTATGATTTCGTTGGGGTCCTGATCTCTGAGGACTGCCGCAAGCTTGGCGGCCAGTGCTTCGTCTTTGCCGGTAATCTGATACCAAGCATCCCACACTCCCAGCTCTTCCGCTTCAGCCTTCATCGCTTCTATAAAGTTTCTCTCTACTTCGCGGAACCTTCTGTACGCTCTTGCATTGTTTACCTTGCTCGTAAAGTCGTCGTTGATTATCGCATCTTTTTTGTCGGTGTATTCCTTTATGAGCTTGCGGAGCTCACGTCTTTCTCCGTCTCCGAATATTATTCTTGTGTAGATGGCAAACGAATGCAGACGTCTGTTCATCATCTTAATGAGCGTATCTATATTCGTGAGGAGTTCCTCGCGGAGGTTCCCAACGTCCTGCTCATATTTCTCATACTGGATTGTGCCTCTTTTGATATTTTCATATCGGCTTTCAGAATAGGATACGTTCTCCTTCTGCTCATTAATGGCATCCGCTTTCCAACCGTCTATCGTAACCCAAGGCCAAAGGATGAAGCCGATAACGCTAAACACACCTCGCGGCAATGTGAACAGCATGAAGGGTATGTACTTGCCGAAAGACCAGTCTTTCTTCTTAATGCGTGCTCTTACGAATGTTATCCAACGCATATGCGGCTTGCCGTATATCTTGACGTAGAATACGTTGTACGCAATGAACGCCATAACGTGCCAACCGTGATACACTACGAGGATAAGGAAGGCGTCCCAACCGCTTGTGAAGTGAACCACCGTGTCAATGGGTATCAGCTCTACTACGATCAGAGGCAATAACAGTGTCATCTCAATCGCCGGGAGCACGCTGCCTTCTTTATAGAGAGACAGTATCCCTACAAGCTGCCCCCACGCGTACTCTATCACTTCGTTGCAGAATACTGCGTTAAATATATCACAAAGAAATGTCCATATACTCGTTAAAATTGCTTCCATGTTTTTTCCTTTCTTTTCCCAAATAAAAACGCCAGGTTCCCGCTCACTTTTTACGTGAGGTTCCCTGACGCGTTTATGTTCTATTATGTTGAGGCGGGCTATTCAATCTCTATCAGTTCGATTTCGTCATCTGTCTCTAAACAGGAGCGCAGCATTATCGGCCAAACCCGCTCAAAAGTTTTATATGCCCTTGATGTCGCAACTACTGGCGATATAGTAGATACCCGGTACACTATTTTCTTACGCTTTGTGTCACTGGCGTCGGCATAGTGTGCCACTATTGCATCATAGCAAAGCAGAGATATTGGTGCTACGTTTTCACTGACATCCATTATTTCCTGCCTCGTGTTATTCATATACACCCATTTCGTCACGAGAGGCATCGCGTCATCTTCACTTGTGATGATTACGGTGAGATAATCATAGCTCTGGCTGTCGCTCACTCGTTCTTCATCTACGATGAGCTTCGTTCTTTTTAACCTGTCCTGCGACAGTTCGAATATTGCCTTTCTTGCTTTTCCTTCTACTGTGATTGTGAGCATTATTATCTCCTCGTTTTCTTTACATATATATTATACCACACATTTGCTATTTTGTCAAGGTTTATTTGCTTTTTCGCTACATGGGTATCAGTCGGTCTTCTAACTCAGGAAAGATTTTGCTGATATAGCTCCACAGATTTTGCGGGGCCATAATCCAGAATTGGTTCCCGGCTTCGTATTCTTCTTCTACGAATTCGAGCTTCCTCATATTGAGGTAGGGCATGACCGTTATCTTTTCCCCTTCTTCTCCTTCAAGCTCATACTGTTTCACCGCTCCCCATCCTATTCGCTTACAGGCATACTCATTCGTTATGGCTTCAAGCATTTCTTCTGTGCATCCTGCGCCTATCATATCTTTCGGGTCGAGGTTCATATAGCGCCGTAGTGACTCGGAACCTTCGTGTGTGGTCGGTATTATCGTGATGTTGTTTATGCTGTAATTCTTGCGGCTGTTATACGCTTTGCTCGCATCACTTTCGTTCTTTACGAATATGATCGCGTCGTCGTTCTCGTTCAGCTTGCCTTGTCCCCACTTGGACGCCCTTGCTCGATATGCGTAGTACTGTGCCAGCTCTCCTCGCTTTATGCTCAGAGGTACGTTCTTCGTTGCGCTCCGTGAGGTGTACAGTAAAACAGATTTTAACGGGTTTTCCATTATGCCGACGTATCTGCCTCGCGTGTCCTGTATTCCCTCTTGCTGCATTTTCTTTTTCAGTTCATATGCGTTGAGATATATGCCTTGGATATCTACATCTGCTGCGTTTACGTCAGTGAGTTCTGTGCCGTTACTTCTCTGTTTCTTCTCGTTTATTGTTCGCTGCTCACTATACTTTTCTTTGGCGGTTGTTATTATAGTTTTGAGCGATACTTTACTGCCTGCATATGCGGATTGTTTATCAGATTTGCTGCGCTTGTCTGTGTGAGTGTTACTGTTGACAGCATTCAGCGTTTGTTCCAACATGTTTGCGGTAATATGTTCTGTTTTATTTTCCGCATCTGTTCGATTATATTCTTCATTTTCTTCAATGTCTTCGACATATACGCCTCTTGATTGATAGTTGATACTGTTGCAATATGCCGCTGTATTTGCTATTTCCAGAAACCTTAAAAGCTTTTGTCCTGACGCTCCCTTGTATACCTTTTCATCAAGCGTTTTGGTCGTGTCTATTTCCTGCAACCATTTTGCTTTTTCTGCCGGTGCAAACTTGCTGGCGTGATTACGCAGATATACTAAGCCTTGCGTAGTGATTTGAAAGAAAGTTACGCTTTGGTGCGTGTCTTTTACGCTGATTATTTTTTGCTCTTTGGTAATGCATTGCTTTTCTTCAAGCTCTCTGAGTGCTGAGTATATTGTCTGAATGTTTCCGTCTATTGATGTCAGATAGCTGCGTTGTGCTATACTGTTTTCCGCGAGTATTTTTAATATCTTCCCTTTGGTGTTCTGAGCCCGGTGCAACTGTGTCCCTCCTTTGCACTTTTTGTGCCCTCGCCAATCCCTTTCATTTTCGTCCTGCGGTTGCCCTATTTACAAGGCTTTGTGCGTTCTAAAATCACAAAATTTTACTTTCAGCCGTTTTTTGTGTTTTTGAGTGGCGATTTGGTGCCGCTGCCATATGGTATTTTTGCATTCTTTATGCTGTGCTTTTTGCCGAAATTTCAGAGTCAACTGTCTGCGCTTTTGACGGGAAAGTACTTGCTCAACATCGTTTTGACGCATTGCTCGTCGAGGAATTTTCCGTAGCCGGGAGTGATGATTATGTATGACGCCGGCTGTATTTCTGATGTCGTAAAGCACATTTTACTGATGGTACTTGTTGCGCCGGAATCGGTTCCCTTCATGTGGGACAGTAACGCATCTATTATATGCTTGCTGTATAAATTGTCCGCATCAGGAAGCTCTTTTTTACGATTTTTTTCGTATGCAGAAGCTACCGTTATGTTTTTATCGGCGTATTCAGGAAACTGATATTGCTCGTTTTCCGCTATATGATTTACTGCCTTAGAGCATAAATCATTGAAATACGGAGGTAACTTTTTGCTATATACTTTCTCATACGCTTCCCGATTGACACTCAGTAAATGCGGCGTTTTTAGTACAACTTCGTTCCCGTCTATCACAAGTGCCGTATCTTCATCGAGCTCGCCTTTGCATCGCGGCTTTTGCGATATTGCACATCTTGGGTCGAATATGTCTGATATGCCATCCGTTGCTCGACACAGGGTTTTATACACCTTTGAATGGAAACAATGAGCTATATCCAGATAAGCTTCCTTGCTTAATCCGCCTATCATTTGCTGTGCTTCGATGTATTTATTGAAGTGTTCGCAAATAGATTTTAACTCATTTGCGCAGTCCGTCATGCATGATGATATATCGCTGTCATCCTTTATGAGCAATGATACCATTTCATCAACCGGCGCGTTTCGTATATCGCTTTTAAGTATCATTAGCACTACTTCTCTCTGTTATTCAGGGCTGCAACGCCGCGTTAATCATCAACGCTTTTGTAAGTTACCTTACCCTTGGCGTCGATAGTGCAGTATGCGTCGAAAGGAAGTCCTTTAAGATAAACCGCATCTTCCTCTTTATTCAACAGGGCAATATGGTAGACAGGGTCTTCATCAATTTCATCGTTTACTGCGTAGTATTTCAAGAAGGAATCCACGAGGAGAGCATCTGCACGAGACGTGATAGCAGCGACGTCATAGAACTCATTGTCCGTCGTAATGAACAGATAACTCATAGGAAACGGAAGCGTGACGATTTCTCTGATATTCGCAGAGCGCATCGACACAGGCACCCATAAGCTTCTGATTCTGCGAGCTATTTCATCCTTAACAGGCACCGGAGCCGACTTGCACATCAGGTCGTTGTCGTTAGTATCGCTGATTACTATTTCGCGGTTTACTATCAGCTTTCTGATATAGTATTCCACCTTTTTGGCATCCGGTGCATCTGCGAAAAACTCTTTGATTTGGTTGGCGTTGATTACGCCGACCGAGTGGACCAGTTTCAGTAAGTTATCATATGTGGATTGATACAACATAATTTTTTCTTCTCCTTTTAGCTCTTAATTAGCTTGCCGCTCCATCTTTGGCAAGGTCGCTGGCACTTGTTGTTATAAGCTCATGCTCTTTTTTTGACGCAAGAATGTCAATAAATACATGGTTGCTGTTGGACATCAGTAAGACAGTGCCGCGATTAAAACTCATAACGCTGTCTGCTTCACGCTGCGTTAAATCAAGCTTGTCAATCAGCGTAGGTATCTCGACTTTCTCTGCTCTTAATACCATCTTTGTTCTTGCGTTATTGACAATGCCTTTACCGTACGCTCCATTATCCAACGCGAAAAAGTCGTTTATATCCTGCGTAGCTGCGATTGCCGAACCGCCGTAGCCGCGAATGATTTTGAATATTTCAAGCAGGAATTTTGCTGCCAGTGCAGTAGAACTTGCACCTATCAATCTCCATGCTTCATCGACGAATATCGCTTTGTTTTTAGCTCGGTCTTCTTTCGCCTTATCCCATACGTAGTCCAAGGCAACGAACATTCCTACCGGCAGCATTTCGTCAGTTAATTCCGATACATCTAAGACAATAAACTTGTTATCGAGATTAACGTTTGTTTGGCGATTGAAGGATTTTGCCGAGCCGCTTATGTACCTTGCCAATGCATGATACAGTCGTTGGGCACCGTTATCGAGGCTTTTTTCAAGCGTCTTATGGAGGTCTCCGAGAGTTGGCATGGCCTTGTATCTGCTGGGGTCTGACGGGTCTAACAGCGATTTATTTCTTGATGTGATGCCGAAATTGCCATATGTTTTTATCAGTGCTTCGTCCAGAATTTGCTTTTCCTCAAAGGTAATATCGTTAAGTATAAGCGAGAAAAAGGTGTGCATTTGCTGTATTTTTTTAGCCAATATGGATGTGTCTGATGTCCCTTTAGCTATAATATCATCGCTCTTTTTACGTATCTCCATAACATTGATTGTATCAGGAGAACCCGGAGCAATTTTAACGAACGAGCCGCCTACTGCTTTGCACGCCTTTTCAAATTCTACGCCTTTTAATGGCGCAATGATAAAAACTTGAGTTCCCTGCTGACGCATTCTGAGTGCCATCAGCTCAAGAGTATACGTCTTTCCTGCGCCCGATGTTCCGAGTATAGCAACGTTCGCATTGCTGTATACTTTGGTATCGAATATATCGACGAATACCGATGTGCCGTTACGATTGAGGCCCAGCAGTATGCCGTTTTTGTCGCAGATTTCAAACGACAGGAACGGGAAAAAAGATGCCACTCCGGACGTTAATGCGTTTCTCTTGGCCTTTTTCCATATGTTCTTATCTATTTGTCCGAGCGGCAGCGCCATATTGTACGCGTCCAACTGCTGGAATATGCAAGGCTTGATTTTGATTGAATTTCTTATGCAATGGTTGCGAATTTCATTGTATTTCTCTTTAAGCTCTCGTTCTGAATTGGCCGTTATAGTAATGAGGCTCGCTACATAATACAAGTCCTCGCCGTTTGCAATACCGTTTTTTAAGTAATATCCAGACTCTATAGCTGACTCTAATTCGTCGTAATCCTGAGCTGTATCGTCGGCATGTCTGATCTTTACTTTGTTGTAACTGAGCTTGTATTGCAGCTTTCTCTGTATGGTTTCTATCTTCTCTTTCTGAAAATAAAAATCTACATCGACGCCTTCTCCTATGTTTACAAGGAGAGCCGCCCAGCCTCCTACCGCTTTACATGGATACGCTGATGACGGCAAGTAGCAGAACATATAATAGAGATCGTCTACTTTAATGTAGTTGGGAGCTGTGGTGTCAATCACTGACGGCGATATAACATCTGCCACGGATAAGTATGGTGACTTGGAGAAATCTATGTTGCCGCGTGAAGCCATGGACGCCAGTATAGCGTTCTTTTTATTCGCGTATGAATTGGTGTTGGCTTCGTTTCTGCACATGATTTCGTAGAGCAGTTCGCATACATAGTCATCGTCATACTTCGGAGATATGCAGGCACAGCCGCATGCTTCCAAGGCCGTAGCTATCTCTCCGGCATCTCTGTAAAGAGACTCGCAAATCTCGTTGAATGATGGCTTTCGCTGTATTTTAACCGGTGCATCATACGTTATTGCGACTATAAATCTGCGCGATACACTGTGCTGCTGGCTGATACGTTTAATAAGTGATATCTGGTCTGCCATTAGTTCACGGCAGCGTTCATCGCTCTCTTTTTGCATATCATTCGTGATTCTTTCAATGTATCGTGTTGCATCTGTATGACGGGTGATGACTTTAATTTGCACAGATGGGGGCATTATTTTCAATGCGTCGGCAAATTGCGATATGATAATTCTCTTTTCGCTCTCCGATTTTAAGTCAAAATTGACGGGAGTGAACTCTGTCAGAAGCACATATCTGCCATCTTTTGTGGCTATTACACCGTTCCTTACATCGCGTACAGAGCAAAAAGTTTGTGTGCTCTTTATCATCATTTTCTTGTTTTTGCTCAAAGATTATTGCCTCCGTCCGTTAAATATCTATGTCTACATCCAAATCGAGCGGTTCAACACTGCCGTCGTCGTCAGTGTCAGGTGTTGCTTCCTGCTCGGTCTGAGCATTCTCTTCCTCGCTGCTTTCGTCGTCGTCAAAAGAAAGAATGCTGTTCATTTCGTCATCGTTTGCGGTTTGTTCTGCCTCTGTTAATTGAGATATATCGATGCTGATTACATCTCGTGCAGTCCATTCGTCTTCATCGATTATATGTAATTTTCCTTTGTCTTCCACCTTATACAATAGTTCAGCTTCGTTTCCGGAATTCTCATTATCATCAATAAAGTCAAATGTATCGCCTTGTATAAAAGTTCGGTTCTTTGCTTTTTCTTTGCGTGCATCCTTAACAGCGTCGATAATATCGACTATCTTATCGCTGAAGTCTGCTTCGTCTTCCCTTGCTTCTATTGGAGGCTTTTTAAGCATTGTGATGTTCTGGTTGTACAGCATAATGCCACGCGAACGCAGCCATTTGTATATGTTTTTTACTGCTACGGATACGGTGTCTCCGTTGATTCCCATAACGCCAAGCAGAAACGGAGGGGCAGCACAAAAGGTCATTATGGTGAGTTTCGTTTCAAGCGACTGACCAGAGCAAAGCGCGAGCACCGGAAAGCCTATGACTGCTGCGTATATTATTCCTTCGACGAAATTTCTCGTTTTAAACATACCTCTCAGTATACGAGATTCGTCGATAAAGTTATCCGGTATTGCGTATATCATCGGTTTGTTGTCTTCCATTTTAGCCTCCAAAGTTCGGGGAGAGCAGCGATATACCGCCCTCCCCTATTGTGGTTTTGGCGTGAGCGGCGTTACTGTACCCAGTTGGATACATAACCCTTGCAGGATACTATAACAAGTCCTGCCTTATTGAAATCTTTGACCGTAACCTTTACTTTGTCACCAACAGAAGGGATGTGACCGAGCTGATTGACAGGGAATGCGTAACTGATTGCCGGTACTTCGTAACCTTCAAGGAAGAGCTTGCAGAAGATGCGGTTGCCGCCTTTGCGAGATTCCTTGATCTGGGTAATTACGCCTACGGCGTTGGCATTCTCTACGATAAGAGTGCCAAACTTCTGAATGGCCAGCGCTCTTTCGACCGGCTTGGGAGACACGCTGATTTCATGTGTACCGTCGCTCTTCTCGCGAATCTCCATAATCTGTACCTTGAGCTTCTGCCCAACTTTATAGAGATTTTCGATGGATTCCGGCGTGGGGAGATACCTGTAAGTAAGGTTTGCAGTACGGATGGTACTGTCAACTCCGCCGAGATTGATGGCAATAGAATGCACGCTTACGGAAGTAACGACTGCATCAGCCACGCTGCCTACCTGCAGGATGGGCTCCTTGCCATTTCTGGCATTGTAGTAAAGCTTCTCTTCGATTTTGAGGGCTGCGGCACGAGAAGCCTTGACCTGATAGTTGGTCTGAACGTCGTGCTCGTCGCCGGCTTTCATCTCGGTGATGATGAAGGGGATAGACAGTCCGAAGTGCTTTCCAATGAATGCAAGCTGACGGCTGACGTATTCTTCACGCCCACGCTTGGAGCTGAGATTTACGTTCTCCATGTTGAGCGGATTCTTTCTGAAATACTCAGAAAACGGAATGCTGATGCGCACGTTGTTGTACAGAACGTCGCAAATTACATCGTCGCTATCCTCCGCTTTATGTGCGCCGCTGATAACACCGCGAATGATAAGCTTGCGGTTATTGGCGGAGCGAAGCGATGCCCAAGTTGCCTGGAATGCGTTCTTGGCGTCGATTGCGGCAGGCTCGATAGCCTCTTCCTTCAGTTTGTCGTCCAAGCGCTTTCTGCGTTCAGCGTCACGCTGTGCGCGTGTGAGGACCGGCTTCTCCTCAGCTAACTCGCCTTCGGATTCTACAGGTTCCTCAACGGGTTCCTCCTCCGCTTCCTGCTCGAACTCCAGCTCGGGCTCTGCGGCGGGTTCTGCTTCCTCCGCTGCTTTCGCTGCGCTTTTCTTGCTGCGGGCAGTGCGCTTTACTGCCTTGTCAGCCTCGTCTATCGCGATTTTTTCAGCGATAGCTTCTTTGTCCTCTGCTGTTTTTGCGGCCTTTGCAGTCTTCGCTGTCTTTGCCGCAGTGGACTTGGCGGTAGATTTCTTCTTGGGCTTGACTTCCTCCGCAGCCTTCTCCTCAGACGTCGGCGCAGCCGTTTCCTCTGCATCGGCTCCAAGCTGAAGGTCGATATCTACCTCTGCATCCGTAGAGGGAGTGGGAGTAGTGTCCTCTGTTTCGAGTTCAAAAGTGTCTTTTTCTTCCTGATTTTTTGCCATATAAATGACTCCTCCTGTATAATTTTGTTTGAGCCTGTTTGGACTGTCCCTACGTACTATATTATACCACAAACTATTTGCACCGTCAATTAAATTCATAATTTTTTTCGCAGAATTTTTTTGTGTTTTTTGTACATTACGAATAGATATGCCAGAAAATGTGCAGTCAGGAAACATCCATTACGTGAGCGTATACGGCGGCTACAGCCGTGTACAACAAAAACAGCAGGCAAAGCGGTCTCACATAAAACTGCCTTGCCTGCTTATTAATAAGTTTTGCTGTTTATTGCTTTTTCTGCATTCTCAGTGCCTTCAACGGATTAACACCATTATTGCCGCTGTTATCTGTATTATACTTATGCGTATCTTTCAGTTCGCGGCTGACCGGTATATCCGGGGGAGTCTGCGCTTCTTCGGAATTCACTTGGATGCCCGGCGTCAGAACCACCTTCGTGCCTTTCAGTCCCTGTATGACCTTCGGTGCATTCTCCTCGATATGCTTCTTTACTGCATCCTCAATTCCTGCTGCGGTTTGTTTCTCCGGTTTATCATCTTTCGGTTTATCATCTTTCGCTTCATCATCCGGAGCCTCATCCGTAGTTTCTTTATTCGCCGTTACCGTAAAAGTCGTCACATTTCCGTTCAGAGTGTTTTGCTCGATATGTTCCTTTTTGTATTTAATTACTTCGCTTTTGTATTGTTGCATGTACTTCACGGAATCCAGCTCATGATATTTACGGTCAAAAATTTCCGTTGGATGTTCTGCTCGATATGCCTGAATTTGTTCTTCTATAACAGCCCTGCGCTCTTCCCTGCTTTTCCTATCTGACAGGTCAGGTATATCTTCCCAAGCGTATGGCTGTCCCAAATTCTTGTATTCAGGGTGAGAAGTTATCGGAAAAGGCTTGGCGATAATAGGGCCGTGGTTCTGGAATATCAGTATGGATGTCTTGTCGTTATCGTCGCTCAACGTCAGTATCTCTGCGGGTGTTAATAGAGCCCTGCGTCCTTCGCCTTGCGTATTAGTGTGATACGGCATCATTTCGTCAGATGTGGACCTGAATTTTTCGGAGCGTACGATTACCGTGGTTTCTCCGATGTGATTTGAAATGTATTCTGCCGTAACCTCATCATTTACCGACAGAATATACCACGTTGCACAGTTACTCAATATAGTTTCCCAAGTGTCGAGGTACAGATTTTGCAGCTGTGCGAGCGACTGCACTATCATAGTCACGTGAAGATTACGCTTTCTGATGGTAGCCATACGCTTATCCCAGTCCGGCAGTACGCCGATAGAGGGAAATTCATCGAGTATGAAGTTGACGGGTATGGGAGGCTTTTTCCCTTCAGGCGCTTGGTCGTGTGCATCGACTAATCTCGATGCCTGCATTGAAAAATACAGGGAAACAAGCATCTTATAGGTGGTATTATTATCAGGGAATACGCAGAAGTATGCGCAGCGCTCGCGAGACGGAGCTTCAAGGTCAACATCATCAACAGAGAGCATCTGTCTGATTTTATCTACTTGAAGCAGATTGAGTTCCACAGCGAGGTTTGTGATGATATTACCTTTAAGGTTGGGAGAAGCGGTGGTGAAGGTCTGATACGAACGCTGGCTCGGCAAAGATTCTTTCGTCAGCATATGGTCTGCGAAAATAGCCGCCAGCCATGTTTCGGGGTCTCCACGGTTGATATTGTCATACGCACACGGCAGATTTCTCTCCTCGGGCGGTATTCTCGGGTCCAGCACCTGTCTCATAACCAGCGCTTTAAGAAGCGCCAAGGGAGCGGTAAAATATATGCCTTCCGGTTTATCCGGACAGTTTGACATAACAACGTGAGCAAATTCCTGCGCATCTGTTTCAGCGTGCTCCGGCCTTATTGAATTAAGGCAGTTCCAGCCGTCAGATTTATCAAAGTTTGCAAAATTGATAACGCGCACCTTATAGCCATGAGCCTCCAAATACGGAGCCATGTCACGGTAAAGACCGCCATCCGGGTCTGTTACGATTACAGACTCCATACGTTTTGCAGATTGCAATATTGCGTTCTTGACGTAGGTGTACGTTTTACCGGAACCGGACGCACCGAATACCATGATGTGCCTGTTGCCTGTCGGGTCAGCACCGTCCATACGGGCGTTAATTACATTTTTGCTGCCGGCCTCTATTGTGCCGAATATATTACCCCATGCATGTTCAACATCCTGTACCAGTGCCTTAGCTTCGTATTCTTCTGGCTCTTCAAAATCGACATTCCCATAAGTACCTGAACCTCTGGCTATGTATATGTCACGTCCAAGCTTATCTACGCCTCTGGCTTTCTTCGACATTGAAAAGTACATATAGCTGATAAGCAGCATACACGCTGCCATACAGAAACCAAAAATGATATACGGAAAACCCAAGGAACGCATGTTTTGAACAATCGTTAGCGGATTAATCGTATTTACCTTGAAATAAGACCAAAACATTGTCTGCAATATGCCTGCAAAATACGCGCTGAACAATATAGCTGCGCCCACGCAGGCTGCACAGACCATTCTTACTTTCTTAATTTCTTTCTTTACACTCACAGATTCACCTTACTTGACGGTCGCCATACCGCAGTGCGGCACCGTCAGTCCTTTCTCCGTTTCTTTAACGGTGCTGTTTGTGCCGCTCTTTTGCAGCAGAACACTATAAATTTCCGATATGGTCAAACCGGTTAGTTCAGAAATACGTATTGCCAGATCATAAGGCAATACCACTCCGTCTTTGCATGTCAACACACGAATAAGGTAGTTTTTCGGCTTTTTCAGCCGATTGGCAAACTCCTGCATCGTAATGCCTTCACGCCGCATCCATTGGACAACCGCAGGATAATAAGAGTTGCGCAGGATAGTTCTGTTTTTCTTCGTACATATGTAGTCGATAACCAACTGGCAATCTGCCTTGTCAATATCCAATGTCGTTGCTATCTGTTCTATTTTCCAGCCACACAACACCCTTTCCATTACTTCCATAGCTTCATTTTCCGATACGTCGGGAGGTTTCAGGGTCGATTTTTGATAAGGCAGCCCCTTTATAAACAAACTTATGACCTGTTTGGAGATGCCTACAGATGTTTCGACTTCTCTGTAAGACATACCCTCCCAACGTAAACGACAGATTTGTAGCTTTTCGCTTACGTTCAGTTTTATCACATCCTTCCGATGATTATGGGTATATTATACCACAAATTATTTTTGCCGTCAATGTTTGGCAGCTTTTTTGTTCGTAAACTCAAGCTTGTAATTCAGTGGATACTGAGCACCGGCGTTATACGTTAGCCGAACGTCTCCTTCAAAGCACTTACTTGATTTGGAAGAGTAGAGCTTTTTGCTGTGGATGCTTCCTGTACCCACTTTTTCACCGTCAACATCCGTCCACCCTTTCAACAGTTTAGTCGCCATAGCTCTGCTTACGGCTATCTGAGACATCAGCGGAGCCTTTGCTTTCTTCCAGAGGACGAACTTACAGCCCTCTTTATAGCGCGAGCATCCGTAACCCATTTTGCCTTCTATTACAGGCGCACCGCATGCCGGGCATACTCCCACCGGCTCTGCTGCACTTGATGTCCTGCCCCGCTTCAGATTATCCGGTATTTTAGACAGGTCTACGCTCGGATACTTGGTCTGCACCACGCGAGATACAAGGTCGAATACGCTGCGGGGAAGGTCGTGCCAGTCCCGCCCATCTTTCTGTATATCTTCCTGTATACTCCACCAATACGCTGTCATATCAGGCTTTTTGAGTTCATCGGGCAGTATGCGGTACAATTCTCTTCCAAGCTGAGTTGAGATAATATGGTTTTTGTCTTCTTTTATAAATCCTCTGTCAACCAGAGCGTCTATAATAGGGCCTCTTGTAGCTACGGTTCCTATGGAGCCGTTCTCGCCTTCCTTGCCTTTATCTTTCGCCAGCAGCAGCTTCTTTACCTCTGGATTGGTAACGTACTTAGCTATTCTTGTCATGTCTTTGGCAAGAGTTGCTTTCGTGTATCGAGGCAGCGCTTTTGTTTCCCGCTCCACTGTTTCGGCTTTAATAATATCGGCTTTGTGATTACCTTCCGACAATGCACAAACCGGCTGTTTAGTCTCTTCTTGCGCGTCTTTATCGTTTTTAAATAGAGCCAGATAACCTTCAGACAGTATTTCTGTACCCGTTGCACTCAATTTGCCCTTATCGGGCAGGACTGCAACAGCCTGTGTGATTCTTTTCTTTGCAGGCGGCATGAACTGCGCGAGAAAATATTTGCATATTGCGAGATACACGTTCTTTTCTTCCACCGTAAACTGGGATAAATCAACGGTCTTGTTTTGCGGTATTATAGCAGTGTGAGCCGTTACCTTGGAGTCGTTCACACAGTCCGGAACTCTGCTTGTTGTAAGCTCCTTGGGTCTGTAATGTATATTCGAGACTACGGTGTCAATAGTCTTGTCGATTGTCTTAAACTGCTCTGTTGTTATGTAACGACAGTCTGAGCGGTTGTAAGTAATTGCACTGTGCTTATCTCTAAGCGTCTGTGTAATTGCAAGCACTTTCGACGGGTCGTATCCGAACTTTGTACTGCAATAGCTTTGCAGTTCTGTCAGGTTGAACGGCAGCGGAGCATATACGTCTTCCGGTTTCTTCTGCACTTTTACGTCCGCTGTTTTCAACGCCATGATTTCAGACGATATTTTATCGGCTGTGGCTTTGTCCAGTATACGCCCATCCGTCAGATATTCGCTGTCTTTATCGGGGATATACTTCATCCCGATTTCGATTCCCTCAATATTCGTATTGACGTTTATCTCGTAGTATTTTTGCTTTACGTGACCTTCAATAGCTTCGTCTCTCAGTACCACGAGGCCCAGAGTTGATGTCTGTACTCTTCCTACGGTCAAAGTCTTTACTTCGGGATTATTCAGCGTGAAGTAACGGCTGCAATTACACCCTACAAGGAGATCAGCTACAGAACGGGCGTGGGCCGACCAGCCGTAAGGCTCATGAAGTTTATTGTCCGTAAGGTTGTTCAGTGCATTTTTGAGTGCTGCCGGGGTAGTGTCGTTCGTATTCATACGATACACTTTTCCCTTATAGCCATGCCACCTCAATATTTCGTCAATGAGATACTGTCCTTCGTCATCGGGGTCGCCTGCGTGTATCACGCATTCTGCCTTTTTGAGCAATTCCCCTATTTGGGCGAGACGTTCTTCCTTCATGTTGTTGCCGCCTGTGCTCGCAGAGGGCTTTTGTCCCCAATCCGGAAAGTAAATCGGCAGGTCATTGAGTGCCCATGTCTTATATTTTGCATCCACGTCTTCGGGAACCTGCAATGTAAGCAAGTGTCCAAATGCCCATGTGACTATGTACTCCCCTTTGGCGATTCCACCCTTTGCAACAGACTGCATTCCGTCTATTGCTCCGGCTATTGCTCTTCCAAGCTCAGGCTTTTCTGCAATTATAAGCTTTATAACTCTTCCCTCCTGCAATGAAAATAATTGCCCGCCGTAAACCGGCGGGCAATTGACGTATTATTTTACACTGGTAAACCGGCGGGCATGTATTATTTTACGCTGTTCTTCAGTATGGTGCCCGGCTTGAAATAAGGGACTCTTGCTGCCGGAATGGTGATTTCCTCTCCGGTGGCGGGGTTATGTCCCGTTCTCTCGGGACGATCCTTGACGCCGAACTTGCCGAAGCCGACGATGGAGAGGCTGTCGCCATCAGCGAGGATGTCCGTGATGAGCTTGGTGGTTGCGTCGAAGTACTTTTCCGCGTCCTTCTTGGTGGTGCCTGTTTCTGCTGCAAGCTTTTCAATAAATTCGCCTTTAATCAAGATAATTTCTCCTTCCGAGAGCCGTTTATGCCGACTCTCATTTATATTTGAGAGGAAGAATATTTTTTCCCTCTCTGTATTGTTCTTATATATTATACCACAAATTTTCTGTTTTGTCAATATATAATTGACATTTTTCGTGCTTTTTAATTGAACATATTCCACACGTCGCTTCTGAGCTGATTGAATTGCTCCTTGAGAACCGACATGCACTTCGCAATAGCCTTGCCTGTCACATCTATCAGCGAACGTCCTGCCGGTGTGATAAGGAAAAGAGCTACCAGTACAATGCATATCAGGCAGCTTGCGGTTATTATTGCCTTTTTATGCTGCTCGTATCTGTGCCGCCGGACAAGACGGGTCACGTCAGCTACGCCTATCCTTTCGCTGTAAGCTTTCGCAGATTCTTCGTCCAGTCCGAAAGATTTCAGCAGGTCGGCGTCTTTCTTCTTTGCTTTCCTTCTCTTTCTGTCTTCCGGCTTTTCTTTTGTGTTTTCTTCTTCTTCTTTCTTTTGCGCGATTATTTGCTGTAGGCGCTCAGTTGATTCTTCGGGTGTGACGGGCGACTCTGCGGCGGTATCTGTGCGAATGCTTTCTGCTTTTTTCGTACCTTCAGGCTCGTCTTCGCTTTTTGCACTGCTATTAGCCTCAATGTTATTGATGGGCTGCTCCTCCGCTATGGGGAGATGCGGTGCGGCGTAAACAGGCTTTTCGGGAATCACAGCTGCGTCGATAGCCTTGCCGTCTGACGCGCCGTTCTCTGCGGGTACGATAACCGTTGCCTGAGGTGCAGGTGCAGGTTCAGGCTCAGGTACAGGTTCAGGTACAGGCTCGGGTACAGGCTCGCTTTTGCTGTCGGCTTTTTCTTCGTTTGCCTCGACGGTATCAGCCGGAGTTTTTTCCTGTTCTGCCACGACAAAGTGAAAGACCTTTACGGTATTCTCTTCTTTATTTCCGCGCTGCTCTTCGGCGTTGTCTGAAGCAGTATTTTCCTGCGCATCCTTACTTTGCGTCTCCGGTTCCGGTACGGTATTCTCCTGCTCACGCTCTTCTGTATGCGCTGTCGTTTCCGTGCCTTCGCTTACCTTAACGCTTTCAGACGGCGGTTCTTCATTTGGCTCCTCTTTCTTTGCAGCGGTGGGCTCAGTTTTATCTTCAACAGCGGGTTCTGGTTTATCTTTAGCAACATTTTTCTGTGTATCTGCTGTCTCTTCGCTCGCGCCTGTCTGTTCATCCAAAGCGTTCTTCGTGTCGTTGCTTGTGGTGCTCTTTTTACTGCTTACCGTTTTAGATGTCGTCTTGGTTGATTTTTCCGCCGCCGGCTTTGCGTCTGCGCTGCCGGGCACGTCGATAGGCGGTAATACCGACACGGTAATGTCATCGTTTTTTAATTCCTTATCCTGCATCTTTTTCAAAATAGCATGCAAGGTATTTCGGACGTATTTGATGTCATCTTCCGTTTCGGCGTTGATGCCGCGCTTCATCGTTTCCGTCAGTTCGGGGAAAGACATGCACGGTTCCTCGCTGAAGTCAGGCTTTTCTCCGTACGGTCTGTTGCTGAGCAGCACCCACAATATTGCAAATACAGAGTAGATATCTGTATAGATATCGGGAATACCACCCTTACTGAGTGACGGGTGAATATACGAAAGCTGGTTCGGCAGTGGTTCGATGCTCTCTCCGTGATGACATGCCAAAGGCATAATTCCCAGCTGCAGTATTTTCTTATCGCTATCTTCATTGCTTTGCACGAAGATATCGTTCAGGTCGAACGCACCAACGTGATATCCCATATCTGCCATGGTGCGGGCAATCTGGAATAATCGCAGCGCAACCGACACCAGAGTGTATACGCTTGCGTCCTTGTTCATTATGTCGCTTTTCAGCAAGCATTCATTGCCGTTGGCTATGATGTAATAATCCACTCCGGAATCTTCTTTGTCTTCCCTCTCTATCTTCACCGGAAGCAGGAAGTGTTCCGTGCCTTTAGCGTTATCGGCGCTGTGTATTTCACCGCAAATATTCAAGCCCCTTGTCACTTGTGCCAAGAGCTTATTGTTATATGCAGATATATCCTTCTTCTTTATAAGACCACGATTATACAGAGTGTTCTTTCTATCGTCATCATGCGGGATAGATATATGTATCGCATTCCACAACTGCTTATTGCCGCTGACAGAAAAACGCGCCCTGTAAACATCATATATATCTGTGGACCACTTCAAATATTTGGCGTCACAAATCTTTGAGATTCCAGTTTTGCCTTTGGTATTACTTTCGCTCAACTACAGGTCTCCTTCCCAGCTCTATTGCGTTACAGCCCTTGACTTATGGCTGCCATTATAAGGTTTCTGTCCGGGTGCTTGTCCAAAGACGGATTCCCGGTATGTTTAATTACTGGTTTTTCCTTTCTTCTCTGACATTGCTCCGCTATTATCTTTTTATACTTTTCGGGGTTTTCCTGCCGACGTTTTCTTCCACTGGCATTATCCCGCTCCCGTATGTGTTCTCTGTTCTTGGCGTAATATTCCCGCCTTTTTGCGAGGTGTCTTTGATGTCCTTCCTCAGTCTTGTACTTAAATGCTGGCATAATACTTTCCTCTTTCTAATGTATATTCTTTTTGACTATATTATACCACACATTATAGCTTTCGTCAACATGATATTAAAAAAAAGGAGCTGCACAATGCAGCTCCTTTAGAATTGGGTTACTTGGGTTTCTGAGTTCTGTAGCCTTTACCGCGCTTCGTATCTCTGGAAACTATCAGCCCAGCATCCTCCAGCTCCTGTAAGAGATCAAAGAACACTTTTGTAAATATCCCGTCCATAGCCTTGTTATTTCCATTTCTGCAAGGGCGCTGGAGATGATATTTGCTCATTAAGCGCTGGCACAAAGCGCTGTCCATATAATCGCAGACGACATAAAGGTCACGCCTCTTCGTCTTGCAGTTTTCCAGAATGTCCTTTTTGATTTCTTCCGCTTTTGCCAGAAGATGATTCCGGTACTCATCATCTGTGAGCTCGTAGTAATCCTCATATAAATCAACCCAGCTGAGAGCAAACGTTTTGCACTGGGCAAATGCCTCAGCTAGCTTCTTAATATTGTTTTTGAGGAGCACTCCGCTAATGGTCTGCGGGTGGACATACAGGTATTCTCTCCGTTTAGGGTTATAGCCACTGTCCTCGTCAATGCTCCATCTTGAAAGTATGGAAGAAGCTTCCTCATGGAAAGCTTTTCTATCATCCTCGTTTTTGAAGCCAGACCACGAATCATACGTCGGACAGTTGATTCTAAAATACACCCCTACGAGTTCGTTGGGACCATACTCTGCGTCAGCATCCCAATTATTCAGCAACTTTCCGTCACTGCCGTATTGTGGATTGACGGTGTTGTCGTGGTAAAGGATGCTCGTGTGGGGCTTGGGCTCTTCGTCTTCAAGCATAAGGTCGTGAACTGAGACACCAAAAGCCTTCTCAAACCATGTCCATATCTTCTGATAGGAAGTGCCGGCGGAAAAAACAAACCACGGTGATTCGATGCATTCTGTTTCAGCGTTTATTGGTACATTGTCGAATTCCTCCCACAATTCCTTCGCTGTGACGTTAAACTTTGCCCCAGCATCGGAATAACCACATTTGTCGCAGTCCCATATATCCTCATCGTCGGGATAATGTGTCGTTTCAAGACAATCGTTTTTTGAGCCCATAAATGTACCATACATATCCAGAGTCCAATCCTGAGCGACGTGCGCTGTAGCGCTGAACCTTACACCGCCGCATTTAGGGCAGCGCTTTATTGTGTTTGGCATTTTTTATTTTCTCCTTTCACGATGCCTGCTCGTACAGGCCGCAGTTGGCAAGGACTGCCGCAACTTTTCCCTTGGGCTGCTCCAGCCTGCCGGTATATTTGCCGTAGTCCTTGATTGTTTCCGCGTATAAACGGACGGCGTCTATATCGTCGCGTGTGCAGCGATATACGCCCTGAAAACGACAAAAGCCGTACTCGTTATATTTACGGTTTCTTCTGTCCATCTTCTCTATCAAGCTTTTTGCTGATAACATTTTTGTTTCCTCCTAAATATTGTTCAGAATGCTTTCCGTCACGAAGAATTTTCCCTCGTGACTCCTTATGATTCCCTTTGCGGCAGTTGTTTCCTGCTTGGATGCACAGTAAAAATTGAAAGCAACATGTCCTCCAACGTCTACATAGTTGTAGGGCAGTTTCGTTTTTTCTGCCGCTTCAATCACTTCACCTTTATGGCTTTGCCTGAACGTGGCTTCTATCTTCCACATTCGGTCTTTCCGCATTTTTTCCTCCATGTACTTCACGATGTATACGCCGATTACATTGCATACAAACGTGATAGCGCATTTCTGCCATAAAGGAAAATCCGCCACAGTGTATATCAGAACGATATTGTAATATGCAAAGTACAATCCGCTCGATATAGCCGCTACGGTTTTTCCTCCCTTGATAGTCAGCAGCGTTTTGACAGTAGACGCTGTGACGTTCACAAAGGTCAGAAGAAAGAAAATGAGTAAAAACTTCATCGACTTCCTTTTTCTCTCCTTTCGGTTTTTAAAACCTATTATTAATCAAAAAGAAAGAGCAGCCTCGTTAAGAGACTGCTCTACTTCTTGTGATATATACATTATACCACTAACTATTTTCATCGTCAATACTCAGCAGAGCTTTTAGGGAACTTTCGTCGATTACGGCTATGCCAAGCTCCTGAGCCTTGCTTAGCTTACTTCCGGCATTATCACCTGCGAGCAGATAATCTGTCTTTTTGGAAACAGAACCGCTGACCTTACCTCCGTTACTCTCGATAAGGGCTTTTGCCTGCTCTCGTGTTAACGAAGGCAGCACGCCGGTAATTACGAAGGTTTTTCCCGAGAATGTTCCTCTACTGTCTTTGCTGTAGTATTCTGACGTCATGTTCACTCCGGCAGCGACCAGCGCGGTAAGAGTTGTGCATTCGCCGAAACGTCCGTGAAAATAACCCCAGATAGCGTCTGCCGTTATATCACCGATGCCGTCGATGGCGATCAGCTCATTAGCTTGTGCCTTCGCTATACTGCGCATATCGGGGAATTTGAAAGCCAGTGCTTTGCCTACATGACGTCCAACTCCGGGGATACCGAGCGCTTTTATAACACGGTCAAGGCTTCTGGTTTTTGAGGCTTCTATTGCATTGAGCAACGCCTCAACCTTTTTCTCACCTATACCATCCAACGTTTTAATGGCAACGAGCATCTCAGGTCTGTCTTTCAGCCTGTACAAGTCTCCGATGGTCTTGAGCGCACCGACGTTTATCAGAGTGTCTATCATCGCCGGACCCATGCCTGCTATATCCATGACATCCCGAGAACAGAAGAATTCGACATATCGGGCAAACTGGGCTGGGCAGTGAATATTGGGACATCCTACCTGTCCCGTTTCATTTCCGTCCGTATCGGCATAGGCTATAGCTTCTGCTCCACATACCGGGCAATGAGTTATTTTGTACGGGTTAGGATGAGGCGTCACGCAGCCCATGATTTTGGGTATTATCTCTCCGCTCTTAATAACTCTTATCTTAGAGCCGATGTTAATACCCATATCAGTGATGAAGCGCTGATTATGCAGTGTCGCTTTGCTTACTGTGGTGCCGCAAAGCTGTATGGGCTTAAATACCGCTACCGGCGTGAGAACGCCAGTGCGTCCCGTTTGTATGATGATGTCGGTAATGACGGTTTCCTTTTCCTGCGGTGGATATTTGTATGCAACACACCAGTTCTCATACTTGTTGCCGTGGCCGAGCTGCTTGCGAACATCGAGGTCGTCGAGCTTGATGACAGCGCCGTCAATCCAGTATGGAGCGTTCTGCCTGTCCCATGCTATCTTTTCGATATGCTGTTTGATGTGGTTTATATCAGAATCGTAAAGCACGCCGCCATAGCTTTTAACGGTGTTGAAGCCGAGATGTTCAAGTAATATCAGGGCTTGCAAATGACTCTTTGTGGCCCTGATTATTTCATCTTCGGGTTCGATGTCAGGCTTGCACTCCATGCGCTGGATGTTGAAGGTAAACGCTGCAAGGCGTGCCTTTCGAACCACCTCCGAATCCTTTGTTCGGAGAAGTCCTGCCGCCGCATTGCGCGGATTGGAAAATATCTTTTCTCCCTGCTTTTCCTTTTCCGCATTGATTCGCTCAAATTCTCTTATTGGAAGATATACCTCGCAACGCACCTCCAAGGTGCTGATACTGCCATCTCCAATGTCGCGTGGGATTCCGGCAATCCATTTTGCGTTTTCGGTTATATCTTCGCCAACATAACCATCGCCACGGGTTTCGGCACGCACGAGCTTACCGTTAGAATAAGTGACGCTCATGCTCAGACCGTCAATTTTTTCTTCAACATTGAAGCTCGCGTTGGGATATTGATTTGTGAACGCTTCCACGTCATCCATAGAAAACACATCCTGTATGCTAAGCATAGGGACTGCGTGTTCTACTTTACCAAGCGAAGCTTTGCCGGTACTGCCGCCGATTTTCTGCGTCGGCGAGTCCTCCGACACCCATTCGGGATGTTCTGCTTCTGCAACGCGAGTTTGGCGCATCAGCGCGTCGTATTCCTCGTCGGTGACGGAAGGGTTGTCGTTATCATAATACTCCCGAGCCCACCGGTTGGCCTGCTCACAGGCCAGCCGGTATTCTGAATACTTCAAAATATTTCTCCCCTTTTTTCTTATACTATCTCGAATTTTGGGTTATACAGAGTGCCCACGTTTTTGACGTATTTACGCTTGCGCTTAAAGGTGATATATCTCTCACCTTTTTCGTCGAATCGTATTGGGCAGACCTTTGTATACTCCCCATCGGTAACCGCCAGCTTGCCATAA
>JAEEGL012812810.1_pt1 | contig 25327 bp, 22 predicted proteins | sample 9134231 | NCBI WGS metagenome assembly JAEEGL01 (sample SAMN16246548, study PRJNA631951) | gut metagenome | biome: gut microbiome; feature: rumen; material: fiber-attached | host: Bos | place: Iran: Karaj | collected 2018-10
GGCGAGGTTTCGAATTTCAAGCGGTACCCGTCGGGCCACGCCTATTTCACGCTGAAGGACGAGGCCGCGAGTTTGAAGTGCGTGATGTTCAAGAGCCGGGCGCAGCGCCTGGCCTTCGAGCCGGAGAACGGGATGCAGGTCATCGCCCGCGGGGATATCTCGGTCTATGAGCGGGACGGCGCCTATCAGCTCTACGTCGAGGGGCTGACGCCGGAGGGCGCGGGCGAGCTGGCGGTGGCCTTCGCCCAGCTCAGGGAGCGTCTGGCGGCAGAGGGATTGTTCGACGAGGCGCGGAAGAAGCCGCTGCCGCCCTATCCGCGGACGATTGGCATAGTGACGTCGCCAGCCGGGGCGGTGCTGCGGGATATCCACCGGGTGGCGAAGCGGCGTTTCCCGCAAGTGCGGCTGGCGCTGTACCCGTCGGCGGTGCAGGGCGGGGAGGCGGCGCCCCAGATCGCGCAGGCCATTCGCTTCTTCAACGAGAAATACCCGGTGGACGTGCTGATCGTGGGCCGGGGCGGCGGCTCGGCCGAGGACCTCTGGGCCTTCAACGAGGAGCCGGTGGTACGGGCCATCGCGGCGTCGCGGATTCCGGTGATTTCCGCGGTGGGCCATGAGACGGATTTCTCGCTGGCGGATCTGGCGGCGGACGTCCGGGCGGCTACGCCGTCCCAGGCGGCGGAGCTGGCGGTGCCCGACGCGGCGGATCTGGCGCGCTACGTGGAAGGGCTGCGGGATTCCCTCGGCTCCCTGCGGCGGCGCTGGATGACAGCGAAGCGCGAGCGGCTGACACGGGTGATGGAGCGGCCCTTCTGGCAGGAGCCCCGGCGGCTCCTGGATCTGCACCGGCAGCGGCTGGATACGGCGATGGAGCGCTTCCATCATCTCGTGACGACGGCGATGGCGGCGAAGCGCCATCGTCTGGAAATGGACATGGAGCGGCTGGAGCTTCTGAGCCCGGTGCACGTGCTGCGCCGGGGCTACGGCCTCGTCTCGACGGCCAGCGGCGAGGTGCTGCACAGCGTCCGGCACGTCGAGAAGGGAGACACCCTGCATATCATGCTGACGGATGGGCGGCTGAGCGCGAAGGTGACGCGGCTGCAGAAAGGGGAGACGGAATAGATGGCGACGAAACGGGAAGGATCATTCGAGGAATCGCTGACGGAGCTGGAGTCGATCGTGGCGAAGATGGAGGACGGCGAACCTGATCTGCAGGAGCTGATGAAGCAGTACAGCCGGGGCATCACCCTTTCACAGAAGTGTTTGAAGGCGCTGGAGCGGGCGGAGCAGACGATGGATCTGATGGTCCGCGAGGACGCGAAGGGAAACACGCGGGAAGAACCGCTGGAAATCGGGGACGGACAATGATGTTCCAGACGAAATGGGAAGAGCGGCGCCAGCTGGTGGAGACGGCCCTGCCGGTGGAGCTGGCGGCCTGCGGCTCTGCGGACGAAACGTTGGCGGCGTCGATGGCGTACAGTCTGATGGCCGGCGGCAAGCGCCTGCGGCCGGTGCTGTTGATGGCGGCGGCGGACGCGGCGGGCGGCCGGGGCGAGGATTATCTGACGACGGCCTGCGCCATCGAGATGATCCATACGTATTCGCTGATCCACGACGACCTGCCGGCGATGGACAACGACGATTACCGCCGGGGCAAGCTCACGAACCACAAGGTGTACGGCGCGGGCATGGCGACGCTGGCGGGGGACGGCCTGCTGACGGTGGCTTTCGAGGTGATGCTCCGGCAGGCGAAAGTCCCGGAGGCGACGCGGCTCCGGGTGGTGCGAGAGATGGCGGTGGCGGCGGGACCGGCCGGCATGGTGGGCGGTCAGGCCCTGGACCTCGTTTCCGAAGGGCAGCACATCGATCAGGCGACGCTGCGGAAAATGCACCTGGCGAAAACGGGCGCGCTTTTCCGGGCGGCGATCCGCTCCGGGGCTATCCTGGCGGGGGCGGACGAGGAAACACTGGCGGCGCTTTCCGCTTACGCCAACGCTTTCGGGCTGGCGTTCCAGATCACCGACGATATCCTGGACGTCGTCGGCGACGCCGGCCAGATTGGCAAGCCCGTGGGCAGCGACGAAAAGAACCAGAAATCGACCTACGTGACGCTGACTTCGCTGGACGAAGCGAAACGACTGGCCCGGCGGGCGGTGGACGAGGCGATTGACGCCCTGGCGCCGTTGGGAGACGAGGCGCAGTTCCTGCGGGAACTGGCCGGATTCCTGCTCTCGCGGCAGCAATGACGCGGCAGCGATTCCGCGGCCGGCCACGGGAATAGTACAGACAGGCGGGGAACATATGGAAAGCATCTTGGAGCAAATCGACCATCCCGAAGCCTTGCAGCGGCTCTCCGAGGAACAGTTGGAGCAGCTGGCGGCGGAACTGCGGGAGACCATTATAAAGACCGTCGCCCGGACAGGCGGCCATCTCGCTCCCAGCCTGGGGGCGGTGGAGCTCACGCTGGCCCTTTACAGCGTTTTCCGCCTGCCCCGGGACAAGGTAATCTGGGACGTGGGCCATCAGGCTTACGCGCACAAGCTGCTCACCGGACGGCGGGAAGCCTTTGCCAACCTCCGGCAGCACGGCGGCATCACGGGCTTCCCCTGCCGGGCGGAGTCGCCCTTCGATTTCTTCGGCGTCGGCCACGCCAGCACGTCGATCTCGGCGGCGCTGGGAATGGTCATCGCCCGGGACCTCAACGGGCGCGGTGAGCATATCATCGCCGTCATCGGCGACGGGGCCATGACCGGCGGCGAGGCCTTTGAGGCGCTGAATCACGCCGGCGACCTCCGGAAGAACCTCATCGTGGTCCTCAACGACAACGGCATGAGCATTGACTGCAACGTGGGCGCGATGTCGGAGTACCTTTCCCGCATCCGGGTGACGCCGCAGTACAACCGGGCGAAAAAGGATATCGAGGAGCTCCTCAAGAGCATCCCCCATATCGGGGAGACGGTACTCAAGACGGCGGAGTACATCAAGGACGGCGTGAAGTCGGTGCTGGTGCCGGGCGGCCTGTTCGAGGAGATGGGCTTCACCTACGTAGGGCCCATCGACGGGCACAATCTCCGGCTGATGCGGAAGGTATTCGACGAAATCCGGCTGATGGACGGGCCGATCCTCGTCCACGTCCGCACGAAGAAGGGCCGGGGCTATCTGCCGGCGGAAATCGAGCCCGACAAGTTCCACGGCGTCGGCCCCTTCGACCAGGCCTCGGGGAAAGTGAACAAGACCGCCGGCGCGCCGCCCTCCTATACCTCCGTCTTCGGTCAGACGTTGATCGCGCTGGCGGCGGAGAATTCGGACATCACCGCGATCACGGCGGCGATGCCGGGAGGAACGGGGCTCAAGGAGTTCGGCGAGCGGTTCCCGGAACGGTATTTCGACGTGGGAATCGCCGAGGAGCACGCGGTGACGCTGGCGGCGGGCATGGCGGCGGCAGGCAAGCGACCGGTGGTGGCGATTTATTCCACCTTCCTGCAGCGGGCCTTTGACCAGCTCCTGCACGACGTCTGCCTGCAGAACCTGCCGGTGACGCTCTGCCTTGACCGGGCGGGCATCGTCGGCGAGGACGGGCCGACGCACCACGGGCTTTTCGATTTGTCGTACCTGCGGATGATGCCGAACATGACGGTCATGGCGCCGAAGGACGAGAACGAACTGCGGCGGATGATGAAGACCGCCCTGTCCCTCGACGGCCCGGCGGCCGTCCGCTATCCCCGGGGGGCCGGTCTCGGCGTTCCCCTGGATCAGACCATCGAGCCGCTGCCCGTCGGCAAAGGGGAAATCCTCCGCGAAGGGAAGCAGGCGGCGCTGCTGGCCATCGGCGCGATGGTGGAGCCGGCCCGGCAGGCGGCGGCGCTGCTGGCCGACGAAGGCATCGAGGCGGCGGTGGTCAACATGCGCTTCGTGAAGCCGCTGGACACGGCGCTGATCGACGACATGGCGGCGAAGACCGGGCACCTCGTAACCCTGGAGGAAAACGTGCTGGCCGGCGGCTTCGGCTCGGCGGTGCTGGAGCATCTGACGGAAACCGGGCAACGGATTCCGGTGCTGCGCGTGGGCGTCGGAGACACCTTCGTGCCTCAGGGAAGCTGCTCGTCGCTCCGGCAGGACTGCGGCCTCACGCCGCCGGAAATCGCCCGGCGCGTCCGGGAATTCATCGGAAAGCAAGGATAAGATGGGAAAACTTCGATTGGACGTCCTGCTGACGGAGCGCCAGCTCACCGAGAGCCGCGAACGCGCCCGGGCGGCCATCATGGCGGGACAGGTATTGGTGGACGGCCAGAAAGTGGACAAGGCCGGGGCGCTGGTCAAAGAGGACGCGGTGATACGGCTCCTGGGCGGCGACCTGCCTTACGTGAGCCGCGGCGGGCTGAAGCTGGCCAAGGCCATCGAGGCCTTCGGCGTCGAACTCGCCGGCAAAGTCATGGCCGACGTTGGGGCCTCCACCGGCGGCTTCACCGACTGCGCCCTGCAAAACGGCGCGGCGAAGGTGTACGCCATCGACGTCGGCTACGGGCAACTGGCCTGGAAACTGCGGCAGGACCCGCGGGTCGTCAGCATGGAACGCACCAACATCCGCTACGTGACGCCGGCGGATATCGGCGAGGCGCTGGATTTCGCGTCAATCGACGTAGCCTTCATCTCGCTGACGAAAGTCCTGGGACCGGTCCGGGCGCTATTGAAGGAGACGGGAGAAGTCATCGCCCTCATCAAACCGCAGTTCGAGGCCGGCCGCGGCGCGGTGGGGAAAAAGGGCGTGGTGCGCGACGCCGCCACCCATGCGCGGGTCATCCGCGAAGTCACCGATTTCAGCCGCGGCCTGGGCTTCGTGCCCCGGGGGCTGACTTTTTCCCCGGTCAAGGGACCGGAGGGGAATATCGAATACCTCCTGTGGCTGGCCGCCACGTCGCCGCTTCCCGACGAAGCGGCGGAGGAACGCATACGGCAGGTCGTGGAGGAAGCGCATTTGGCGTTGGATAAGGGGCGGGATGAATAGATGCTTTCGATAGCGGTTTTTCCCAATATAGAAAAGGAAAAAGCGCCGATGGTCCTCAAGCGCATCGTCGATTTCTTTCGCGGCCGGGAGGACGTGCGGCTGGTGATTCCGATGGACAGCGCCGCATTCTTCGGCTATGAGGAATACGGCGTGGAGGACATCGAAGACCTGCCGCTGGACATGGGGCTTTCCATCGGCGGCGACGGCACGCTGCTCGGGATATGCCGCCGCCTCTACGAGCGCGACATCCCGGTTTGCGGCATCAATATCGGGACCTTCGGCTTCCTGGCCGATATCGAGGTGCCGGAGCTGGAGAGCAAGCTGGAAAAAATCCTGCAGGGACAGTATTATCTGGAGGAACGCATGATGATCTCGGGCTTCGTCCAGAGCGGCGACGCCGGCGAACGGTTCCTGGGCCACGCCATCAACGACGTGGTGGTCACGAAGGGCGGCGGCGCCCGGATGCTTCACCTGGGCCTCGGCGTGGACGGCTGCCGAGTTATGGACTACAAGGCGGACGGCCTCATCGTATCCACGGCGACGGGCTCTACCGCCTATTCGCTGTCTGCCGGCGGCCCCATCATCAACCCGAAGATCAAGGTGCTGATCCTGACGCCGATCTGCCCGCACACCTTCAACGCCCGTCCCATGGTCATCGACGAGAACGACGAGGTACGCGTCCACATCGCCGCCCTGCATCAGGACATCATCGTGACCTTCGACGGGCAGGAGAGTTTCCGCCTGCTGCCGGACGACGAGGTCATCGTCCGCAAGGCGCCGCTGCCGGCGAAGATCGTGAAATTCGAGGACAAGAACTACTACCAGACGATACGAACGAAGCTGATCTACAGTTCCTGACGGATTTGGGAGGATGACTATGAAACAGGCGGGCCGCCAGACCCGGCAGGCAATCATCAAGGAAATCGTGGCGCGCAGCCAGGTGGAAACCCAGGAGGAGCTGACGGCGATGCTCCGCCGCCAGCACATCCAGGTCACGCAGGCGACGGTGTCCCGTGACGTCAAGGAACTGATGCTGGTCAAGGTGCCGGCGGGTGACGGCCGCTACTGTTACGCGCTGCCGCAGGAGCCGGCGGCCGCCCTGTCGCCGGACCGCGTCACCCGCCTGCTCCGGGACTCGGTGGTGGGCCTGGCCGACAGCGAGAACCTGATCGTCGTCAAGACGCTGCCGGGAACGGCTAACGCGGTGGCCTCGGTGCTGGACGGCCTCCGCTGGCCGGAAATCATCGGCACGGTGGCCGGCGACGACAGCATCCTGGTCGTCGTGAAGCCCCGGGCGGCCGTGCCCCGGGTACTGGAAAAGCTGGGAGCCATGATTGCCGCTTGATTCCGCAAGCGGGATGACAGACGAAGAACGGACCGCCGCCCGTCTGTCGGTGAAGGAGTCACGGTATGACGATGTCCCGGTGGACGTCCGGGAAGTGTTCGGGGAATGATAAGGATGCCCGCCGGCGGCATTGCCGGGCGGCGCACGATACCCGCGAATAGGGTGAGGATATGCTGAAAACATTGACCGTCTGGAACTTCGCGCTGCTGGAGCACGTGGAAATCAATTTCGAGGCCGGGCTCAACATCCTGACCGGCGAGACCGGCGCCGGCAAGTCCATCCTGATCGATGCCCTGGGCGCGGTGCTGGGGCACCGCCTGTCGGCGGACGTCATCCGCACCGGCTGCGACTGGTCGCGGGTCGAGGCGATTTTCGACATCGCCGGCGAGAAGGAGCTCCACGCCCTGCTGCGCGAGCAGGCCATCGACGACGAGGATGACACGCTGATCATCACCCGCCAGCTCACGGCCAAGGGCAAGAACGTCATCCTGGTCAACGGCTGTCACGTCACGCTGGCGGTGCTGCGTACCCTGGGGGAGTTTCTGGCGGATATTCACGGGCAGCATGAGAATCTGGCGCTGCTCAGGACGGCGAACCAGTTCGCGCTGCTCGACGGCGCCGATCCGGCGATTGCCCCGCTGCTGTCCGCTTACCGGGAAAGCTATGAGGACTGGCAGGACAAGCAGCAGCGCCTGGCGGAGAAACGGGCCACGGCGAAGGATTCGGCGGACCGGCTCGATATGCTGCGCTGGCAGGCGCAGGAAATCGAGTCGGCACAGCTCCGGGAGGGCGAGGACGATGAACTGGAGGCGGACATCAAGCGCCTCGCCAACGCCGAACGCATCACCGAGAACCTGGAACTGGCCTACGGGCTGCTGGAGGGAAGCGGGGACAACGAGGGGATATTGGCGGGGATTGCCCGGGTGAAGCAGAGCCTGGAAACGATCAGCCGCTTTGACGAGAGCCTGACGTCGTCGCTGCCCATGCTGGAGGACGCGGCCTGTCAGCTCCAGGAGGTTTTCTACAGCGTCCGCGACTATCAGGACAGCCTGGAGTTCGACCCGGCGCGCCTCGACCGGATGCAGGGCCGCATGGACCAGATCGACCGCCTGCGGAAGAAGTACGGCGGAACCGTCCGGGATGTCCTGGACTACCAGGCGAAGATTGCGGAAGAGCTGCGCGGCATCGAGAATTTCGACGAGGACCTGGCGGCGCTGGAACAGGCGGAAGCGGCGGCAGCCCGGGAAGCCGGCCGCCGGGCGGAGAAACTGGGGGCCGCACGGCGCGGCGCGGCAACGAAGCTCTCCCAGGCGCTGGGCGAGCAGCTCACGGCGCTGGGAATGCCCGACGCGCGGCTGACGTTCGCCTTGCAGGAAGGCGCGCTTACGGCAAACGGCGCCGACGACCTCACGATCCTGTTTTCCGCCAATGCCGGGGAAAGCGAGCGGCCCCTGGCGAAGATCGCCTCCGGCGGCGAACTCTCGCGCCTGGCGCTGGCCATCAAGACCGTGGCGGCAACGGACGGCAGCGCCGCCGGCAGCATGGTCTTCGACGAAATCGATACCGGCATCGGCGGCCAGACGGCGCAGATGGTGGCGGACCGCATCGCGACAGTGGCGGCCCACAAACAGGTGCTCTGCATCACGCATCTGCCGCAGATTGCCTGCATGGCGGACGGCCATTTCCATCTGAGCAAGACGACGGCGGAGGGCAAGACCGCCACCGGCGTCCGCCGCCTGCAGGCGAAGGAACAGGTGCGGGAAATCGCCCGCATGGCCTCCGGGGCTGACGCCACGGCGGCTTCGCTCAGCAACGCTCAGGAAATGATACGGAACGCGGCCGCCCGCAAGAAGAAGCTGCGCTGAACGGATACGGGAGCGCGGGAGAGAAGGAGAAAGCGATGGACGAAGACCTGATCGAGAGGAAACTCAGCAGCGAAGATATCTATGACGGCAAGCTGCTCCACGTGAAGTGCGATACCGTGCGGCTGCCGGACGGCAAAGAGACGACGCGGGAATGGGTGAAGCACCCGGGCGCCTCCGCCATCCTGCCGGTGCTGTCGGACGGGCAGATCATTCTGGTACGCCAGTACCGCTATCCGGTGGCGAAGGTCACGCTGGAAATCCCGGCGGGCAAGCTGGACGTGGCGGGAGAAAGCCCGCTGGAATGCGCCAAGCGGGAGCTCCGGGAGGAAACCGGCTACCAGGCGGCCCGCTACGAAAAACTCCTGGCGCTGGCGACGACGGTGGGCTTTTCCGACGAGGTCATCCACATCTACGCCGCCTGGGACCTCACGCCGGGCCAGCAGGCGACGGACGACGATGAATTCATCCACGTGGTGAAGATGCCGCTTGCCGAGGCGTATCAAGCCGTGCAGGACGGCAGGATCTACGACGCCAAGACGGTGACGGCCATCCTGTTCCTGATGGCCCGGGGCGGAAAATAACAAAAGGAAAGATAATCGCATAGCCACAGACGCAAAGCGCTTTGCCTGACGCAAGGCGCTTTTTTCAGGCAACTGCGAAGCGAGAATTTGTAGAGCGGTCCCATTGCAAGATTCTTTTCACCGTAGTAAAATTTAGACTACGCCCCAAAAAAAGTTACAGAAAAAGGGGACGGCTTGCCGATTGCCGGAAAACCGCAGAAAATCATTGATATTTTGAGGTGTTATCAAGATGTTCGGATTCAATTTGATGGAAATTGTGGCCGGCCTGCCGGGCCTGATCATCGCCCTGTCGCTGCATGAGTACGCCCACGCCCGGGCGGCGGTAGCGATGGGAGACTTCACGCCGAAGATGATGGGACGTCTCACGCTGAATCCCCTGGCCCATATCGACCCCATCGGGCTCATCATGTTGCTGGTCGCCCGCTTTGGCTGGGCGAAACCGGTTATGGTCAATCCCAATAACTTCCGCGACCGGGTCAAGGGGGATATCCTGGTGGCGCTGGCGGGGCCGGCCATGAACTTCCTGGTGGCCTTCCTGGCGCTGGCGTTCATCATCTTTTACGCCGATGTGATGAAACTGTCGGGGACGGCGGGCCTGCGTACCGTCCTTTGGCTCATCGTCATCTACAATCTCAATTTCGGCATCTTCAATCTGATTCCGATACCGCCGCTGGACGGCTCGCGGGTATTGATGGCGGTCCTGCCGCCGGACCTGCAGTACCGGCTGGCGGGGCTGGAGCGTTACAGCTTCCTGATCCTGATCGTCTTCCTGATGACGCCGGTGCTGGGCTATATCCTGGTTCCGCTGCAGCGGCTGCTCCTGGGGATTTATCTCGAAGTCCTCGGCGTCGTTTTCGCGCCGTTCCTATGAGCGAAACGGAAGGCTACAAGGTCCGGCTCGAGGCCTTCGAGGGCCCGATGGACCTGTTGATGCACCTGATCGAAAAGAACCGGATCGATATTTACGACATTCCCGTCGCGGCGCTTACAGAGCAGTACCTCGCCTATCTTGAAAGCATGAAGCGGTTCAATATCGAAGTTGCCAGCGAGTTCCTCGTCATGGCGGCGACGCTGCTCTACATCAAGTCGCGGATGATGCTGCCGAAGCCGCCGAAGGAAGAAGAAGCCGCCGTCGAGGAAGATCCGCGGCGCGAGCTCATCGAGCGGCTGCTGGAATATCAGCGGTACAAAAAGGCCAGTGCCGTGCTGGCGGAGATGGCGGTGGCCCAGGGGCGATGCGTGCCCCGCGCTCCCATGGCGATACCGGCCAAACGCCTGCCGCCGGAAAACCTCTCGGCCGAGGCCCTCTGGAAAGCCTTCCTGGCCGCCCGGGCCATACGACAGGAGCTGACGATTCCCCAGGCAATCGTCGCCCACGACGAGTACCGTGTAGAGGAGCAGATGGAGCAGATCATGGAGCGGCTCGCGGGCCACGAGGGGCCGCTGCCCTTCGCCGAGCTCTTCGCGGAGGGCAGCCGGGATGAGCTGGTGGCGGATTTCCTGGCGCTTTTGGAGCTCATCCGGCGCAAATACATCATCGTCCGGCAGGACGCGCTCTTCGACCGGATCATGATCTGGGTCCGGGATACGGAAGCGGCGGAGAGAAATGAGGATGAGGCGGATGTTCCTGGCTGATTTGCTGGGGCCTTTGGAGGCGGTCCTGTTCGCCGGCGGCGACCCGGTCTCCGAGGCGCAGCTGATGAAGATACTCCAGGTGGACAAGGAGACGGTGGCGGAACTCCTGGCGGCGGAAACGGACCGTCTGGCCGACAGCCGGAGCGGCCTCCGGCTGCAGCAGACAGCCGGCGGCTGGCAGCTCGTCACGCGGCCGGAGTATTATCCCTATATCGAGAAGCTGGCGCAGACGACGGACCGGCGCCTTTCGGCGTCGGCGATGGAGACGCTTTCCATCATCGCCTACCGGCAGCTGGCGAAGAAAAAACCCGTCACCAAGCAGGAGATCGAGCATATCCGGGGCGTCCACGTGGAGCGTGTACTGTCGCTCCTGATGTCCCGCGACCTGGTGGCGGAGATGGGGCGCGACGCCAAGGCGCTGGGCCGGCCCATCCTCTACGGCGTAACGGATACCTTCCTGCGCTGCTTCGGCCTGAGGGAGCTTTCCGATCTGCCGCAGTTGCCGGAGGCCGAGTTGACGGGAGAAACGGCGGAGCAGCTCAGTCTCCTGGACATGATGGCCCCGGAGCAGGAACCGGAAGAAACGTGATACGGGAGCACTCACGGCGGTGAGTGCTTTTCTCATGCAATCGATATGAGGTGATACCCTTTGATGGACGTACCTATGGATTCGGACACGCTGGCGCTCTATATCATCGCCGGCGTATTGTCGACGATCGGCTTCATCATGCTCTACCTGGAGGCGAAGCGGAACCGGCCGCCGAAGGAGACGGCGCCGGAGAACGCCCCGGAGGAGCAGGAACCGGCGGAGAAGAAAACCGGGAAAAAAGGCAGGGCAAAGAAATGAACGCGTCGGAAAAACAGCCGGAGGCAAACCGGCGGAAAGTCGAGCTCCTGGCCCCCGCCGGCACCCGCGAGGCACTGGTAGCGGCGGTGGAGAACGGCGCCAACGCGGTCTATCTGTCCGGCGCCCGCTTCGGGGCCCGGGCCTTCGCGGCGAATTTCGACCGGGAAGGGCTGCGGGAGGCGATTCGTTTCGCCCATTTGCGGAACGTGGCCATCCATGTCACGGTGAATACCATCGTGGCCGACGAGGAAACGGAAACCCTGGCCGGATATCTGCGCTTCCTCTATGAGGCCGGCGCCGACGCGATTCTGGTGCAGGATTTGGGAGTGGCCCGTCTGGCGAGGCGCGTCGTCCCCGACCTTCCGCTCCACGCCAGCACGCAGATGACGGTACATAACCTGGCGGGCGCCCTGGAGCTGGAACGGCTCGGTTTTTCCCGCATCGTCCTGGCCCGGGAGCTGTCTCTGGCGGAGATACGGGAAATCTGTGCCGCCTGCCGGGCGGAAATCGAGGTCTTCATCCACGGCGCCCTCTGCGTCTGCTATTCCGGCCAGTGCCTGATGAGCAGCCTGATTGGAGGACGCTCCGGGAACCGGGGACGCTGCGCCCAGCCCTGCCGCCTGCCCTATGCCCTGGTGGACGAAACCGGGCAAAATCTGCTGGAAGGCGTGGCCGGGCAGTTCCTGCTGTCGCCGCGGGATCTCAACACGTCGGCGCTCTTGCCGGAGCTGATCGACGCCGGCGTAGCCTCATTGAAGATCGAGGGCCGCATGAAACGCCCTGAGTACGTGGCGGTGGTGACCGGCGTTTACCGGCGCGCCATCGACGCCGGCGGTTTCCGCAGGAAAACCCGGGAAGACAGCGATCAGAAGCGGCTGGCCCAGATCTTCAACCGTGATTTCACCACCGCCTACCTGGAGAAGAATCCGGGCCAGACCATGATGAGCGACCGCCGCCCCAACAACCGGGGCCTCCTGGTCGGACGCGTCCTTCAATACGACGCCGCCCAACGGCTGGCGGAGGTCCGGCTCACCGAGGACATCCACCCGGGGGACCAGATCGATTTCTGGGTGAAGTCCGGCGGCCGGGTGACGGTGACCGTCAACGAGCTCACGGACGAAAACGGCCGGCCGGTTGAATACGGCCCGGCGGGGGGAGTGGTTCGCTTTCCGGTCACGAAGGCCGTGCATCCCCATGACCGGCTGTTCCGGGTGTATGACGCGGTCCTGATGGCGACGGCTCAGGCGACGTTCAAGAGCGGCGCGCCGCTCCGTCGGATCCCCGTCGATGCCCGCTTCACCGCCTCCATCGGCCAGCCACCGTCGCTGCGCCTGACGGCGGAAGGACAAAGCGTTGAGGCGGTCTCGGACGTCCTGGGGCAAGCGGCGCAAAAGCATCCGCTGACGGAGGAAAGCGTCCTGAAGCAATTGGAGCGCCTGGGAACAACGGTGTACCGCCTGCAGGATTTCCAGGCAATCCTGGACGGGGACGTCATGGTCCCGGTCAGCGTGCTGAACGACCTGCGCCGTCAGGCGGTAACGGCTCTGGACGAGGCGCGGCTCCGCACCCACGAGCGGCCTCCCCTCCCCCCTCTCTGCCACCGGGAACCGGAACCGTCGCGTTCCCCGGCCGGCGCGGCCAGGCTCATGGTGGCCGTGGATTCCCTCGAGAAAGCGGCGGCGGCGCTGCAGGCCGGCGCCGACGGTCTGCTCTTTGGCGGCGATACCTACGACCATCGGACGCTGTCCGCCGACGATTACCGGGCCGCCTGCCGGATGGCCCGGGAAAAGGGCTGTCTGATTCATTTCAACACGCCGCGCATCGTGCGGGAGGCGCGCTGGGAAGCGCTCCGCCGCCTGTTTGACGAGTGGGCGGCAATGGCCCCCGACGGCATCAACGTCCACAACATCGCAACCCTGGCCCTGGCGCGGGAGGCGGCAGTGGCGCCGGTGCAAAGCGACTGGTCGCTGATCGCCTACAACGCGCTGGCTGCCGCCGAGCTGAAAGAGCTTGGCGCATCCCGCGTCACAGCGTCGCCGGAGCTCAGTCTCCGGCAGCTGGAAGAACTGGCGAAGGCCTGCCCGCTGCCGCTGGAAGCGATCGTTCACGGCCGGCTGGAACTCATGGTCTCCGCCTACTGCGTGATGGGGAGTTTCCTGGGCGGCGCCGGAGAGCACGCCTGCTCCGGCCCCTGCCGGACCGGACGCTATTTCCTGAAGGACCGGAAAGACGCCCTTTTCCCCATCGTCACCGACGCCGCCTGCCAGATGCACATCCTGAATTCCAAGACGCTGAGCCTGCTGCCCCACGTCGGGCGGCTGCCGCGTATGGGCGTTGACCGCCTGCGGCTGGAGGCGCGGTATCTCTCCGCCGGGGAGATTCGTCAGGTCGTCGAGGCTTACCGGACCGTGCTGGCCTGGGGGCCGGAACTCACGGAGGAACAGGAGCATCGCTGCTGGGAACTGGAAGGGAAAGACATCACCCGCGGCCATTACTTCCGCGGCGTCTTATAACGCCATTGGAGACAGAATATGAAACAGGACGTAAGGAAAACGCTGGAATACGACAGGATCGTCGCGTTTCTCCGCGATGAGGCCGGTTCCCTGCAGGGCAAGGAACTGGCGGAGCGCCTCGAGCCCACCGGAGATTTTGACGAAGCGCAGGAGCGGCTGGAGGAAACAGCCCAGGCGTTGGCCGTACTGAACGCCGCGCCACCGCCCCTGGGCGGTATCCGGGACATCCGGGAACCGGTGGCCAAGGCAGCGAAGGACGCGGTGCTGGATCCGGAGGAACTCACGGAAATCATGAGCTCCCTCTACGCCATGCGCCAGGTCAAGCGCTTCTTCAAGGAACTGGATGACGACGCGGCCCCCACCCTCAAGGCGTGGGCGCAAAGCATCGAAATTCTGGGGCAACTGGAGCGCGACCTGGAAAACACCATCGACGAGCACGGGACGCTGCGAGACGACGCGACGGTGGAGCTGGCCCGCCTGCGGCAGGGCATCCGCACCGCCCAGCGCCGCATCAAGGAATCCCTGAGCTCGATCCTTCGTTCCACGGAGAACCAGAAGCTCTTTCAGGACGCCATCGTGACCATGCGTGAGGACCGTTACGTCATCCCCGTCAAGCAGGAATACCGTAGCCGCTTCCCCGGCATCGTCCACGACCAGTCCTCCACCGGGGCGACGCTGTTCATCGAGCCCCTGGCGGTGGTGAACCTCAACAACGACGTCAAACAGCTCCGCCTGGAAGAAGAGCAGGAAATACGGCGCATCCTGCAAAAGCTGTCGGCGCGCATCGGCCGGGAGGGCGCGGTGCTGCTGGCGAATTCCGAAATCCTGGCCCGGCTCGATTTCACCTTCGCCAGGGCGAAGCTGGCCCGCCGGATGCGGGCGACGCGGCCGGAGATGAACCGGGAGGGACGCACGGTACTGAAGCAGGCCCGGCACCCGCTGATCGCGCCTGATCAGGTGGTGCCGGTGGACATCTTCCTCGGGGAGAAGAACCGGGTGCTTTTGGTGACCGGACCCAATACCGGCGGCAAGACCGTGGCCATGAAGACGCTGGGGCTGCTCTCGCTGATGGCCCAGTCCGGCTGCTTCATCCCGGCGGCCGCCGGCTCCGAGCTTGCCCTCTATCAGCGCGTTTACGCCGACATCGGCGACGAGCAGAGCATCGAGCAGAGCCTGAGCACCTTCTCGGCCCACATGAAGTACCTGGTGGGCGCGCTGGAAGAAGCCGAGGCCGGCGACCTCCTGCTGCTGGACGAAGTCGGCGCCGGCACCGACCCGGAGGAAGGGGCGGCGCTGGCCATGGCAATCCTCGAACAGCTCCTGGCCATCGGCGCCAGCGTCGTGGCGACGACGCACTACTCCTCCCTCAAGACCTTCGCCTACAGCCGGGACGGCATCGAGAACGCCTGCGTGGAGTTCGACGCCGAATCATTGCGGCCCACCTACCGTCTGCTCTTTGGCATTCCCGGCGCCAGCAACGCCTTTGCCATCAGTCAGCGGCTGGGGCTTTCGCGGTCCCTCATCCTGCGGGCGCAGGAGCTCATCGCCGCCGACCACGCCCAGTTCGAGCAGGTCATCAGCGGCCTGGAGAAGGAAAAACGGCTCTACGAGCAGATGAACGCGGAAATCGAGGAGCGCCGGCGCCGCGCCCGGAGTCTGGAAGAAAAGCTGGCGAAGATGAAGCAGGAGCTGGCGGAAAAAAAGACCGCGGTTCTCCGCAGCGCCCGGCAGGAAAGCGCGGCACTGCTCCGGCGGACCCGGCGGGAGTCGGAGGAAATCATCCAGGCCCTCAAGGAGCAATTCAACGACCAGGGCGTGAAGAAACGCCAGCAGGCCATCCAGGAGGCGCGGGAGAAACTGGCGGAAGCCGCCGAGGACGTGCGCCCCGGCTTTTCCTCGAACCCGGCCTACAAAAACCCCATCGACCTTTCGCGGCTGCGCGCCGGCGATACCGTGTACGTGACCACCCTCGACCAGAAAGGGACGGTGCTGAACGTCCAGGGCAGGGACCTGGAACTTCAGCTGGGCAGCCTGAAAACCTTCGTCAAGGCACAGGACTGCCGCTTCGTCTCCCCGGCGGCGCCATCGGAGGACACGGCGGCCCGGCAGACCGCCGCCGCCATGTTCCTGCAAAAGACGACCAACGCCGTCCGCGAACTCGACATCCGGGGCCTGATGGTGGACGAAGGCGAGCAAGTCGTGGGGAAATTCCTCGACGACGCGGCGCTGGCCGGCCTCAAGCAGGTCCTCATCATCCACGGCAAAGGCACCGGCGCCCTGCGCAAGGGCATCCACGCCTACCTGCGCCGCCACCGGAGCGTCCGGGACTTCAACTTCGCCGATATGGACGAGGGCGGCACCGGCGCCACGGTGGTGAACCTCAAAGCCTGAGACAAGAGGCTGGCCATGAAGGAATCATCTTCAGGGACTGCCTCTTTTTTCTGCTCGTGACTGCCCCCAGGGGGAAGCATACAGAACCGGACGCAAAAGCGAAATGCGGCTTGCCGCCCTCCGATGGCAGGTAAGCCGGTTCCGGGGCGGGAAACGCCTGGCGAAAAAGAATCTGCGGAAAAGGCCGGTAAACGTTTGCTGTTTACCGGTCTTTCTAGTATAATATATGGGTAGATTTTTCAACGGGAACGGACCCGTTTCCATACGCATTTGAGGTGACCGCCATGAGCCAGGAAGCTAAACCATACCGATTCGTCATCGTCACCGGCATGTCGGGCGGGGGAAAGACTGAAGCCTGCCGCTATCTGGAAGACCTGGGCTTTTTCTGCATCGACAACCTGCCGCCGGTCTTCATCCCGAAATTCGCCGAACTCTGCGCCCATTCCGGCGGTCATATTTCCAAAGTGGTGCTGGTGGTCGATACGCGCAGCCGGGAGTTTTTCGATACCTTCATCCACGTGCTGGAGGAGATGGACCAGAGTGGGCAGAAGTATGAGCTGCTGTTCATGGACGCCTCCGACGCCGCCATCATCCGCCGCTACAAGGAAACGCGCCGCCATCATCCCATGGCACCGAGTTCCCGGCTCTCGGAAGGCATCCAGAAGGAGCGGGCGCGTCTGGCCACGGTCCGGGAAAAGGCCACCTACCTCATCGATACCTCCGAGCTCCGCAAGATGGAGCTCAAGAACAAGATCATCCGGCTCTTCGGCAACCCGGACGGCGTGAAGATGAGCGTCAACGTCCTGTCCTTCGGCTTCAAGTTCGGCGTGCCGATGGACGCCGACATGGTGCTGGACGTCCGCTTCCTGCCGAACCCCTTCTACGTGGATTCGCTGCGCCACAAGAGCGGCACCGTGCCCGAGGTAGCGTCGTATATCCACCAGTGGCCGGAAACCGTGACCTTTGAAGCGAAACTCGACGACCTGCTGGAGTTCCTGCTGCCTCAGTACGTGAAGGAAGGCAAGGACCAGTTCGTGATAGCCGTAGGCTGTACCGGCGGCATGCACCGATCGGTGTATATCGCCAAGCATATCTACGACCACCTGACGGAGCTGGGCTACCCGGCCTCCCTGGAACACCGGGATCTGATGAAGAACGACGTGCAGATGCACGTGCGGCAGGAGAATTAGCGGTAAAGGCGGCCCGCTTTGTCACGCCGCCTTCTCCGGTACGAAAGAGGCTTTTCGAGAATGCATCTACTAAAATGGCTGTACCCGGGCATGAAGTTCAAGCGCTGGCTGCTGCTGTTCGCGGCCGGAGTGATGCTGGTGAGCCTGGGACTGGCTCTGGTCTTCAACTATAAATACCTGGACGCCGTGGAAGAAGCCATCTTCCGCTTCGTCTATAACTGGCGCGGCTCCTACGATTACGCGGCCACGGCTCTGGCCGGGACGGCGGTGGTGCTGCTGGGGCTGGCCATCATGCTGGTGGCGACGCGGTTCGTCATCCGCTCGCTGATCATGGTCCTGGTGCCGGAGAACTCCGGCCGCCTGGTGGACCTCATCTACGAGAAACGCAAGCTGGAAAACGGGCCGGCGGTAACGGTCATCGGCGGCGGCCACGGCCTGTCGGTGCTGCTGCGCGGCATGAAGCAGGCGACGAGCAACGTGACGGCCGTGGTGACGGTGGCCGACGACGGCGGTTCCTCGGGACGGCTGCGGGAAGAGCTGGGCATCATTCCCCCCGGCGATCTCCGCAACTGCCTGGTGGCGCTGGCCGATACCGAGCCTTTGATGGAAAAGCTGTTCCAGTACCGCTTTGAAGGGCAGAGCGCCCTGGCCGGCCACAGCTTCGGCAACCTTTTCCTCGCCGCCATGAATGAAGTCACCGGCGATATGGAAACAGCGCTGAAGGAATCCTCGAAAGTCCTGGCGGTGAAGGGGCGGGTGCTGCCCGCCAGCAACGACCACGTGCGCCTTGACGCCCTGATGTCCGATGGCTCCATTGTCGAAGGGGAGTCCCATATCCCCGAAGCGCACAAGCGTATCCGCCGCGTACGGCTCTGCCCGGAGCACGTGAAGGCGGTGCAGTCCGCCCTCGACGCCATCGCCAGCGCCGACGTGGTCATCCTGGGGCCGGGCAGCCTCTATACCAGCGTCATGCCGAACCTCCTGGTGGACGGCGTGGCGGAGGCGCTCCGCAAGAGCCGGGCCATCAAGATCTACATCTGCAACGTCATGACCCAGGCCGGGGAGACCGACGGTTACACGGCCTCGATGCACGTCAAGGCCATCATCAGCCACGCGGGCAAAGGCGTCGTCGATTACGTGCTGGTGAACTCGGCGCCGGTCTCCGCCAAAATCGAAGCCGCCTATGCCGCCCAGGGGTCAGTCCCGGTGGTGGTGGACGGCGAAGCCCTGACGAAACTCGGCGTCGGCTTCGTGAAAGCCGACATCATGAGCGATACTGACCCGGGCCATCACGACCCGGAAAAACTGGCGAAGAACGTAATGAAGATGCTGGACAGCCTCCGAACCTCCGGAGCAGCGGCGCGATGATCCATCGCCCCGGCGGTTCGGCGGCATCACGGAGAAGGGAGGCGGCGCAATGTCCTTTGCCGGAGATGTGAAGAACGAGCTGGCCCGCCTGTTCTTTGACCGGCCCTGCTGCCGTCGGGCCGAAGTGGCCGGGCTCCTGCGCCTGGGCGCTTCGATGACGCTCCGCTCCGGCGAAGGCCTCGGTCTCACCTTCACGACGGAAAACGCCGCCGTTGCCCGGAAAGCCCTGGTCTTACTGAAAGAGGCCGGACCGGTGGAGACGGAAATCACCGTGAGCCGTTTCCGCCGCCTCAAGAAGAACAACAGCTACACCGTACGCGTCGTCCCCGGCCCCGCTGTGGAAGGGCTCTTCACCCAGCTGGGACTGACGCCGGACACGATGCCCCAGGCGGGCAAGGGCGGGGCGCTGCTGCGCCGCTCCTGCTGCCGGCTGGCGTACCTGCGGGGCGCGTTCCAGGCCGGCGGCAGCGTAAACCGGCCCGCGGCCGATTGTCATCTGGAAATCGTAGCCGCGAGCTTCCAGATCGCCGACCTTTTGCACTCGCTGCTGAAACGCTGCGGCTTCGCCCCCGGCCTCACCGACCGCAAGGACGAATACGTGGTGTATCTCAAGGAGGGCGACGCCATCTCCGACTTTCTCAGCATGATGGAGGCGGAGGCCGCGGTGGAGGCCTTCGAAGTCGCCCGGAACGTCAAGGAGGTCCGCAACCAGGTCAACCGCCTGGTGAACTGCGAGACCGCCAACATCAACAAGACCGCCGACGCCGCCGCCCGGCAGATTGCCGATATCCGGTTTCTGGAGTCAAAGGGAATCCTGGCGCAACTGCCGGAAACACTGCGGGAAACGGCAGCGGCACGACTGGAAAACCCCGGCGCGTCGCTCTCTGAGCTCGCCGCCATCCTGGGCGCCGGCCGTTCCGGCGTCAACCACCGCCTGCGAAAGATAGCGCAATTAGCCCGCGATGAGGAGGAAGAACACTGAGTAAGATATACATCAGCCGCTACGGCGGCTCACGACCCCGGGAAAGCCGGTCCTGGAGGCGCTGGCTGGGGGCGGGCCTGCCCCTCCGGCTGCTGGCGTGCGCCGGTCTGGCCGCGTCACTGGTCATTTACCCGCCGGAGGGGACGCTTATCCTGGAATACCACAAGATCAACGACTGGAGCGACGACGCCTATACCGTGAAGCCGGCGGATTTCGCCGCCCAGCTGGACGAACTCCGGAATCAGGGCTATACCTCGATTTCCGTGCTGGACTTCCTGCGGGCGAAAAAAGGCAAGCAGAAGCTGCCGGAAAAGCCGGTCGTCCTCTCCTTCGACGACGGCTACAAGGACAACCTCACCGATATGCTGCCGCTTCTGGAGGAGCGGGGCATGAAGGCCACGGTATTCATCGTGACGAATGACGTTGGCCTGCCGGGCTATCTCACCTGGGACGACCTCAGGGAAATGGAAAATCGCGGCATCGAACTCGGCAGCCACACCGCCAACCACCTGCCGCTGACCGGGATGTCGCCCACCGAAGCAGCGGACGAGGTGTCGAAGTCGAAGCTCATGATGGAGTGGAAGGGGCTCAAGACCATCTTCGTCCTCTCCTACCCCAACGGCAAATATTCGAGCCATCTGCCCGGCATTCTCAAGGAAAACGAGTACCTGGCGGCGGTCACCGGCGACCCGGGACTCAATACCTTTGAGACGGATCCCTACCTTTTGCAGCGCATCAACATCCCCCGGCCCACGCTCGGGCTCTGGGAATTCCGGATGCGCCTCTGGAAGGCGAAGGCCCTTGCCCGTCTGGGGCTGCTCCAGCACCAGGGGGTAAGCGGTGTCAGGGCAGGACTTTCCGGTCTCATCTCGTCATTCGACCCATTGATAGGAGCATCGCGGGGAAAATGAGGAAGAAAAACTTACGCGCAGCGACGGAATTTCTGACAAAGGCTGAGAAGCCGCCCGCGGCTCCCGGGCTGGGAGCCGTCCGCTGCCTGCAGAAAGCCGCGGCGGTCTCCGGTCTGGCAATGTGCCTGACGGCCGCGGGCTTGGCCGCCATGCCTCCGGCCACGGTGTACGCCCGCCATCAGGCGGAACAGCAAATCGAGAGCGAGCGGATCAAGCGGCTGATTGAGCGGGAGCGGCAAGAGGCCGAGCAGCGGGCCAGGGAAACCGCCCGGATCGAGGCCCGGCGGAAGCGGCGGGCTTCAGTACCGCCGGGGCTGGAGGAAAGCGCCGCCCGGGACGAGTCGCTCCATTGGGACGAATCCCCCGACGAAGAAGAAACCGGCGACGAGGACGATTGGGACACGCCGGACAGCAGCGACGCGGAAGACTTCGACACCGTCGCCGTAGTCGATGACGAGCCCGACGCGACAGCGGACACTCCGGAAGAAACGGCGGAGGACGACGATTTCCCGGAGGAGACTGCCGCCGCGACAACGGACGATGCGGAAAGCGGCGACGTGAGGGAGGAAATCGCCGACGCCGAAGGAGAAACCGGCGACGCCGAAACCGCCGCCAGTGCCGACGAAGAAATCGCGGCCGCGGCAGGCGGCAACGCCCCCGGAACGTCTCCCCCGCCGCCCGCGGGGAACCGGCCGGCACCGCGGCGTACCCCCGTCCCCGTAGAGCCGCCGCCCGAACTGCTCGAGCCTGGCAGCGGCCCGCCCGCTTACGGCGGCCGGCCCCGCATCGTGATCCGCCAGCGGAGCACCGAGGCCGCCGCCGAGCTCCCGGACAACCCGCAGGTTCCGGAGCGGGAGAACTGGGACAACTGACCGGGAGAGACGTCCTCCGCCTCTCCTTTCGCCCCGCGCCGGAAAGAATCGAATTGGCCTCTTGCGCCGGCCGGGAAAAAAAGGTAAAATAGAAAAAAGATTATCCAAAGGAGGCGCTTTTCCATGAAGCACATCAAGACGGTCAACAAGCCGACGCTCCAGAGTTCCATCAAGAAAGGCGGCTGCGGCGAGTGCCAGGCATCGTGTCAGTCGGCCTGCAAAACTTCCTGCACCGTTGGCAATCAGGTCTGCGAGAAATAATCGGCCCGCAGGCGTTCCTGTCCTGCGCGTCCAGTCTCTCCGACGGCCCAAAAAGGGTGTTGCTCCGGGCAACACCCTTTTATACTACTTGTTTCCCATTTTTGATAAGGAGCCTTTACGGCCATGCTTGAAACGATCCACAAGTTCCGGCAGAACGGATGGAACATCCTGCTCGATATCAACAGCGGCGCGGTTCACGTCATCGACGAGATGGCCTACGATATTCTGGACGTTTTCGACGGCGCCAACGACGATGCGGTGCTGGAGGCTCTCTCCGGCCGCTACGACCGCGCGGCGCTCCGGGAAACCCTGGAAGAGCTTCACGAACTCATCCGGGAAAAGCTGCTCTTCGCCCCCGGTATCGACGTGCCCCCGACCTTCGCCGGCGAGGGGATCGTCAAATCCCTGTGCCTGATGGTGGCCCACGACTGCAATCTCCGCTGCGGGTACTGCTTTGCCGGCACCGGCGACTTCGGCGGCCGCCGGGGCCTCATGACGAAGGAGACCGGCGAGGCGGCCGTGGAGTTCCTGCTGGCCCACTGCGGCCCCCGGCGCCACTTCGAGATCGACTTCTTCGGCGGCGAACCGCTGGTGAACTTCCCGGTGGTGCAGCACGTAACGCGCTACGTACGGCGGCGGGAGCAGGAGACCGGCAAATCCTTCAAGCTGACGCTCACCACCAACGGCCTCACGCTGGACGAGGAAAAGCAGCGCTTCCTTGACGACAACAACGTCAGCCTGGTACTGAGCCTCGACGGGCGCCGGGAAGTCCACGACCGCATGCGGCCCGACGCCGCCGGGCGCGGCACTTACGACCGGGTGTTGCCGAACTTCCGGCGGGTCGTGGCGGCCCGCGGGGGCAAAAACTATTACCTGCGGGGCACCTACACGAAATACAACCTCGATTTCACGGAGGACGTCCTGGCCATGCACGACGCCGGCTTCGACGTGCTCTCGATGGAACCGGTGGTGGCGAAGGACGCCCCCTACGCGATTGAAGAAGACGACCTTCCCCGGGTCTATGCGGAGTACGACCGCCTCACCGCCGCTTATCTGGAGCGGCACCGGGCGGGACGGGGCTTCTTCTTCTTCCACTTCAACATGGATCTCTCCAACGGTCCCTGCGTCGCCAAGCGCCTTTCCGGCTGCGGCGCGGGCCATGAATACTTCGCGGTGGCCGCGGACGGCGGTCTCTACCCCTGCCATCAGTTCGTGGGGCGGGATAAGTACCGGTTGGGCAGCGTCTTTGAAGGCGTCACGGACCGGGCACTCCCACGGTATTTCCGTGAGTCCCACGTGCTGAACAAGCCGGGATGCCGCGCCTGCTGGGCACGTTTTTTCTGCAGCGGCGGCTGTCATGCCAACGCCGATCTGTTCAACGGCGACATCCGCGAGCCCTACGGGATTGGCTGCGCGATCCAGCGGAAACGTCTCGAATGTGCTCTCATGGTACAGGCGGCGCTGGCGATGGAGAAAGAAGGCTGACGAATGACTGAGGAGATTCGGTCCTACGAGGACGCGAGCCTGTTTGACGCCCTGGACGAAAACGTCTATATCGTGGAACCGGCAAAGTTCCAGATGCTCTTCATGAACCGGAAAGGCCGTCAGGACTACGGCATCAAGAAAGACGACTACGTCGGCAAGGCCTGCCACGAGGTCCTGCGTTTCCGGGACACGCCCTGCCCGGACTGCCCGTTCCTGCCGCCGGTACCGGACCGCGGCATCCGGGAAGTCTATAACGCCCGGCTGGACCGCTATTACAAGGTGCTCAACCACTCCATCCTCTTCCAGGGGAAAGATGCCCGGCTGGAGGTCGCCGTCGACATCACCGATTTCGTGCGCCAGCGCCAGGATCTTCAGGCGACGCTTTCCGCCGAAGCGGTCCTCAACGAGACCATGCAGATCCTCTACGCCGAGCCGGACCTGGACAAAGCGCTGTGTCTCATGCTGGAGCATATCGGCCTGTTCCTCAAGGCGGAGCGTTGCTTCATCTTCACCATGGAAGGCAGCACCATGCGCATGACGTCGGAATGGTGCGCCCCCGGCATCGCCCCGCGAAAAGAGGAATCGGCCGCCGAGCCCCGGTCCGGCATCGACCGGTGGTTCGAGCTCTTCAGCCGCCACAGCAACGTGGTCGTGCCCGACCGGCAGCTCCTGAAGCTCGTCCACCCCACTGAGTACGATGCGCTGGAACGGATGAAGATCGAAAGCTGCGTAGCCGCGCCCATCATCATCCACGATGAGATTGTCTCCATCCTGGGCATCGCCAACCTCGCCGCCAGCAAACTGGACGGCGCTTCGCTGATGCTGACGACGCTCTCCTACTTCATCGCCACCACGATGGTGGCGGACAACAACCGCAAGCTCCTGGAAAAGGCCAGTTACAGCGACGCCATGACCGGCGTCTCCAACCGCAACGCCTTTATCCGCGACATCGAGCAGGACCAGCGCCTCATCGACCAGGGGGAGCTGGCGGTGGGCGTCATCTACTTCGACCTCAACGGCCTCAAAGAAGTCAACGACACCCAGGGCCACCGGGCCGGCGACCGGCTCATCATGCACCTGGCCGACACCATCACCCTCTTCTTCCGCAAGCGCGAAGTCTATCGCACCGGCGGCGACGAGTTCATCACCATCTGCCTCAATATGCCGGAGCAGCTCTTCACGGAACGCCTGGCCCGCGTCATGGCCTTCATCGACAGTTCCACCACCCTCAGCGTCTCCATCGGCTACGCCTGGAGCCAGGAAAAGGGCCTGTCCCTGCAGCAGGTCATCGCCACCGCCGACGCCAAGATGTACGAGGAAAAACAAATCTTCTATTCCGACGGCCAGCGCAAAGCCCGCTGACTTCCCGGCCCGTGAGGACGGCAAAACAGAAAACAGAGCGGAACCTTTCCGGTTTCGCTGGCGAAAGACGCTTTTCCCCGGGGAAACTGTCCCGGAGAAAAGCGTCTTTTTTTGCCAATCAAGAGGGCCGCGCCAAAGCAGGGAGCGGCGCACGCCCGGAAAACGCCACCGGACGGTTTGTCGCCGGATGCAGCCGCGATTCCGGTAAAAAGCAAAAAGGACAAACCACTGTCTGGATGCGAAACGAAAACCCCCTGACGATTCGGTCTTTATCGTCCTTTTTTCCGGCTTTTGGCCTTTTTCGGCTGAACGTTTGCGATACCGGGTGCAGGAGATAATCGCAGCGGATTTTGAGGTTGTTTTATTCCGGAAGAGAACGAAATCCTGGCGGAAAGTTTTTACATAGCGAAAAATAATTACCATTCACACTCATTTACCTGCCATTCACCCAATGCCTGTTGAAAACGCCGGCGTGCAGCAGCAAAACAGAAAGGCAAGGAAACCGAAGATTCCGCGGACGCCAGGGGAAGGAACCCCGACGGCGGGAATGCAGACCGGCACGACGTCGAGGGGAGAAACGAGGGAATGGAAATGAGGATGACGGCGATTGATCGGGGAAACAGACGCGAAAAGCCGCCAGAGAATGTGGTTCCCGGCCGGTTTCCGCTGGTAAAAAAATCCCGGGGCGTCATCCCCGGGATTTTTCTTACCGCC
>JAEEGL011025428.1_pt1 | contig 25326 bp, 17 predicted proteins | sample 9134231 | NCBI WGS metagenome assembly JAEEGL01 (sample SAMN16246548, study PRJNA631951) | gut metagenome | biome: gut microbiome; feature: rumen; material: fiber-attached | host: Bos | place: Iran: Karaj | collected 2018-10
CCGGTGGGACAGGCTGTTTTCTTGATATAGCCATTCTCGCAGATGGCCCAGTTATTATCGTCTGCGCACTCTTTGCCGCCGTTATCCTTGCCATAGGTATCAGGATCACATTCATTTCCGATACATGCGCCATTTTTGCAGACTTCTGTGGCACCGCAGGGCGTGTATTCATAGAGTTCATCGACGCATTTTTTGATGCTCTTGTTGTCTTCGCTGCATGTGGCCGGTTCCGTATTGACGCATTCCGCCTGGAATTTGCACTGACCTTCGTCGCAGACGTAGTGTTCTGCGGTGCAGGGGTGATCATCATCACAGGTATTGGTGCAATTGCCGGCATCCTGGCATGTGTAGGAATCGGGGCATTTTTTGGTTTCGAAGAGCCCGGAGGCGTTGCACATTTTGTATGAATCTGTGCCGTCGCATGTTTTGGCAGTCTTTGTAGGATCGCATTCTGCGCAGTCATTGTTGTAGCAGACATTTTTGTTGGCCGGGCACAATGTATCCTTGAGTGAACCGTCGGCTTCGCATGTCCATTTTTTGCCTTCCAAACATGTCATTTCATATTTGGCAGGATCGCACTGAACGCAGGCACCATTCAGGCAGACAGGGGTTCCTTCCTGACAGGTGGTTTCGACGATTTTGTAGCTGTCATCTTCACCTTTGACGCATTCCATCAGTTTGCCATCGGTTTGGCATTTTTTTGCGTAGGTATTTGGATCGCAGGGATCGCCAACATTTCCGCCGGGTTTGCATTCACCGTCGGCGCAGAATTCGTTTTCGGGGCAGGCTGTTTTGGTCACGACGCCGTTTTTGCATTGAACGGCTTCGAAGCTGCCATTGCACGAGGCTTTGAATGTGGCTGGATCGCAGGCAGGATCAGTACATGCGCCGTTGGTGCAGACCTTATCTCCGCAGGGAACTTTTGTGACGGTGCCCTCTGCGCAAATCAGGACATTTCCATCGTCCTGGCATTGCTGTGTAAATTTGCTGGCATCGCAGGGATCTCCTTCGTTGATATCCTCGTAACAGACACCGGCTTCGCAGTGATGCTTTTCGCCGCAGTCATATTTGGAGAGGTAGCCATTTTCGCAGACTTTGGCGATATTTTCGTCGCAAGAAGGTTTGGTGGTGGCTTCACTGCATGTTTCGACGGTCGTTTTGTCGGTACAGACGCCGGAGCTGCAGACCTCTGTTCCAAATGCGCAATATTTTTCGTGCCACATGCCGTCGACGCACACTTTGGCTACGGTCGCGGACTTGCATTCAACAGCACCCTCAGTACAGGGGGTATCGGCTTTCTGGCAAATACCGCCGTCGCAGATTTCGTCCGGGGTGCAGGTGACATTGGCTTTATAGCCTTCCTTGCAGTACTGGACTGCGGAATTTGATGTACAAACCGGAGTAAAGGTATTGGGATCGCAGGGGGGATCGAAGACGCACGAACCATTATAGCATTCCTGGTTCAATCCGCATTCAACAAGTACCAGTGTGCCATTGTCACATTCCTGGCGTTTTCCATCGATACATACCGGAATATATGAACTGCTGCATGAAATTCCGGAACTGCATTCACCGTCGACACATTTTTCATTTCCGGAACAAAAATGCTTCTGGATTGTGCCATTGCTGCATGAAAATGCAGTCAGGCCATCGAGGGAGCAGTCTTTGTAATCGTCAGTGCATGCATTGGTGCATGCGCCATCCTTACAAACGAGATCACCCTCACAGGGGACAGTTGTTTCGTACCCATCCTTGCAAATGACCTGTGATGATACGGATAAACAATTGTTTTGGAAGGAAGAAGGATCACAGGGTGTGGCAATTTCGCACATTCCGTTGCGGCAGATTGTACCGTCGGCGCAGTGATGACTGACGACATATCCGCCTTTGCACTGTGTCCATGTGGAATCGTCGCGGCATTGCTGCGCATAGCTGGTGTCACATGATTCCATGCCCTGGTCGACACATTTTCCCTTGTAGCAAACATTTCCCTGCTCGCATTGCTGGACAGTTATTGTGCCCTTCGAATCGCAAGTTATCTGGTTGCCGGAATCGTCACATTTTCCGATGTAATTGGCAGGATCACATCGTTCTGTGCATGAACCATCCACGCACATCTGGTTCTCACCGCATGTCTGAACCTCATAGTATCCATTGATGCATGTCAGAACTTCACCGAGCTGACTGCACGTCTTTTCGCCTTCAGTTTCGCAGGCCTGTTTCATTAAACCGCCAGAGACAGAGTCATCCGAACAGCCAGCGAGTACTGCGCAGGCAACAGTGATTCCAAATAATAGTTTGCGATCCATGATTTCTCCATATAGTTAAACAGCCATCCAAATGGGATATGCTGTCATTTGGTTAAATGCAGATACGTTTTGATATTTGTCGGAATGCAGAAAAAATACCGGGAGCTCCTTGCTGTTTAAAAAGAACTATTTGGGGAATTTTTCTTATTCTGTTGGTAAATTTGCTGAAAATACAAAGTTTGTCAGAACGTACAAACCTGCGTATCCATCATAGGGGAGTTCAGCAACTTTCTCAAATAAAATAGCTATTTTTAGGAAGAGACATTCCACGGAACGTCTGTACAGATTAATATTGTGTTAATGCATAATATGACGCGATCCTGCGGGGGCATCACAAAAGTGAACTCTGTTGTACGAATGTGGATAATGCCAATATTTGAAATACTGGGTTTAGAGCTTAGAGCTTGGAGTGGTGAATGCATTCTCAAAGCTCAAGGCTCAGAGCATTGAAAGACATATTCTTTGGAGCATTGCATATCCACTGTGGTTAAACATAGCCATAAAAAAAGGCACGCAGTAATCTGCGTGCCTTTTTGCGTGTTATATGTGTGATTTATATTATTTTTTAGGAGCAGCCTTGGGAGCAGCCTTGGGGGCAGGAGCACTCAGATCGGCCAGCAGCGCAGTGAGTGTTGCCATTTGTTTGTCGTCGAATTTGACCGATGCCTTGATGTTCTTTTTATCCTGAACGACTTTGACGGCATCTTTGACGAAACCGATTCCGAGTTCTGCCAGCGAGGGATCGCTCAGGATACCGGTGAGCTTGGTGGAAATGATGGAGGTGCCGGAGGCGGCGACATCTTCACTCTTGGACTGTGCAACGAGTTCGATGTTGAGGCCTTTGGAGAAGCTGATGGAAAGAGAGGCGGCTTCGGCATCGCTGACACCGATGGATTTTCCGTTGCCATCATCGAGTTTATAGGATGCGGCTTTGGTCTTGAGATATTTGGTCATTTTTGCACCGACGCGAATGTCAGCGCCTTTGGATGTTGCACTGTATGCCTTATGGATGGCGGCATCGCGATCCTTGAGGGTCTTGGGCTTTTCTGCTTTGGCGTTGTCGATAATGGGCTTGATATCGAAGACATTTTCGCATGCAACGACGCGTTTGTCGCTCAGGACGACCGCTGAATTCTTGGAGTCGCTGTAGATCTTCAGACCATTGTAGTCGGCTGCAGCATAATTTCGTTTTTGAGCTTCGGCATCGATGGCTTCGCGGATGGGGATTTTGGCGTCGACAGCGGCGCAGGCATGGCCTTTTTCATTCAGGGCGACAGTGATGAGATCGATGTCCTTTTTGTAGTCGATGCCGGCAGCCTTGAGGGAATCGAGGACGCCCTGGGCACCGGAGATGGAGCCGGAATTCTGTTCGAAGGTATCGCTGATCATTTTATTTGCAACGAGTTTATCAAAGTCGATGCTTGCGACGCCGACGAAATCGCCGACAAAAAGGTCAATGGCATCGATATCCTTTGCCATTGCAGTGGTTGAAAAACCGAGAGAAAGAGCAACTAAACCAGCCATCAGTGAACGTTTCATATCTCATCTCCTAATTTGCGAATGATGATGTTAATGTCAGAGTCTATGGATTCAATCGCGGCATAGCCAACACCATGAACTGTTTGCAAGTGTGATGCCAGAATTGATATGACACAAAATTTCCTGCGCGTAAAGGATTGGTTTTGACATGCGTACAAAACGCGGCGTATGCGAGCGCAGCGAAGTCATAGCCGCGTGGTGAAGGCGTATTCGCCAAAGGCGAATAGCCTCACCCCACCTTAAAAAATAATCATTATGCGGCAAGAACCCGGACGATTCCGACGCCGCAGTTGTCGCCCCCTCCACCGACATTTGCCTGCATGATGAGTTCCAGACAGGCAAGAGCCGCGCTGTTCGAAAGACGTACGATTTCGGCGATGCGGCTTTCACTGTCTGCAATATTGCAGGCGATATAGTCCAGGATGCCATCGGTCGTCAGCATGAGCGTATCACCGGGAATGAGATGCATCGTGTATAGATCGTAAGAGATGTCGCACGTCTGATCATCTTCATAATATCCGAGACACTGCACGAGAGATCCGGCATGGGGATGGATGGCGCACATTTCGACGGGCAGATTGTTCAGAATGCCGACGGTAAACAGATTGTGGTCGCGCGTGATACAGCTCATGGAAGTATCGCGTATGATATATGCCCTCGAATCACCGATGGCTCCAAGGGTCAGGATGCCCTTTTCGATGACTGCGACGAGTGCTGTCGTGCCCATGCATTCGCAGGCCGTCGGAGATTGCTGTGAATAGCGTTTCCGAATGAAATCGCAGATCATTTCGTTGGTTTGGTGCAGGATGTCGTGTACGACCTCTTCCGAATCGATGCAATCGTCAGTGGCAACGTGTTCATTCCAGAATTTTTCGGCCACCTCTGCAACCATATTGCTTGCAATATCACCGGTTCCGTATGTGGATGTCGAAACGCCGTCGGCGACAACCATGAGGATACGCTGGCCATCCTCACTTTGACGGACGAACACGGTATCCTGATTGACGGGACAGCGCAGACGCTTGGTGATACCGATGTGGGTGTCGACGGCGACATCGTAGGTCAGCGAAGCCCGGTAATCCCGCCGTTCATACATGAGTTCGAGGGCATCATGGATGGCTTTCATATATTGTTCCGGGGTTTCGAAACGCATGTCGGGATTGGGCATGATGGCTTTGTGTACAATTTCATCCCAGCCGATTGGAAAATTGGGATTGAATGCCCTCGGTTCAATGGCGGGATCGAATCCCAGTGATTCGCAGGTGGGAATCTGTTTTCCTGCAATGAGGAAATAGGTGATGGCCCCGAGCTGATAGACGCGCTGCCGGCGTGTCATTTTTTGCCGCAGGTAGCCGTAGCATTCGGGCGGTATTGCAGCATGTTCGATTTGGGGATGATCCTGTGCGCAGCGTTCGTTCCAGGGTTGGTTGAGTTCGCAGACCCCCATAAATGAGACATTGTCTTTATTCAGAATAATGGTGTCGGGACTGATGCGCAGAATGGTATGATTGTGCTGCCGGAGTTCATTGAGCTGTCCGAAAACCATATCCAGAATGTCATGAATTGAGCCCGGAGAGACAAATTCGAGCGATTCGCGCCAGGAACGCAGTGTCGTGATTCCAGACAGGGGATAGACCTGAATAATTGTGTCCCCCATGCGGGTTTCGATTTCCGGAGATGCGATCTCAGGAATGCTGTCTCTTGGGGGTATGGCCTGTCCGGAAATGGGAAAATGAATACAGAATAACCACGGATTCTCATCCGTGTCTTCGGCTTCCCACAGGAAAAGACAGTCAAAGCCGGGGCGCGATGATATCAGTTTGAATTTTCTGTTTTTTTCGGTGGATTCCAGACAAATGACAAACTCGAGCAGGTGGGTGTCGTTGTTTTCGAGAACTGCGTAGCGAGGATTATCGGCGTTGTCTTTTGCAACACAGTGGTATGAATCGTCGCTGAGAAAATCCGCAACAGATGTACAGAATATAAAAGTATCACCGTCTGCCGGGCAGGGGATCAAACCGTCATTCAAATGATCAGTGGAAGACGTCTCTGTCATTTCAAAGTTTGAACTGGCTGCTTTATCTGCTATTTCTTGCGGACTGGAAATGGGATTCTCGCTCTCATTGCCGTGGCTCGCTGGCTCAGCGGTATTGTGCTGCTCAGATTTTTTGGGCTTTTCTTGCTCTGATAATGTCATTGTTGAATATTTTAACGGAAGTGTTTGTGACCGGAATAATCCGGGCATCCAGTTAGTGTAACCCCAGCCCTCGGCGATAGAGCATAACAGATGGGTGTACCATCTTTGCAAAACAGAGAAAATCTTATTTACTACACAAAGAATTTTGGAGAAAGAAAAAATGGTTTTTACGATAGCGATCGAACCCGATATCAGACTCATCGAACGACTGACATTTCTTCAGGAAGATCTTGGTAAGATAATCACTGCCCGCGGTGCTGATTCCCGGTGGATTCGTCCTGAAAATATGCATGTACCGCTGCTTTGTCTGGGGGTCAGCGATGAGGGAGCTGTGCCTGAATTCAATCAGATTCTGCATCAGGTTGCGCACCAATTTTCTCCATTTCAGCTCGTCGTTGCCGGAATCAGTGCCTATCCCTCGCCGGAATGTCCCCGTCTGATTCAGGCGGCAGTCAGTACAGACAATGATATTCTGAATGAAATACGCGAGGCGCTCATGGATGCATTTCGAGCGGCAAACATTGGGTTTGATGCGCGCCATTTTGAAGCCACCATGCTGCTCGGACGCGTTGCGACCAAAACTGAACGCATCAATATGACGGATGCTATGAACGCCATTCAGGATCTGAACTTCGGCCAGTCCGAAATCTTTGAACTCGTCATGTATTCATCGGAACTTTCGGAATCCGGTGCTTCGCATCATGTTCTGTCGAGATTCTTTTTGGACAAGGAAGTTCCCCTCAAATAAAACGATGAAGGGGCCTGAACATTTTCAGTACATGAATTGTGGTGAGGGAATGATTTGGTGAGGCAAGGCTATTTGCACGGTGTGCAAATACGCCTTTGCCCTGCCGCTATCGCGCGGCGATACGCGGCAGATTCTGATGATGGCCCAAAAAAGGCTCTGTATGACGAGAGTATTGATAAGCTCTCACCCTGGAGCTTGGAGTTCGTTGCTATATTTTCAATGTCCTAAGGAAGGTCTGAATAATTAATTCTGTATTTCTAAACCCCGCTCTCCCTCGCCGTTTACGGAGAGGGAGCTGGGGGGCAAGAACGTAGAGTTCTGTTTTTTGTTGTTTTTTGCCTGTCGCCCCTTCAGGGCTAAAACATTGGGGGGTAATCATTCCCGGGGTTGCGCTAACGCTCCACCCCGGGCTGTACTCTTATCGCCCCTTCAGGGCTTAGCCCCAACAAACATCCTGCTTTTTGCAAATTTTCATAAAGTCTGGAATTTTTAGAACTCAACAGCCCTTGTGCTGGTGGAAGAGGTCAATTGATCAGACCTTCCCTAAGCTCTAATCTATAATCAATACAGTGTCTGTATATAGGTCAAAAAAAAAGGCACTGAAAACAGTGCCTTTTAAATTTCTACGTCATTAAAGCTGTTAATTACTTTTTGCAGCCTTTTTTGCAAGCTTTCTTGGCGTCTTTCTTGGCATCAACTTTCTTGACATCTTTCTTGGCGGCTTTGGCGCCATTGAGGATGTCTTTCAGTTTCGGGGCAGCCTTGAAGCTGACGGTCTTGGAAGCAGCGATTTTGATGGGTTCATTCGTACGAGGATTGCGGCCATCGCGGGCAGCACGTTCTTTAACGGTGAACGTACCGAAACCAGGATACGAAAAACGGGCACCGCCGTCTTTGCAAATGGCTTCACTCAGGGAGGCAAAAACAGCATCGACGACATCAGCCGTCTGTTTTTTTGTCATACCTTCAACTTTTGCGGACACAGCACTAAGCAATTCAGCTTTTGTCATAGTTTTAAATCTCCAAAATAGAAAAGAGAGTTTTAGAAGACGAAACGCATATGCGTTTGCCAAAACAGTGCGAAAAGTAAGGTTCAAGCGAATTTCTGTCAAGAAAATATTTAATAGAAAACGCATAAATATGCATTTTTATGCCGAAAAGGGTACTTTTTGGGGTTTGAGGGGCCTTTTTGGGGGTCTTTAATTGTTTTTTTTGACGAATTTATCGATTGCGAAACAACAGAGAGCGACCCCGCCGCCGATCAAAAGCGGTTCGATATTCATCCAGTATGCACCGTTGATTTTTCCGATGATGAACCATGCGATCGTCGCACAGCTGCTCATAATCATGAGAATCAGACATCCGGTGCTGCTCATTTTGAACGGCCGGTAATACGTTCCGATAATGGGAATCAACAGCGATGCGGCCGAAACTGAGCCGAAAATTTTCCATATTTTAACGACAGATCCTGCACTCATCGCAATGATACTCGCCAAAATGGCACTCAGTACGATTCCTATTTTTATTTTTTGTGAGCAATCTGATTTTGATGTGTGATTTTGAGGCAACAAATCGCGTCCAAACGTCGCAGCACTCGTGAACAGATTGGAATCGAGCGAAGAAAGAATCGTTGCAAACAAGCCTGCATAAAAAATGCCGATTAAACCGACGGGCAATACAGCTGCCGCAAGCTGCGGAAATGCCTGCACGGGATTGTCGAGATCCGGAAGCAATGCACGTGTATATAATCCGCAGAACGTCGTCATCAGATCGAATACAATCCAGCAAAGAATGCTGATAAATAAACCTTTTCTGGCAATTTGAGGTGTTTTGGCTGCGAATGCACGCTGAAAAAAATTGGGTTCCGCAAGCGTAGACAGCGCAATGATGTACCAGATGAGGATGCTTCCGATGGATTGTCCTCCCGTGGGTTCCAGATGCGTTTTTGGCAGTGATGCAAGCGGTTCTAGGCCGTAATTCACGAGGAGCCAGCCGGAGAGCATAATAAATCCGCCGAACATGAGTGCACATTGAATGGCATCCGTTCGGACGACGGAACTGAAGCCACCGCGCCATAAATAACAAACGACAAAGACCGCTGTAAGAATGATGCCTGCGGCAGATGATATATTAAAAGATATCGATCCAAGCGTGCCCATCATCAATATATAAGCACCCGGAATCGTCGTCAGAAAAATGAGAATGGCTGCACAAAATGCATTTCCATGACCGTAGCTCGTTTCGAATCGATGAGGGATGGTCAGGGATTCGGAAGATCTGGCTCTGCGGCTCATAAAGATCGCAAAAAGAAGTGCTCCCAGATAATAGGGTACACCAAAAACGATCCAGTTCGAGATTCCGTACAGCCAGGTATATTCACCAATTCCAAGGATACCGCCGTACCATGTCGAAACCGTCGTCGCAATGAATGCCGGAAGCGTCAGGGCTCGCCCTCCCAGCAGATAACGCGAATTATCTTTGGCATGCGCATGGTTGCGCAGCCCCAGAAAGAGGGTAATGCCCAAAAAGGCGATAACGATGGTCAGATCAATCCACGAGAGCATTTATTTAGTTTTGAGTTTTGAGTCGGAAGTCATGAGCGATGCTGTCACGAAGGTTCTTGCCAAAACTTCGGATAATGCTGCTCATCTCAACAAGCTATAAGCTACAAGCTATAAGCTTACTTCCCACTAATCTCCGCAGAGAGAAGTTACACCCGAAACGTAAGACATGATTTCATCGCGCCAGAATTCGCCGTCGAAGGTCCAGTAGGCTTCGTTTCCGCGTTTTTGCAGGGCAGATGCGGCCGGCGCGGATTCGGGGGATGCGCACTGTCCGCCGGAGGCAACGATTTTCAGGCATTCTGCTTCGCGCTGGCGCTGGGCAAGGCGGATTTCGATGGCGACCTGGGAAGCCGAAATGTCGAGGGCATGCAGCTGCGACAGGACCGAATCGTAAATACCGGAAATGACCGTGACCATGAACTGCTGGCGCTGGGCGATGGCTTCGTCATAAACAGCGCGGAGCTTTGGCCATGAAGCAAAGCTCGGTCCCACATGCTGATTGAGCTTTTGCCTTTCGTCGGTCAGGAGACGGATGGAATGATGCAGCATCTTGAATGTGGAATCGGCGAGTACGCGTTTATAGATTGAATGCGGAATCGGCGAATTTTCCGGTGCTTCGGCGTGTTTTATTATCTGATTGTAATAATCCTTCGCCGGAGTCTGTGCCATATAGGCTTTTAGTGCAGTACCGTCGGCAATGGTCGTCGTGCGAAGCGTTTCGAGGGAACGGCTGGCCATGTCGTACCGGCACAATCCAAGATATGCGCCTGCTTCGAGCAGGAGCAGATCGGGAATCCAGGATTTTTCAAAGATCGGTGCACGCAGGGCATGCGTCAGGGAAAGAACCTGGGCATGTTCGTTATTGAACAGATGGCCCCATGCATTCTCGACGATGGCATCGCGCAGATGGTGGCTGTTGATATCGACCTTGCGATAGAATGCATCGGCGGCGGAATAGGCGTGGTTTTCGTAGGCAATGCGGGCGAGCGCCAGCCAGGCTGCGTTTTGAATTTCGTATGCAGCCGGAGCATCTGATTCTTTGACTGCATCGAGGACCTGGTTCAGGTATTCAGCGGCCGTTCTGAATTTGAATTCCGGGGCGCGGACTGCGAGCACTGCCATGAGAAAACGTGCACGGGCATAATAAATCGTTCCCTTTGGAATATTGGACAGAATCTGATTTGCCAGAGCCGGATCCGGCGATGGCCCATAGACCAGGCTGTAACCAGTAAAATAAAGGAATTCCGGTTTATTTTCGGTCTGAACATCGTCGAAATGTTCATTGATCAGCATCGGCGACGTACTCGTATAATCCGTATCGTGTGCAACGCTGAGAAATGTCGTCAGAGTCGGTGCAAAATCGCGCAGTTTGGCTTTGGACTGAAGCGCCTGATCCAGATAAACGGCGGCCATTGCCGGTGCTTTGAGTTCGTTGAGGGCGAGTCCGATACATTGACTGAGCGCGGCACCCAGCGGGGTATCCAGGGGCGGGTTAATTGTTTCGGAAAGGGCCAGACACGATTCAAGAGAGCCCACGGGATTGACGGGAATTTTCTGGATATAGCCAATGACTTTGGGAACTTCCGAATCGTATGCACGTTCGGAGGCAGTTTCGTTCTGGAGACGCGCATAACGTCGTGCGACTTCGGCCTGGACTGTGTATGTTTCGTAGGCTTCCTCAAAGAATTTCCTGAAAACCAGAGGAACGTTTGAGGATTCAAGCGGTGCCAGAACCGTGCTGTCGCCGACGATAGGCGTGAGAACTTCCGGTGCTGCAGGGGAGGGCGTTTCTGTTTCGGTATTTTCGGCAGATGCCGTTTCGTCCGATGATGCCGGATTTACCGGTGCAGCAGGGGAGTCTTCGGGCGATGCTGCAGGTTGATCTGCGGCATTTGCTGCCGCATCGGGCAGTTCAGATGCATTTGGGGCGGATTCCGGGTTGTCCGGCGATTGCGGATTTGCTGGTTCGGGTTGGGCTGTATCCTGGATGGCTTTTCGGCGTTGTTCGATTGCCTCTATCACGCGGGGGGATATGCCCGATTTTTCGAGCGTGCCATAGTCTTCCTGAGAGAGTTCGGGAAGCGCGTCTGCACTGCTGATGATGGTAATAAGTACGTCATCGGAAAGTCCCTGTCCTGACATGACGATGATTTCCTGGAGTGAAAGTGCTTCGGCGTCGGGCATATACACTGCGAGACCCGAAAACATTATCATTCCTGCCAATACTGCGCGAAACCACTTTTTCATCAGTGAAAACTCTCGATTTTATGTTATCGCCCGAGGATTTCGTCACGAATCCGGACGTTGTGGACCTGAAATAAGGGGAAGATGGTGTGAACTATATTTCGGGCAGGAGGAAACTGACTCCGACCGAAAGTGTGCAGGGAACGACCCATTGTGTGGGGGCATGATAGAATCTGAATGATGCTTCCAGGCGAAGGGCGAGCCAGTCCAGGAAGAAGATGTGCAGATCTGTTCCGAAGATGCCCTGTGCATGAGCTTTGATTTCGCGGCTGGTTCTGGATTTGTCTGCGGAATTGGAAATGACGAGTCCGACGCCTGCAAAAATCCCCCAGTCAAATCGACCGAGATTGGTCGTTTCGACGGTGGATTTTCCGTAAACGGGGTGAAATGTTGCCATCAGAGCGAGATCGCCGCGCTGCTCATCGCCGAGCAATTCCGGCTCGATCGCGGACTGGTGTTTGCCCATGAATTCCGAGAGTGTCGTATCGCTGTGCAGCATCAGCAGGGAACCGCGCAGCGCGAGTCCCCACATTTGCGTAAACCGGTAGTGAACGTCCACCGAAACGGGGAAGTAGTTGTAGTAATCATCCGTAGGAATGACGCCGAAATTGAGTGCAATCTCAAAACGTCTGGCCGTCGTAAAGAGCTGATTGCCCGTCATGGCGGGGATGTCTCGCGTCGTCCATTGTGCATTCAAATCGTCATCGAGCTGATCCGCAAACGATACTGCGGGACAAAGTGCGAGTGCGAACAGGGAAATGCTCAGAATGCTGGCGAATATTGTTTTCATTGTCCTCATGATTCTCATCCTTTAGAGCAAAAATGAGACACTGAGGCTGAATTCGGAAGATGTTCCGAGGCCCTTGTCACGTTGTTTTCCAAACAGATATTCCCGGAAATCAAGTCTCACGCCGACGAAATCCAGGAACACAAACCGCACGCCCAGACCAAAATTGCCTTCGAATGCTGCACCATAATTGATCTTGCTCATATTGGTGTCGTCAGGCATTTCGACGATCTGAACGCCGATTCCGGCGGCCAGGTTCAGATCGAAATGTGCGATGGCATCGTTGGCCAGTGCGAATTTTCCCATAAAAATCGAAAACACCGGGTCGAGGGTAAAGCGTGCGACCTCGTATTCTTTCAGGATGATGTTGCGCAGCTGAGTCTGGGACGCGGCACTTCCGGTCACCCGGTCGTAGGTTGGGGTCAGAAAACGCATGCATTTCTGATCGGCAGCGCGCGTCTGATTCTTGCCGACATCGCTGCCGAAGCACCCCATGTAGGATGCGGACAGTTCCAGCGACACCCATTCCTTGAAGTGATATGCCCCCCTGAGCGTAACCGGAAGATAGACGAGGAAGATGTCGCTGGCAATCGTTCCTAGCCCGAGAGAAAGCTCTCCGCGTCCGGCTTTGCTGAACGGGCGTTTTTCGATGACTGCAATGGCTTTTTCGTCAGCACTTTGCATTGCATCAAGGGATGCGTCTTCGGTGTCCAGGGATACGACTTCACCGGGGGATGCCGTGGCTTTTTCCGGCAGCAGAAAGAATCCCAGTGCCAGGGCCAGGGCCAGTATTCCGGTGTAAGCTGGTTTATGCACACAGAGTGTCATTCATCACTCCCATTATCTGGATAAAACCAGTCGGTAATCGATTGTCTCGTTCTGTTCCGTCATGCGCTGGGCTTCGAACGAAACGGCAGAGGAACCCACTTTGGCGACCATCGTGGTTGCCAGGCGGTAAGTATAGTCGGTGGGGAGGACTGCGGAAAAATGCAGATCGACATCCCACCAGGATTCGGTGTTAATGGCGATGTTTCTCAGGATTTTTGAAAAGAATACGGGATTGTCAAAGATGTAGTGCGTCCCGCATCCCATGGATACGATGTCTGCATAGCGGCGTTCGGCTTTGCCTGTCGTCAGCTCCAGCCAGTGCAGCGGCATCTGGGGCATCGTCGTCAAAGCCTTTCGGAAGGATTCATAAGCTTCATCCGTATAGCCATTGGGTTCGCCATCGGTCATGGCAATCATAATTTTCGAATAGGATGGATTGGCGGAATTGATGATTTTCAGCAGGGATGCAGTTGAAGCTTCCCAGATGGGGGAATTGCCGCTCGGCGTCGGATACTGTGACATCACTGTGGCTTCCCATGCGCTCGTCGTGCGCATCCACGTGCTGGAGGCATCATAGATTCCCGTTGTTCCCGTGCCATTGGCAAAGTGCGCAGACAACTCCAGTCTCGGTGTGCTTTCGTCCGTGATGGCCAGACCGTCCATGAACTGATTCAGGCCGACTTTTCGGTATTCCCAGGGATCCGATGCGGTTTCGCGATTTGGGGTTCCGTTTTCGGTGCTGCCGTCGAGCGTGGATGAATTGTCCAGAACAAAAGCAATCGTGCGTCCATCGTAATTCTGGTTGATGACAGACGCACTCGAGGACATGGATTTATTGCGATGAAAATGGGTAAAGCGCGGAGTGGAGACCACCGAAATCATCGTGGAATAGGCGCAGAATCTTTCGGGTGCATAATAATACTGGCTCAGCCCCATTTCATCGGCGGTCAGGCACGAGGCTCCCGTCGGGCAGTCTTCGGCAGCAGTGCACGTCATGTCCTGGCCGTCAGGACCAACGACAAAAAACCATCCGTCCGAAAAAACGACGTCTTCTGCATTGAAGTTTTTTCCCGGTCTGAGAACACTCGTCAGAGCCGCATAACGTTTGCCCGGCGTCAGTCGGGCATCGAATGATGTCAGAATGCTGAAGCGAAAGATGGCATCTGTCGAATCGGGATCGAGGGCGCCGCATTGTTTCGAAACCAGTCCCTGCGGAATGGCTTCGATGAGTTGTTCATCCTGGAACGTCAATTCTGCAACCGTGTCACATCCCGACAGAGTCAGCAAAATCGCGCACAATGCTAAGTGATTTTTAATATGATTCATGCTCCAAAGCCGCCTGTTGATATTTTTTGACGACAAAACCAGATTACCATACTGCCATTTTATCGGCTTTGAGGGAATTAAATTTGGCATTTTGGGATGGCGGCCTGCTATGCAGCCGGGCGAAAGTCCGCCCGGCCGCATACGCAGCCGCGCCCGGCTATTGCTCTGCAATACGCCGGGCATTATTGTCGGTTATCAGAGACGTGTCACGACACGCCTGTACAGATTATTGTCGGGTTAATGCATAACAGAATCTCAGACATGCCACAACGGGGGGCTATATGAATGGCTGTTTGCGAACTGAGGAGAGTTGTTTGGATTATGTAAATCGGGGCGTTGCGGGCCCTCCCGCAGTGGGGGTAGCTGCGTATTGGCGCAGAGCGCCAATAGCAGCGCAGGGGGCAACTGCCCCCTCAAACATAAAACCACCGATCCGACCTTTGGGACAAACCCTCATTATCTGAACAATCCCGGGATATCGAATGCATGGGCATAGAATTGCGCACCGCCCCGGGTCAGATGTTCGCAATCCTGGCTGATGAACTTGTGGTCATCGGAGAATACGCGGATGCGGTTTTGGGGGACTCTGACCTTTTCGATAAAATCGAGATAATGCGCACCCCATTCGGATTTCCACCGGGCATTCAGATTGTCGTATTCCGGATTCGCGGGAATCGTCTGCTCAAAATAATCTGCGTCGCGGCGGTGCCGGTAGATCGTGCCGTTGCTCTGGCCAAAGTTTTTCGTTCCGATGCCGTAGACTCTGTCGGGATTTTTGGCATTCTGCCACAGATACTCGGGAACACCGGGCTTTGCGGCAAAAACAAAGATGTAGTCGCTCTGTTGAATGCGGCTCACGTGTTTCTTTTCATTCAGTTCGGTGAGTTTGTAATCGGTGTAGATATAGGACAGTTCGATTCTGTCCTTCATTTCTGATTCAAGGAGAATATTTCCCCAGTCCCGTGCAAACGAATTGCCGATGACAAGCACCCGAATCCGGTCGCCGGTACCAGAAAAATCGTGATTATACTTATAGATTCGATCGCAATACTCTGCATGCATGCTTCTGTGCACTTCCGTTTGCTTGATATCGAGTTCGGGAACGTCACGGATGACGCCCGCATTCAGATAAAGCGCAAATGCTGCTGCACAAGTAAGGATTTCGGTGATGCCGATGGCAGACCAGATGACTTTTGAAGCCAGCGGTTTTGGAGAACCTTTGTAGATATTGGTTTTTTCTTCGACAAAACGCCAGGTGACAAAGGAAATGGCCAGAACTGCGGCAAGATATATGATCAGAAACAGCACGGAAATTTCATTCGTCATGTAGTACCGGTAAAATGCGATAATGATCTGATGCCATACGAAGATGCTCAGACTCATTCTGCCGATAGCAGCAAGCGGACGGCGGCTGAAGATGTACCGGATGACGGGATTTTTTGTATTGTCCTGTGCGACGACGAGGCATGATAGAATCACAGTCATGATCAGGAGCACGGCGGGCGGCAGGATAAGGCCAGTTCCGTATTCGATGGGAGCGCCGATGACGGGCAGATGGGATCCTATGGAATGAATATCGAATGTCACGAGACTGATGCAAATAACAGCCAGAAGGCCCAGAATGGTTACCGGTGAAATCCATTTGAATCGGTTCAGCCAGTTCATGCGGGCAATATTCAGGCCGGCAAGTCCGCCGAGACCGAGCTCAAAAAAACGATTCTGGAGCCAGTAAAAACGAATCCCTTCGGCTGTGTGGGGATTGATTCCGAAGGTGAACGGATTCAGGTAACAGAGAACGGACACGGCGCAGAGCAGAATCAGAAAGCGATTCACGCATTGTTCGTAGGCTTGTTCCGACAGATCCTTACCTTTTCTTTTCAGAAATTTTCTAAATCCCAGAATGAGCAGCGGAAAGACGACGTAAAATTCAAACAGTACGCCGAGGTACCAGACATGCATGAGCGGTTTGTAATCGTTCAGGGCATTCCAGTAATTTTTGGATGTCAGTGAGGACAGGATGTTGCCCGACAGAAAGTTTGAGGCGATGACGGATTGTGCGAGGTTTTCGTAGTGATCGGGAAGCATTCCGATGGCTCCGGCGGTCAGGCAGAAAACCGATGCGATGAGGACGAGCGGCAAAAAACGGATCAATTTCTTTTTGATGAATCCGATGTATGAAAAATCACCTCTGTGAATATGCCTGCATACGGACGGAATGGTGAGATAGCCACTGATGACGAAAAATAGATCGACAGCAAGATAGCCCGATTTCAATATACCAAGATGATAAAAAACGACGGCAATAATTGCAAAACCTTTGAGAACATCAATATCATTACGATAAGCAGCGCTCATGAATTACCTCTGCTGATGTTCCGGTCTGGCATTCTGGCTTGCAGATTTGGCGTTTTTGATTTCGGCTTTTGCTTTGCTGACGGCGGCCACGAATTCCGGATCGGCATGGAGACGGGCAACGGTCGCGCCGGCGACCAGGCGGCCTGCATCGACGTCGCTCTGGTAATGATATCCGGCGATGACGCGGCTTTGGCCGAATTCATATCCCCGGGCCAGAATGGCATCCTGGGCTTCGGGACAGACTTCGACCAGTACCAAAGCGACACTCCAGCCGACGGTTGAATGTCCGGATGGATAGGAAAAGTTAGGGTTGTGTTTGGCTTCGGCTTCCGGAATGAGCGATGGTTCCCTGAACTGTGCATATGGGCGAGTGCGGAGATGGTGCTTCTTGGCTTTGCGCGTTGCACTGCTGGCGGTATCCATTGTGCGCCCAATCAGGTCGTACAGGGCGGGAGTCTTTTGGGCAGATATTTCGATGCCCATGGCTTGCGAAAAAATCCCGGACAGATTCGCAGCGGTGAGTTCTGCATCCGATTTTGCCTGAATTCCGCGCGGTGTCTCACGCATGGACTTGCCCCAAATATAGAGGCTCCAGTCATTGAAAAAGCGCTGGCTGTCGGCTGCCGGCGGCGCCGGCAGGTAGTTCACGGCATTGGGCAGATCGTCAATACTCAGGTAGGGACGATGATCGTCGGCCAGTGCGGAGATCGGGAACATGACAATAAGCAAGAAGAACAGGATTTTTTTCATGATGTTCTCATTCGGGAATTCAGGCGTGATGGACGGTGACTGTAAGCTTTTGCGACAGTGCCCGGGAGACTGATTTCAACAGAATATCTTTGCTTTGTAAATGATGAGCTTTGAGTTTTGAGTTTTGAGTTATGAGTTATGAGTTTTGAGTTTTGAGTTATGCAATCACAAAGGTTCTTGCTAAAGAATCGAGTAAATAAGGTACCAACTCGCAACTCCCAACACATGATGAGCTTTGAGCTTGGAACTTATCAACACTCTTGTGTCATACAGAGCAAAAAAAATCGTACATCCTGGTGAAACAAAATCGTCCCCGATGGCATCATTTGGGTGAAGGAATGATCCTTCCGGTGTTTTGGGGAGGCGTATGATGTATTTATCCGGATTTGTCTGACGAATAATTTCCCGGACATAATGTGCGAACATCCGAGGGGCGGAGCATGCTGTCGTGGTTTCCGGACGCGGGGCCTGACCGTGGAGCGTCGTACATGCCAGGCACATCGGGATGCTCATTTTTTACGACAGGCTATGTCGGAAAGGGGGCAGTGTGCCAAGACCGTGCGTATTTTGGGTTTGGACGGCGAGTCGGCGGGCGGGAAGGGACAGGAGGTAACCCTTGGGTTAGCTGGTGATGTGGGTTGGTGTAGGTTAATGTGGTTTTGTTGTATGGAAAGAGGGGGGCTGGGGGACTGGATATGCTTAACCGGCGCAGATTTCGCAATATCCCGAAAGATTTGTTCTTATTATTCTGAGCATTGAGCTTCTAAAGGGCATTCATCACCTCAGTGCCAAGCCAGCATTGCAATTGTTGGAGAATAAATAATTCACGCTGTATCACAGAGCTTTATGGTTTGAATGGGTTATGGTGTGGATGAGGAAATTCAGTTAATCGCAATTGAATTTATTGTCCAATAACGATAAATTCACTCAATTTTGTTCGAGGGTGTGTTTCTGCAATCATGCATGTGTGTTGAGGCTTCGGAGTTTTTATGGAGATTCAGACAACGAGCGGTATTCCTGACGAAATAAAAAATGTGGTTGAGCTTTTATATTCGCGCAGCAAGGAAATTTCACGTGCAGAAGCGGAACATTTGAAAGAAGAGAATCCCGAACTGAGTCCAATCGTTGATCGTGTGCTGCAGTTGATGGACAGTGACGAATTGCCGCCGAATGCAGAGGCATTTTGCGATGCTGTTGCGATGCCCGTAATTATTGACGATATGGGGGAGGACGATGAATTTGTTGAAGAAGAAGGCAGTCCGCTTCCCGGTGAATTGTTTTTTGATACCTCATCCTCATCCGCGATGAACGAAACAAGTGATACAGTGCATGCGGACAGTAAATCATGTGATCCTGCCGGAGACGAAGAAAAGGCCGAGTCATCTGAAGGTTTGATTTCTGAGTTGAGTGATTTGAGTCACCCGGAGTTGAGTGACGGATTGCTCTCTCAGGAAGAGGGGGTTGCTGGAATTGTTGAATTAACAGATGATGCAGAACCTGATGGTATTGTGGCTGAGAATAGTCATTTGAGCAATCCGGGGGCGAGTGATGTGTTGTCCTCCGAAGAAGATGGTGCTGGGGGGAATGCTGTATTCGCAGAAGATAATGACTTCGTTGCTGATGAGATCTTGTCTGAGGATAGTGATTCCGGGCATCCGGAGTCTATCGATGCATTGGGGAACGGAGAAGATGGTGCAGCAGGAAATGCTGAACCAATAGAAGATGATGCAGTGCTTGATGATATCGTGGTTGAGGATATCGTGATGGAGGATATCCGCGAAGGCGGCAATGCAGATGCTTTTATGGAGTTTTCTCTGGGAGAGGAAGACGAAGATGGACACTTTTCATCGAATAATCCGGACGCATTGAATCATTCGAATCATTCCGGACGTCAGGATACTGTGGATGAGCACGAGCCAGCATATGCTGGAACCGGACAGATGTTCGATGACAATGACGATGAAGGTGATGAACAGGATGGGGTTGAATTTGATATTGATCTCAATTTTGAACCCCGGGCGCCGGAGGAAATTCCAGTAGAAAACCCGGTTCGTGACAGCGGGATTATGCTGGTGAATTCAGAGGACGAACCGGTTTTGTCGGCAAAAATGAGCGATGATATATTATTTGAAGAGGATTTTGAGTTATCCTTTTTGAAGTTTCATCCCGAGGAGAAAAAAGCTGAGAACGTTCAGAAGACTGGCGAAGAAGATGATGTCATTGCGTATCCCGGCGCAGAGATTTCGGGGTTAATGGAAGATAAGGCAGAGATATCCAATCGTGATGTGCTTCCGGAGGAAGAAGAGGAAGAGCCGGACAACATATCGGTTGGATTCTCGGAATCGGAGCTGGCTGATGCAGAACTGATGGATGTTGAGCAGATCGATATCGGAGGAATTCTGGATACGCCCGATGAACAGGATGATGGGCGCAGTCCCTTCCTTTCCGGTAGTCTGAGCGATTCTGAGCGCATTTCGATGGGGGCGACTCCCATCAAGTTTGGTGAACGCGTAGAGAAGATTTCGCATATTTCCTGTCATGCCGTAGAGGTTGCGGTAGGCGGTGTCCCGTCGGATATTACGACGCCGGTGCCTGCGGGCAATGTATTTGCCGAGGTGAACAGATTGGGGATGAGGCAGACCGATTCGGGGAATGACAGAGTTCTGACCAGTGTTCCCGGGATGGGTGTATCTCCGGATGTAACGCATGGAACAACGCGTCAGGACTGGGCCGACAATACTTTGGATGTTTTTGATGAATCCAAACGTCTGACGGTGGATTCATTGAAACCGATCGGTTCATCTGAAGAATCCCGTCGTCTGACCGTCGATTCGATGAAATCAGTCAATCCGAACAATACATTGGAAGTCAATGAGTTCAATGCGGCGGACCGATTTGATTTTCGCAGGCTGGATCGTCGCGTATCTCCTGAAGATCATGCGCGTCCAACGGCGTTGAATCTGTCTCCGGTGGTGCCCGGTATGGGGGTGGTGCCTGTCGGTATCAGGAGAGGCGGCGGAGTTCAGAGTGAGAACACGCGTCCGACGATGGCCGGCGTTTCGTCTGTCGTCGGAATTGGCGCTAAAAAGCTGGATCCGGTTGCAGCGCAGCAGGCTTTGGAAAAAATCAAACCCGTGATGAGGACGCCCAGACTGCTGTGCAAGATGTCTGAACTATCGAAGCGCAATGATATCAATCCCCGGGCCGGTTTTATTATTTCGATGATCGACGGCAATACGACGATTGCCGACATCCTCGATATTTCGGCTTGGCCTGAATCGGAAACGGCTGCGCTGCTGCTGGAACTGGAAACACAACAAATCATTTCATTTTATTAAAAGTGTTGAGTTTCAACTTTCTTCACTTGACAGATGTTGTGTCGGTTTTACCATCCGGTCGTTGTCGTCGATATGACGATTGCCGGAATTCCCGATATTTCGGGCAAGGTCTGAATATAAACTGGCGGCTTGATTGCCGGCACTGAGATCACAACGAATTCCCTCACACCTAAAGGAGCTAAAATGAGTAATCTTCTTGATTTGAGCGAATTCCCTCATTCTATTAAAGGAGCTAAAATGAGTAATCTTCTTCATCTGACAGACGATAATTTCGAAGCTGAAGTCAAAAAAGCGAATGCCATGATCATTGATTTCTGGGCGAACTGGTGCGGTCCCTGCCGTGCACTTGGTCCGACGATCGAAGCTCTGGCCGATGAATATGCCGGCAAAGTTGTCGTTGCCAAATGCGATGTCGATGTTGCGCAGAATGCGGCTGCCAAATGGCGCATTCAGTCGATTCCCGCCATCATTGCCTTCAGAAATGGCGTCGAGGTCAACCGCGTCATTGGCAACAATCCGCGTGCCGTCAAGGAAATGATAGCCGATCTGGCCAACTGATGAATATGAAAGATTTTTTTGTCAACTGGGACGCCCACTTGACGACATTCTGGGTCCCGATCATACTGGGACTCATCTTTCTGAGTCTGGCGATACAGTCTCTGGTGAAGGATCGGAACGTCCGGGTTTGTATTTTGTATGTGTTTTTGCTGCTCTGCTGCGTTGGCTACATTGCATGGGGAGACAGCATCATTGCGAAGCTGGCGTCACTGTGGTGATCCGCCTTGCGATGCAAGGCCCGGCGGCGCGCGGTGCGCGCTGCCCGGCGTATGTGCCCGAAGCACATAGCCGGGCACAAAAAAAGGGCGTATGCGCCGACGGCGCATAGCCCGTAAAAACACCGCAGATTCAAAAAAATCAGAATTCGAGTTCCTTATAGATGCGGAGCATTTTGTAGGCGTGGGAAACGAGTCCCGAGATGCGGTCTTCGGCTGGTTCGCAGCAGATTTCGACGACATCACTGCGGCCGGCTTTTTGAAGAATTTGTGAGAATTCCTGTTCGGTATAGGGTTTGCGTTCGAGTTCGACGCCGTGATCGGCCAGAAGCTGGCGCATGGCTTTGAATTGCGAACGTGTCGTTGCAAACATTCTCAGGTCGCGGTCGATATCGAGTTCTTCCATCCAGTAGCGGGAATCGGCGAGGAAACCGAGCTTTTTGGCGGCTTGCTTGAGAATGCCGAAATGCTGTGAGTACGTAATTTTACCGTCCTCGAGCGTTTGTACCGGATATTTGATGTCCTCGCCGAATTCGATGAGGAAGATCTGGGTATTGAACGTCGTGAGTTTGGCCAGGTTGCCGAGCAGGCGCAGGGAGCCGGAATTGAGGATGAAATCTTCGGGGGCGTCGCAGAGGTTGAGCTTGTATTTGAATATGAGCTGAACGGCGTCGCCTTCGCCGATGAATGTGATTTTGTTGTTGTCGCTGGCGTGTGCGGGTTTGAGTTCGCCGTCGTCGGGGCGGTCTTCGTCCTCTTCGTCTTCGTCATCGCCGCCGAGGGACATTTTGCGAACGGCGACGGAGGGAAGATTGGCCAGAAATTCATCTGAATAGATGAGGTCGAAGGTTTGTCCGGAGAAGATTTCTGCGATTTTTTCGATATCGCCCGTGACGATATGGACATTATCGAGAGATTTCAGGACATTTTGCAGCAGTTCGGCCTGAGCGGCATCGGGCGTAAAGATGGTATAGTCGATCCGTGTGTCGGGGATTTGTTTTTGGCAGTGTTCGATGAATGATTTTGCCGTATCGCCCTGACCGCCGCCGACTTCGAGAATTCTGCAGACTTCGCCGCTGAACGGGAAATAGTGCGAGAGTGCGTCGTAGACGGCCTGTCCGTAGGAACGGTTTTTGAGGACTGCGTGCGGGGCTGCGAGCATGGACGACAGGCGTGCGCAGTTCCGATCGAGCGTCAGGGTGTTTTCGTCGATGGGAATGATCTCGAGACGCGAGGGCTTGCAGCGCACGGGTTCTTCCCAGACCTCGAGGATATTGCCTTCTTCGTCGACGCGCGTGCGAACGTGTGCGGTGACTTTTTCGTAGGGCATGGTCGAAATCAGGTAGGGAGGGATTCCGAAGCGGCTGTTTTTGGTATTTCGGACGGCTTCTGCCGAGAGTTTGACGGCCTGAACGGAACAGTGTGACCAGAGTTCGAGGGACGCCGACAGGCGCAGCTCGACATCGGCAATGGGCGCGCCGTCTTCTTCGGCGATGATTTCGGCAATTTCGCCGACGGTCTTGTCGCCTTTGATGTAGCTCCAGACTCTGGATTCCCAGGGATCCAGGGAGATTTTCATGATGCTGTTCTGCGTCTGGTTGTCGAAGGCATAGATGACGATGGCTTTGGGATCTGTCTGATCGACGGTAATCCAGCGCGCGAGCGTGGGATACATGTCGTGCGTTTTTTTCGGTTCGAAGCTGTCATCCGGCAGGATGCATGCCAGCGGACGGAATACAGACAGGAAGTTGTTGAGGGTATCTGCATCGAAGATGCCTTCGAACTGTGCGGTAACTTCGTCGGCAGTTTTGGGGCCGTCGTGGAAGAATTCGAGGAAATCGACGAGATCCTCGCTCATCTGAATGATATATCCATATATATTGTGGTAGACGAAAAAGTCGTCACCATTCTGGAAATAGTCGATATGCGGTGAAAGAAACAGCGTGCCTTCAAAAAGCGGCGCAGGATTGTTCTGAGGATTGGCGTCATTGGCATCTGTCATGGCACATTTCCTTATGGATAGACTGGGTGAATCCGCTGCCTCGCGGACGGGGACCGGCAGCAGAAATAGGAGAAGAGATCAGCGCCGCGGACGGAGTTTGAGCAGCTGATTGCCGATGAGAATAAACGTCGTCTGCGAAGTCTGGAGCGGTTTTTTCAGGCGGACAAAAGTTCCATTGGAGCTGTTGAGGTCAGTCAGGATGGCATGATCCCGCATGCCTTCGAGTGTGGCATGAGTGCCCGAAACGAAGCCGTCTTTTGGGAAAAGAATATTGGCATGCGTTCGGCCGAGCGATACAGTGGGCTGGCAAAGACGATAGACGCTTCCCTCGCAGTATGCTCCCATAACGATGCGCAGGTATCCCCATCCCGGCGATTCCTGACTTCCGAGCAGCTGGGTTTGGTCGTAACCCTGGTTGGAGAGCAGAGGCTGAACTGAATTGCCATGGAAATAGCAGAGCAGTTCCTCGCCGATTCGAAAGACATCGCCGTTGCGGATTTCTGTCGATGCATTGGTAAGCCGGATAAAGACGCCGTTGAGGCTATTAAAATCTTCGATGGAAACCTGGCTTTGAGTGCATACAAGCCGCAGGTGTTTTGGATTGACGAAGCGGTCGGTACTCAGCAGGGAAGAGCTTCCGCGTCCGATGATATTTTCGCCCTCCCAGAGAGGTATTTCTTCGCCGGCAGAGCCATCATCACAGATGTGGCAGAGAATGAATTCGGCCTGTTCTGCATCCGGCTGAAGCTGTTGACGTTCGGGGATAAAGCTGGTGCGTTCGATGGCTACTTTGGCACCGGAAACATTGGCTGGATTGGGGGACGGCGGGGTAAATTCGTGTCCGCTGTCGTAGTGGCAGCCACAGTTTCCGCAGTAATGATGCCCAGGAGCCAAAATAGCGCCGCAGGAACGGCAGGTGCGTTCAAGGTTTTGCTGCAGGCGATCCGGAGCGTTGTCCAGTTCAGTCTTCATGGAATCTGCAGCCTGATTGGAAACCGTTTCTGCCGGTACATCGACTGGAACAAAATCTTCACTATTTACTTCGAGCAGCGGCAGATCGAGCGAATGAAATTCACTGTCTGCGCTGTCTGATGCTGAGGTATCCGACGAAATTGCAGGTGTATTCGGATCACTGATTTCGACACTTTCGATAGTGTCTTTACGGAGCCAGTCTTCAAGGGAATCTGGTGTCGTCATATTTGCGCTGGGAAGCCTGATGGGATCCAGGGTACCGGATGACCTTGCTGAGCTTGCGTCAGTTGCTGCACCGCAATATTGGCAGAAACGATAGTTGTCGGCGATGGTTTTTCCACAGTTTGAACAAATCATTGAGAACCCCTTGAATCGTGGGCAAGGTTGCAAAAGTTCAAAACGTTGTCATCATTTCTCAAAGTGAGAGAATTGTCAATTGATTGGAAAATCGCGTGCGCGGTTTTCGGTACACGAAACGATTCAAGGAAGGAGAAATATGACATCATCACCCAAAACCGTAGTATTGCTCGGCGGCGAAAGCGAAGAGCGGGAAATCAGCATTCAGTCGGGAACGGCGATTGCGAATGCGCTTTC